>OQVI01001450.1_pt1 | contig 16315 bp, 10 predicted proteins | sample 1691651 | NCBI WGS metagenome assembly OQVI01 (sample SAMN03418287, study PRJEB22391) | human gut metagenome | biome: human-gut; feature: organic feature; material: feces | host: Homo sapiens | place: Italy | collected 2013-04
CGGTGGCGGCGTCGACCACCCGTCGGCCAGCGTCAAGACGGCGGCCGGCCGCAAGACCATAACCAACTCCGAGGGGTGGTTTGAGGTGGAGTGCGCCCCGGCCGAGAGCGTCACCGTGTCGTTCGTTGGCTACAGGCCGGTGACGGTGGCAGCCTCGCCTGCCGCCTCGCGGGTGGCCTTGCAGCCCATGGCCGTGAGCCTGGAGGAGGTGGTGGTGATGCCCGTCGACAATGTGGTGAAGGGCGTCATTGCCGAGGCCCGGCGCCAGATGAAGAGGCAGAGGCGGCGCAAGACCACGTTTTTCTACCGCCAGATATCGTTTGCCGACGGCGAGTGCATCGAGGTGCTCGAGGCTTTCTTCAAGGCCAAGCCGGTGGTGGCCGTCAGCGACATGGCGCTGATGTACGGGCGCTACGCGGCGGTCGGGGCCGACAGCACGGCGGCCCCGTCGTTTTTCGGCAATTTCTTCACATACTCGCAGATGGAGCTCGTGGGCGGCGAGCGGCCCCTGGACACGCAAGACGTGATGCCGCTCGTAGACAATTACGCCACCTATTACGATGTGGGCCTGCGCGTGATAACCGACGGCAGGCGCCGGCTCATGGTGCTGCGGTTCAGGCCCAGGGCCGGGGTGGGGCGCCCCATACTCGATTGCGAGCTCTACGTAGACATGCGCAGCATGCACATACTGCGCTGCGTGGGCAAGGGTGTCAACATGCGCGTGCTCAACATGTTCAACAAGGTGAATGTGGTGTCAGAGGTAGACGACATGTCTTTCGACATCAACATGGCCGACGAGGGCGGCTATTCCGAGGTGGAGTCGATGGCGGTGAGCGTTTCTTTCGCCTGCGGGGGCACGCGCAGCCACATCCGCTCGCTCATGTTCAACGTGGGCAAGGGCAAGAGGCTGAGGCAGGGGCGCTATATGCTGTTCTTCGACAACCTGCAGCGCAAGATAGACCGGCAGGGGTATGACGCAGGCTTCTGGCGCGACAACGAGGTGGTGAAGCGCACGCCGCTGGAAGAAAAGGCCGTGCGGATGTTTGAGCGCCGCAATCTTTTCGGGCAGTTCTGACGCCACGCCACATGTGCTGAGGGCCATGCGGTGCAGGCCATGCGGCCAAACGGCTTTTCCTGTAGGCCCGTATTGCGTTTCGCCATGTTGGTTTCGGGCCCCGAGGTAGGCTGCCATGCCATGCCGCGCCTGCATCTGGGCGTGGCTTGCGGCTGGTCGCCGGTTTGTTGTGGCGGCCATCCCGGCGTGGTCTTTGAATGCCGTTTCGGGCGTGCCCTCACCGGTCATGGCCGCCAGCGGCTCATCTGCTGCCGGCCTCCAACCGCGCCTGATGGCACATCCTTGGCTGGTTTCGCGGGCGCTGCTTTGCATGTGGTGCTATTATGGGGGCGCCGTTGTTAAAAAACTCAAATTGTTAGGCTGTTACACCATTTATCTGTAATTTTGCAACTCATATTAAGAACATCAAAAAATTAATAAATAGCAGACAGATGAATATTTCATTCGAGAACCCCGACAAAATCAACGGCCAGCTCACGCTGACCATTGAGAAGGAGGATTATGAGAAAGATGTAGAGAAGCAGCTTAAGGATTACCGCAAGAAAGCCAACATGCCGGGCTTCCGCCCGGGCATGGTGCCCATGGGGCTCATCAAGCGCCAGTATGGCGAGGCCGTGAAGGTGGACGTCATCAACAAGCTCATAGGCGAGAAGCTCTATGGCTACGTCCGCGACAACAAGATACAGATGCTCGGCGAGCCGCTGCCCAACGAGGAGAAGCAGAAGCCCGTTGACTTCAAGGCCGACGGCCCGTTTGAGTTTGTGTTCGACATCGCCGTGGCCCCGGAGTTCAAGGCCGAGCTTGGCCAGGGCGACACTGTTGACTACTACGACATCGAGGTGGACGACGAGCTCGTGAACCGCCAGGTTGACATGTTCGCCTCGCGCGCAGGCCACTACGACAAGGTGGAAGACTACGACCCCGCTAAGAACGACATGCTGAAGGGCGACCTGCGCGAGCTCGGCCCCGACGGCAACGCCAAGGAAGACGGCGTAGTGGTTGAGGGAGCCGTGCTCATGCCCGAATATATTAAGGTGGAAGAGCAGAAAAACCTGTTCGACGGCGCCAAGCTGGGCAGCGTCATCACGTTCAACCCGAAGAAGGCTTACCCGGAGAACGACGCCGAGATAACGTCGCTGCTCAAGATAGACAAGGAGAAGGCAGCCACGATGGAGTCTGACTTCACCTACCTCGTGACGGAAATATCGCGCTTCGTCAAGGCCGAGGTCAACCAGGAGCTGTTTGACAACGTGTTCGGCAAGGACGAGGTGAAGAGCGAGGAGGAGTTCCGCCAGAAGATAAGCGAGGGCATCAAGGCCCAGCTGGCCACCGACTCCGACTATAAGTTCCTGCTCGACGTGCGCAAGTACATGGAAGACAAGGTGGGCGAGCTCCAGTTCCCCGACGCCATGCTCAAGCGTGTGATGCTCAAGAACAACGAAGACCGCGGCCAGAAGTTCGTCGACGACAACTACGCCGCAAGCATCATCGAGCTGAAGTGGCACCTGATAAAGGAGCAGCTGGTTGCCGACAACGGCATTAAGGTAGACGACAACGACGTGAAGAACGTGGCGAAGGAAACCGCACGCATACAGTTTGCACAGTATGGCATGGCCAACGTGCCCGACGAATACATCGAGAAGTATGCCAGCGACATGCTCAAGGAGCGCAAGAACGTGGACAGCCTTGTAGACCGCGCCGTAGACGTGAAGCTCATCGAGGCACTCAAGGGCAAGGTGAAACTGAATAAGAAATCCATCTCGCTCGACGACTTCAACAAGATGATGCAGGAAAAATAAGGGGTTTTAAGAAAAAAAAGCCCCACAGAAAGAAGGTTATCGACTTTTTTTATTAACTTTGTTCCACGGAACAAGTAAATAAGGTCGGCAGCCTTCTTTTTTAGTGCCTTATTCCGATAACATTAAAAACAACATTTAAAGATAAATATGAACGACTTCAGAAAATATGCCACACGGCATTTGGGAATCAACGGGCAGGTGCTCGACGGCGTGATAAGCGCCCAGTCGCAGTATCTCAACCCCTACATTCTCGAGGAGCGCCAGCTTAACGTGACGCAGATGGACGTGTTCTCGCGCCTGATGATGGACCGCATCATCTTCCTCGGCACGCCCATCGACGACTATACGGCCAACACCCTGCAGGCCCAGCTGCTCTACCTCGACTCCGTTGACCCGGGCAAAGACATATCGATATACATCAACTCGCCCGGCGGCAGCGTCACCGCAGGGCTCGGCATCTACGACACCATGCAGTTCATCTCGAGCGACGTGGCCACAATATGCACCGGCATGGCCGCCTCGATGGCCGCCGTGCTGCTCGTGGCCGGCGCCGAAGGCAAGCGCTCGGCCCTCACCCACAGCCGCGTGATGATTCACCAGCCGCTGGGCGGAGTGCAGGGCCAGGCCTCAGACATCGAGATAGAGGCAAAGGAGATAATGAAGTTCAAGAAAGAGCTATACACCATCATATCCGAGCATTCGCATACCCCGTATGACAAAGTGTGGAACGACTCCGACCGCAACTACTGGATGACGGCCGACGAGGCCCGCGAGTACGGGATGATAGACACGGTGCTGACAAAAAAGAAGTAAGCGGTGGCAATGAAGAAAGTGTGCAGCTTCTGCGGAAGGAGCGACAAGGACGTGAGGCTCCTGATAACGGGGCTTACAGGTTACATCTGTGAGGATTGCGCCACGCAGGCATACCATATAGTGCAGTCGGCGGGCCTCGGCGAGCCGGAAGCCAAGAAGAGCGACAGGTTCCAGATAAAGAAAGTGCCGAAGCCAACCGAAATCAAGGCCTACCTCGACGAATACATCATAGGGCAGGACGAGGCCAAGCGCAACCTCTCGGTGGCCGTATACAACCACTACAAGCGCTTGCAGCAGCCCGACGACCCCTCGGGCGTGGAGATAGAGAAGAGCAACATCATCATGGTGGGCAGCACCGGCACGGGCAAGACGCTGCTGGCGCGCACCATAGCCAAGCTGCTCGACGTGCCGTTCACCATCGTAGACGCCACGGTGTTCACCGAGGCGGGATACGTGGGCGAAGACGTGGAGAGCATACTCTCGCGGCTGCTCCAGGTGGCCGACTACGATGTGCCCGCCGCCGAGCGCGGCATAGTCTTCATTGACGAGATAGACAAGATAGCCCGCAAGAGCGACAACCCGTCGATAACGCGCGACGTCAGCGGCGAGGGCGTGCAGCAGAGCCTCTTGAAGCTGCTCGAGGGAACCGTCGTCAACGTGCCACCCAAGGGCGGGCGCAAGCACCCCGACCAAGACTACACCCAGGTGGACACGCGCAACATACTGTTCATCTGCGGCGGGGCCTTCGACGGCATAGAGCGCAAGATAGCCCAAAGGCTCAACACCCACACCGTGGGCTACAACTCGGTGCAGAACGTGAGGAAAATAGACAAGGAAGACCTCATGCAGTACATCCTGCCGCAAGACCTCAAGGCCTTTGGCCTCATACCCGAGATAATAGGCCGCCTGCCGGTGCTCACCTACCTCAAGCCGCTCGACCGCGACGCCCTTGCCCGCATCCTTACCGAGCCCAAGAACTCGATAGTGAAGCAATACGCCAAGCTGTTTGCCATGGACGGCATAGAGCTGACGTTCAGCGACGAGGCCCTGAACCTCATCGTCGACAAGGCCGTAGAGTACAAGCTCGGCGCCCGCGGGCTCCGCTCCATCGTTGAAAGCATAATGATGGACGCCATGTTCGAGGTGCCGTCCACCGACGCAAAGACCTTTGAGGTCACTCTCGATTATGCCCGGCAGCAGCTGGATAAGTCACATTTGCAGAAGCTCGCTTCCTGAGATGTGCCCCGGCCGGCCTTCAGGCCTGCAACATACGAATAACCCTGGCGGCCGGGATGACGCGGCTGCCCCAACCAAACCACGATATGACAGACAAGGTTAATCTTACAGAAGCGCTTAAGAAATATTTCGGTTTCGACAAGTTCAAGGGCGACCAGGAAGCCATCATACGCAACGTGCTCGACGGGCACGACACTTTCGTGCTCATGCCCACGGGCGGTGGCAAGTCGCTGTGCTACCAACTGCCGTCGCTGCTCATGGATGGCACGGCCATAGTCATCTCCCCCCTCATAGCGCTGATGAAGAACCAGGTTGACGTGATCAGCAACCTCAGCGAGGTGCAGGGGGTGGCCCACTACCTCAACTCGTCGCAGAACAAGGCCGCCACCGACCAGGTGAAGGCCGACATCCGCGCCGGGCGCACCAAGCTACTGTATGTCGCCCCGGAGTCGCTGACCAAAGAAGACAACGTGGAGTTCCTCAAGACGGTCAAAATATCGTTCTATGCCATCGACGAGGCGCATTGCATATCGGAGTGGGGGCATGATTTCAGGCCGGAGTATCGACGCATACGCCCGATAATCAACGAGATCGGGCAGGCGCCGGTGATCGCGCTGACGGCCACGGCCACCGACAAGGTGCGCACAGACATAAAGAAGAGCCTCGGCATCGTCGACGCCAAAGAGTTCAAGAGCTCTTTCAACAGGCCCAACCTGTATTACGAGGTGCGCCCCAAGACGAAAGACGTAGACAAGGACATCATAAAGTTCATAAAGCAGCACCCGGGCAAGAGCGGCATCATATACTGCCTCTCGCGCAAGAAGGTGGAAGAGCTGGCCGCCATACTGCGCGCCAACGACATAAAGGCTGCCGCATACCACGCCGGGCTCGACTCCGCCACGCGCTCAAAGACGCAAGACGGCTTCCTCATGGAGAAGATCGACGTCATCGTGGCCACAATAGCCTTCGGCATGGGCATAGACAAGCCCGACGTGCGCTTCGTGATACACTACGACATACCCAAGAGCCTCGAGGGATATTACCAGGAGACGGGCCGGGCCGGGCGCGACGGGGGCGAGGGCCTCTGCGTGGCATTCTACTCGCACAAGGACCTGCAGAAACTCGACAAGTTCATGGAAGGCAAGCCCGTGGCAGAGCAGGACATCGGCCGGCAACTGCTGCAGGAGACGGCGGCATACGCCGAGACTTCCGTATGCAGGCGCAAGATGCTGCTGCATTATTTCGGCGAGAATTACACTCGCGACAATTGCGGCAATTGCGACAATTGCCTGCATCCCAAGCGGAAGATTGAGGCCGGGGCGCAATTGCTCACAGCACTCAAGGCCATTGCGGCAATAAAGGAGAACTTCCGCTCAGACTATGTGATAGACTTCATCATGGGGCGCGAGACCGACGAAATAGTGGCGCACAAGCACCACGAGCTCGAGGCCTTCGGCTCGGGTGAGGACGACAACGAGAAGATATGGAACCCGCTCATACGCCAGGCGCTCATAGCGGGATACCTGAAGAAAGACGTTGAGAACTACGGGCTGCTGAAGATAACGCCCGAAGGAAAGAAATTCATAAAAAAACCTGAATCATTCATGATTGTAGAAGACAACGAATTCAACGAGGACGACGAAGCCTCACTGGACGGCGCTGCCGGCGGCACGAGCGCGTTGGACCCGACATTGAGCGCAATGCTCAAAGACTTGCGCAAGAAGGTGTCAAAGAAAATGGGCCGCCCGCCGTACGTCATATTCCAAGACGTGTCGATAGACCAGATGGCCACCGACTACCCTGTCACCCTCGAGGAGCTCAAGAACATACAGGGAGTGGGCGAGGGCAAGGTGAAGCAGCCATACGCCAAGGAGTTTGTAGACCTCATCAAGCGATACTGCGACGAGAACGACATCGTGCGCCAGGCCGACCTGCGCGTGCGCACGGTGGCCAAGAAGTCGATGCTCAAGGTGAGCATCATCCAGAGCATCGACCGCCAGATAGCGCTCGACGACATCGCCAACGCCAAGGGCATCGACTTCGACGAGATGCTCGACGAGGTTGAGGCCATCGTTTACTCGGGAACGAAGATAAACATCGACTATTTCCTTGACGAGGTGATGGACGAAGACCATGTGGACGACATCTACGAGTATTTCAAGGAGTCGGAGACCGACGACCTCGAGACGGCCATACGCGAGCTGGGCGAAGACTACTCGGAAGACGAGATACGCCTGGTGCGCATCAAGTTCATATCCGACATGGCCAACTGACGTTCTCCGACGGGTCTCCCGGCCGCAACACGCCGGGGCAGGGCATGCCCACCGTATGCCTTGCCCCGGCGCTTTTTGTCTGTTGCCCCGGGCCTGCTCCCCGCGTCCGGCGCGCCCGGGCCGTGCCCGGCTCACCCCTCGCCGTGCGGCAGCCTTGGCGGTTGCGTATACCGCTCCTTGTCGGCCTCGGTAATCGCCCTGATCACCCGGCAGGGGTTGCCGGCTGCCAGCACATTGGCCGGGATGCTCCTCGTTACCACGCTGCCCGCGCCAATCACCGTGTTGTCGCCTATGGTCACGCCGGGCAGCACGCACACCTGCGCCCCTATCCACACGTTGTTGCCCACGGTTATGGGGTAGGCATACTCCAGTCCGCTGTTGCGCCGCTGGCTGTCGAGCGGGTGGCCGGCGGTGTAGAACCCGCATCCGGGGGCAACAAACACGTTGTCGCCGAATGTCACCTTGGCCCCGTCGAGTATCACGCAGTTCATGTTCATGAAGAAATTGTCGCCAATGCTTATGTTGTAGCCATAGTCGCAGAAGAATGGCGAGAGAATGGTCAGCGCCTTGCCAGCCCTGCCCAGCAGCCGGCGCAGCAGGGCCTCGCGTTCGGCCGCCATCGACGGGCGCATCTGGTTCAGTTCGTGGGTCATGTCGGCACACTCGGCCCTTTCGCGCAGCAGCTGCCCGTCGTAGTTAGCGTCGTATAGCAGTCCTTCGCTTGCTTTTTCCTTTTCGCTTTTCATGTTGTCTGGTTTTGTCGTTACAATTGCTTGTGCCTGCACTGCCCTTGACGGCAAAGCCGGGCCACTGTGGTGGGTCGATGCCCGGTAGCGGCCGCCGTTGCTGTGTGGCGTAGCCCGGGGGCACGGCCATGCAGTCGCGGCCCGCTGGCGCGAGGGCAGCGGGATAGGCCGCCAGGCATCTGCAAAGATAGTTTTTTTATTTCATTCGGCCAATCGCAGTTGGCTGTTTTCATTATTTTGTAACTTTTTAGGAGTACAGAAGTACAGGAGTACAGGAGTACAGACAATAGTTTTTGTGGATAATGGAGGTAGAGGGAGGTAGAGGGAGTTACAAGGAGTTACAAGGAGTTAGAGGACAATGGCATTGACTATCTTCATGCACCACTTTCACAATGCTCCCATAGAGTCCATGTTTTCATAACTATTGTCTGTACTCCCGTCTCCCGTCTCCAGCCTCCCCTTGGCAGCACAGCTCCGCAAACCGCAGACATTCGCACGGCAGCCAAATCGTTGCCTCTGTTTCTGAAATACCCCGCTAAAGGTTTATTCCTCAATAGGGTGTGCCAGACTGATGAAAAACTAAAATAATTTCATGCCGCGGCAGGGCCTCGGCAGGCAAGCCGTCATTGCCGTAGGATGGCTTGCCTGCCATGCCGGCCGTCGCGTGCCGTGCCGGCGGCAGGCCCGCTATGCCTGCCCACCGGCGCCGGGCGGCCGTGGTGGCAATGCGCCGGTGGGGGCGGTGCCACTGGCGGCTCGGCATCAGGTCGTGCTGCCGTCCTTTGTGGCTCATCTACAGTCGGTTACTCCGGCGCATGGCGATTGTGCACCCCGCTCACCCTCCGTGTGCCCGGTTGCCGTGAAACCCGCCGGCAGGCTCAATGTGTGGTGATATAGAACAGTGTTTTGCCGTGGCTCCTGCATCCGATTTTGCCGTGCGTGCTGCTAAGCAGATGCCGGCGGCAGTAGCAATGGCTGTTGTTGCATCCATAGGAGAAACCGCGCGGATTTGTAAAAAAAACTCCGACAGGTTGGGCGATGGCCTCCGGCCGGAATGCCGTAGGGTGGACTTACGCCTTGACGCGGCTCGCCCCCGCCCAGGCTCCTGCTGTGGGGCTTGCACATTCGTCGGCAGCCGGTGGCACGGCGTGGCATGGCATGACACTGCAGTGCGCTTTATGCCATTTGCAATCTATCACTACACGGGGGTTAGTGCCAACTGCAATGTATATCTCTATATATACATTGCAGTTGGCACTATACACCCACATGTCGTCGTGCTTTTTTTCTTTTGCAGTTGGCACTAAGCCCGGCAAGCGCCATCCGCAGTGCCAATTGCAGTGCCGTGGGCCGCCGTCGGTGCCGCCCGTTGGCCGTGGCCCTCGGTGGGCCAGGCTCTGTCCTGTCTTGGGCCATTGTTGGCGTGAGGGCGAAGAAACCATCCCGCGGGCTTGTTTTTTCCTTCCCCCTGTTGTATCTTTGTGGCCGTTGGGTGGCGTTCCGCTGCGGCCGGCAGTGGCCGGGCGGCTCGCCGCAAATGATAAGTAGGTGCTCAAAATTAATTGCCATCAAATTGTGCGCTATTTCGGAGATGCATGGTAAAGTCCGAAGAGAGAGCGTAGCGGGCTACGCGACCGATGAGACTTTGGCATGCGGCCCGAAAGAGCACACACGATGGTGGCAAAGATATAGATGACACCTGCAAGGTCAATTGTATCGGTTAATTTTGAACAGTTACTTAATCATCAAAGCGTGGATATATGGCAAGCAGCATTGAGTTTGTGGATTTTGTGTGCAGGCAGATATCGCCTGCCGGCGACGTCAGTTGGCGGAAGATGTTCGGCGACTACGTGGTTTACCTCGACGGCAAGCCCGTCTTCACGGTGTGCGACGACACCTGTTACGCCAAAGACCTCCCGGCCGTGGCCCGGCTCCTGCCCGACGCCGAGCGCGGCTGCCCCTACGACGGGGCCCGCGAGCACATCATCGTCGACGTGGGGCACGGCGAGCTTGCCGTGCGGGTGGCCAGGGCGCTGTGGGAGGCGCTGCCCTTCCCGAAAAAGCGAAGCCGCAAGGGCTGAGCCGGGCGCCCCGTCATGCGGCCGCCGGGGCCGTATCGGCAGGCCAGACGGCCCGTATGGCATGGCCAGACGGCCCATCGGGGCCTAAGCCTTGGCGCGGCGTGGCAGAGGGGCGCTGGGCGGTCGGCATGGCCGGTGGCAGCCCGGCCGCGTGGTTTTGCCGCCGTCGCGTCGGCCGAAGCGAGATTTGGGCTAAATCGTGTTAACGGCCGAAGAAAATGGCGCGGCCATAACGGCTAACTGAAAAAAAAGTGCTAAATTTGCACGCAATAATTTTATACAGTATCAAATATGTCATCATTTATTGCAGATAAAATCGTGATGGACGGCTTGACTTTTGACGACGTCCTCTTAATCCCGGCTTATTCAGACGTGCTGCCCAAGACAGTGGAGTTGAAAACAAGGTTCTCGCGCAACATCGAGCTTAACGTGCCATTCGTGACAGCGGCCATGGACACCGTCACCGAGTCGCAGATGGCCATAGCCATAGCTCGTGAGGGCGGCATCGGCGTCATCCACAAGAACATGACCATCGAGGAGCAGGCCCGCCAGGTGGCAATCGTGAAGCGTGCAGAGAACGGAATGATATACGACCCCGTGACCATACGCCGCGGCTCCACCGTCAAGGACGCTCTCGACATGATGGCAGAATACCATATAGGCGGCATACCCGTGGTAGACGAAGACAACCACCTGGTGGGCATCGTCACCAACCGCGACCTGCGCTTTGAGCGCCACCTGGACAAGAAGGTGGACGACGTGATGTCGAAAGACAACCTCGTGACCACGCACATGCAGACCGACCTGGCCGCCGCAGCCCAGATACTGCAGGAGAACAAGATAGAGAAGCTGCCGGTGGTAGACAAAGACAACCACCTTGTGGGCCTGATAACCTACAAGGACATAACCAAGGCCAAGGACAAGCCCATGGCATGCAAAGACGAGAAGGGCCGCCTGCGCGTGGCCGCCGGCGTGGGCGTCACCGTCGACACGCTCGACCGCATGCAGGCCCTTGTCGACGCCGGGGCCGACGCCATAGTGATAGACACGGCCCACGGCCATTCAAAATATGTGGTAGAGAAGCTCGTGGAGGCCAAGAAGTCGTTCCCGCAGGTAGACATCGTGGTGGGCAACGTGGCCACGGGCGAGGCCGCACGGCTGCTCGTGGACAATGGTGCCGACGCCGTGAAGGTGGGCATCGGGCCGGGCTCTATATGCACCACGCGCGTGGTGGCAGGCGTGGGCGTGCCGCAGCTGTCGGCAGTCTACGATGTGTACAGCGCCCTTAAGGGCACGGGCGTGCCCCTCATAGCCGACGGCGGTCTGCGCTATTCGGGCGACATCGTCAAGGCCCTGGCCGCCGGCGGAAGCTCGGTGATGATAGGGTCGCTCGTGGCCGGCACCGAAGAGAGCCCCGGCGAGACCATCATCTTCAACGGGCGCAAGTTCAAGAGCTACCGCGGCATGGGCTCGCTCGAGGCCATGGAGCAGAAGAACGGCTCGAAAGACCGCTACTTCCAGAGCGACACGAAAGACGTGAAGAAGCTCGTGCCCGAGGGCATCGCCGGCCGCGTGCCTTACAAGGGCACCGTGCAGGAGGTGATCTACCAGCTCGTGGGCGGGCTGCGCTCGGGCATGGGCTATTGCGGGGCTGCCGACATAGAGCGCCTGCACCAGGCCAAGTTCACCCGGATAACCAACGCCGGCGTGCTTGAGAGCCATCCCCACGACATCGCCATCACGAGCGAGGCGCCAAACTATTCGAGACCTAACGATTGACCAAAGCGATGAAGATAGGAGCAATGATTGCCGCCCTGCTCATGGCAGCCGGGGCGGCAACCGCCCAGGACGACCCCACGGTGATGACCATCAACGGCCAGCCCGTGGCCCGTTCGGAGTTTGAGTATTCATACAACAAGAACAACGCCGAGGGCGTGATCGACAAGAAGACGGTGGACGAGTATGTCGACCTGTTCATAAACTACAAGCTCAAGGTGGCTGCGGCCCTCGACGCCAGGCTCGACACCATGGCCTCGTTCAAGACCGAGTTCGCGCAGTACCGCGACCAGCAGATAAGGCCAACGTTTGTGGGCGACGCCGACATCGAGGCCGAGGCGCGCAGGGTGTACGACAACACCAAGAGGGCCATAGGCCCGCGGGGGCTGGTGCGCCCGGCGCACATATTCCTATACGTGGGCCAGAAGGCCACCGACGCCGAGCGGCAGAAGGTGAAGGAGCGCATCGACTCCATATACGCGGCCCTCAAGGGCGGCGCCGACTTCGCCGAGACGGCCAAGAGCCTGTCGCAAGACCCGGGCTCGGCCGCCAACGGCGGACTGCTGCCGTGGATTGGGCCGAGCCAGACGCTGAAGGAGTTTGAAGACAAGGCCTACGCCCTGAAGGACGGCGAGATGAGCGAGCCGTTCCTCTCGCCCGCCGGCTACCACATCATACTCATGAAGGGCCACAAGCAGCTCGAGCCCTACGACTCGCTGCGTGGCAACATAATGAAGTTCATAGAGCAGCGCAACATACGCGAGCACCTGGCGCTGGCGCGCATAGACACCATCGTGGCCCGCTCAGCAGGCACGCTGACGCGCGAGCAGGTGATAGAGCGCAGGGCCGACTCGCTGATGGCCGCCGACCCGGCCCTGAAGAACCTGATACGCGAATACCACGACGGACTGCTGCTCTACGAGATCAGCAACCGCATGGTGTGGAACAAGGCCGCCACCGACACGCTCGGGCTGGAGGCATTCTTCAAGAAAAACAAGAAGAAGTACGCATGGAGCCAACCGCGATACAAGGGCATGGCATACCACGTGAAGGACAAGGCCGACGTAGAGGCCGTGAGGGACTGCGTGAGGAAACTGCCGTTTGGCGAGTGGGCCGAAGCCCTGCGCACAACGTTCAACAACGACTCGGTGCTGCGCATCCGCGTGGAGAAGGGGGTGTTCAAGGAAGGAGACAACGCGCTCATCGACCGCGAGGTGTTCAAGAAAGACGTAAAGGTGGCGCCCACCAAAGACTTCCCCATCGACGCCGTCTACGGCAAGCTGCTCAAGAAAGGGCCTGAGGAATATACCGACGTGCGCGGCCTGGTGACCGCCGACTACCAAGACTTACTTGAGAAGAACTGGGTGGCCGAGCTGCGCAAGAAGTACAAGGTGGAGGTAAACAAAGACGTATTGAAAACAGTAAACAATCATAAATAGCAGATGAAACTAAAAGGCAATCTCTGTTTCGCCACGCTGCTGGCCTGTGCCTCGATGGCCGGCGTAGACTCTGCAGCCCAGACCGCGGCCGACTCTTCCGCACACAATGTGGTGGACGAGGTGATATGGGTGGTGGGCGACGAGCCCATACTGAAGTCGGAAGTGGAGGCGATGCGCATGCAGGCCGCACAGGAAGGTACCAGGTGGAACGGCGACCCCGACTGCGTGATACCCGAGCAACTGGCCGTGCAGAAGCTGTTTCTGCACCAGGCTGCCATCGACAGCGTCGAGGTGACCGAGGCCGACGTGCAGGGGCAGGTGGACAACTATGTGGAATACTGGATTCAGCAGGCCGGCTCGAGAGAGAAGCTTGAGGAATACAAGAAGCAGAGCATCAGCCAGATACGCAACGAGCTGCACGACATCGTACACGACCAGATGACCACGCAGAAGATGCGCGAGAAGCTGGTGGAGAACATCAAGGTGACACCCGGCGAGGTGAGGCGCTATTTCAAGGACATGCCCCAAGACAGCATACCATTTGTGCCTACCGAGGTGGAGGTGCAAATAATCACACAGACGCCACGCATCGAGCAGGAAGAGATAAACAGGGTGAAAGACGAGCTGCGCTCGTTTACCGACAGGATAAACAAGGGCGAGACGTCGTTCTCTACCCTGGCACGGCTCTACTCGGAAGACCCGGGGTCGGCACGCTCGGGCGGAGAGATAGACTACGCGGGCCGCACCACCTTCGACCCGGCATTCGCCAACGTGGCCTTCAACCTGACCGACCCCAAGAAGGTGTCGAAGATCGTTGAGTCGGAGTTTGGCTTCCACATCATACAGCTCATCGACAAGCGCGGCGACAAGATCAAGGTGCGCCACATACTGCTCAAGCCGCGCATCTCGGACAAGGCCGTCAGCAGCTCGCTGGCACGCCTCGACTCTATACGCACGGACATAACCAAGGGCTTGTTCACCTTCGAAGAGGGCGCCACCGTCATCTCCGACGACAAGGACACGCGCAACAACCACGGGCTGATGTCTAACATAATGGGCTCGGCGCGCACCTCGAAATTCAGGATGCAAGACCTGCCGCCCGAGGTGGCAAAGGTTGTAGACACCATGAAGGTGGGCGAGATATCTGCACCTTTCAGCATGATAAACGACAGGGGAAAGACGGTTTGCGCCATCGTGAAGCTGAAAAACCGCGTCGACGGCCACAAGGCCACCATCACCGAAGACTTCCAGGTGATGAAGGACCTTGTGCTTGGCAAGCGCCGCGAGGAGAAGCTGCACGAGTGGGTGGTAGACAAGATAAAGACAACCTACGTGCGCATCAACGACCGCTACAAGGACTGCAAGTTTGAATATCAAGGCTGGATAAAATGACCAGGAAACCAATCCCTGCCAAACTTTTCAGCGGGCATAGAACCACCATTGCCTTGGTTCTATGCCTGTTTGGGCTATGTGTGGCCCGGTCGATGCTGCCCGTGAAGCAGCGCGCGGCCAGGGGCGCCGCCGACGACAACCGCGTTTACCTCATCCATGCCGACGTGCTGCACTACGACCGCTACAAAAACCCCGACGCCCAGATACTGAACGGCCATGTGGCCTTCCGCCACCAGGGCGCCACGCTATATTGCGACAGCGCGCATTTCTATGAGATGTCCAACTCGTTCGAGGCTTTCGGCCACGTGAAGATGTACCAGGGCGACACCTTGTCGCTGTTCAGCGACTACGCCTTCTACGACGGCAACGAGCAGATGGCCATGGCGCGATACAACGTCGTGCTCAAGCACCGCAAGTCGACGCTGTACACCGACAGCCTGAACTTCGACCGGCTGTACAATGTGGGCTACTTCTTCGAGGGCGGAAAGCTCGTTGACAAGGACAGCGAGCTGACCTCCGACTGGGGCGAATACTACACCGAGACAAAGCAGGCGGTGTTCAACTACGACGTGCAGCTGCGCAACAAGAAGTTTTTCCTGACCAGCGACACGCTTTACTACGACACGGGCACGTCGGTGGCGCATGCCGTAGGCCCGTCGAACATCACATCGGGCGCAAGCCACATATATACCGAAGACGGATATTACAACACCAACCTCGACAGGGCCAGGCTATTCGGACGCTCGGTGATGAGCGACAAGGGCAAGTGGATGACCGGCGACAGCGTATACTACGACAGCAAGCAGGGCACGAGCGAGGCTTTCGACAATGTGGTCTACGTTGACTCGCTGAACAAGAACATGATGACCTGCGACTATTATTGGTATAACGAGAACACCGGCTACGGCATGGCCACCAAGCGCGCCGTGGCCATAGACTACTCGCAGAAAGACTCGCTATACATGCATGCCGACACGTTCAAGATATATACGTTCAACATCGACACCGACTCGGCATACCGCAAGATACACGCATACAACAAGGTGAGGGCCTACCGCATAGACGTGCAGGCCGTGTGCGACTCGCTGGTGTACAACAGCAAGGACTCGTGCCTTACGATGTACCGCGACCCAATAGTGTGGAACCAGAGCCAGCAGCTGCTTGGCGAGGTGATAAAGGTCTACATGAAAGACTCTACCATCAACCGCGCCCATGTCATAGGCCAGGCGCTCTCGGTTGAGCAGCTGCCCGACTCGACCAACTACAACCAGGTGTCGTCCGACGAGATGTTCGCCTTCTTCCGCAACGGAGAGATATACGAGGCCGACGCCAACGACAATGTGCTCATCGTCTATTACCCCGTCGACGACAGCGACAGCTCGCTCATAGGGCTTAACTATACCGAGACCACCCAGCTGAAGGTGTTTCTCGAAAACCGGAAGATGAAGAAGGTGTGGATGCCGAAGGCCGAAGGCACCCTTTACCCCATGTCGCAGATACCCCCGGCCAAGCGTTTCCTGCCGAGCTACGCATGGTTTGACTACGTGCGCCCGCTCAACAAGGACGACATATTCAACTGGCGGGGCAAGAAGGCGGGCACCGAGCTCAAGGTGGTGGCCCGCAAGGAGGCCCCGCTGCAGCACCTGTCGGGCAAGCCGTCGGCGTCAGACTCGATACCTGTCGAC
>OQVI01001452.1_pt1 | contig 16295 bp, 9 predicted proteins | sample 1691651 | NCBI WGS metagenome assembly OQVI01 (sample SAMN03418287, study PRJEB22391) | human gut metagenome | biome: human-gut; feature: organic feature; material: feces | host: Homo sapiens | place: Italy | collected 2013-04
GTTTGTATGGTTTTGTGCCCGAATTGTCATAAAACGGCGTGAAAACCGCCGATCGGGGGCGCGGGACGGTGCCGGGAGTACGTTTGTGTCCCGGATCGGAAAATACAATTTTGTGACAAAATAGTACCGGATCATGTACGGCGGAGAAATTTGCCGTCCGTATATTTTTCGGTCCGCATCTTATTTCTCAACTTTGTTTTCACAAAAACCGACCGCTTAACCTAAAACTTAAAACCAGATTAGCCTATGGAAAAAAACTCCTGTCTGATTCTTTCCGCTGATTTTTTTGCAGAATCCCGTAATTTATCCTGTTATTTTTCCGTTTTCTGAATCCATGAACCACATCCGCGTCACCGGGTGCGGGGAGTATATTTTAACTAACCAAAAAACAATATCTAGGACCGAAAAATATACGGACGGCAAATTTCTCCCTTGGGTTTGCAGCCGCAACCGTTAATGCCAGCCCCCTGACCCAGACATCCAAGGTCACCGTCAAGGGCGTTGTGAAGGACGCCGCGGGAGCGCCGCTGCTCGGCGTTACCGTCATTGTCAAGGGTACTTCGGTCGGAACCTCGACCAGTATCGACGGTGAATACCAGATCCAGTGCGCCGCCGATGCCGAACTCGACTTCTCGTTCATCGGCTACGAGACGCAGACGCTTCCGGTGGCCAACCGCACGCTGCTGAACGTAACGCTGAAGGAAGACGCGCAGCTGATGGACGAAGTGATCGTCATCGGCTACGGCACCACCACCCGCCGCCGTGCGGTGGGCGCTGTGGACCAGATCAAGTCCGAAGCCATCACCGAACGTTCCGTCGCCAACCTGACGCAGGCGCTGCAGGGCACTTCGCCCAGCCTCGTCATCCAGCAGCGAAGCAGCGACCCCGCCGACAACCAGCTCAACATCAACATCCGCGGTATCGGTACGATGAACAACAACGAACCGCTGATCGTCATCGACGGTCTGGTGTCGGACAACGCCAGCTTCAACAAGCTCAATCCCTCGGACATCGAGAACGTCTCGGTGCTGAAGGATGCCGGTACGGCCGCCATTTACGGTTCGCGCGCCGCCAACGGCGTGCTGCTGGTCACCACCAAGAAGGGCAAGCTGAATCAGGCTCCGACCGTCGAACTCACGGCCATGGTCGGCTGGCAGCAGCCCGAAGTGCTCTACACGCCCGTTCAGGGCTGGCAGAATGCTACGCTGCTCAACATTTCCAAAGCCAATTCGGGGCTGGCTCCCGCCTTTACCGCCGAACAGATCCGCGACCTCAAGGCGCACGGCAACGGCACGTTCTACATGGACGAGATTCTGCGGACGGCCATGCAGCAGAACTACAACGTCAGCGTATCGGGCGGCGGCGCCAATACGACCTATATGATTTCGGCAGGCTATTACGATCAGGAGAGCAACTTCGAAGGTCCCGATTACGGCCGCCAGCGTTACAATTTCCGTACGAACATCACCACCGAATACAAACGCGTGAAGGTAACGGCCCTGCTCTCCTATTCGCACGAGAACAGCAAGACGACGACCGACGGTTCGACCATCGCCAACGCGATGCGTATTCCCACCTATTACTATTACCGTCAGTACGATCCCGTGACGGGCAAATACCTGCTCAACGACAAACTGACCGACCGCAACTCGCTGGGCCTGCTCGAAGAGGGCGGTTACAACAAGTACCGCAACGACTATGTGAACGCCAACCTGTCGGCCGAGGTGAAGATCATCGACGGGCTGAAACTGCGCGGCGTGCTGGGTGCCGATATCTTCGCCGACCACCGCTATACGCGGACGCACGAAGTGATGTTCTACAATACCGACGCTGCGGGCAATCCGGTCGGCGAAGGCCGTTCGGCCAACAACGACAACAAGTCGGAGGACTGGAACAAACGCGCCTACCTGATCAATTCTCAGCTGATGCTCGACTTCGACCGTACGTTCGGCAAGCACCATGTGGCCGCCCTGTTAGGCGCCTCGAACGAGTCCTACACCTCCGAAGCGAACCAGATCTCCTTCAAATGGGCCGATCCCGATCTGGGTATCAACGGCGACGGCACCGAGGCCGTCATTTCGGGCGACGGCCGGTCTTCGGTGACGCCCGAAAACACGACCCGCACCAGCCTCACCTCCGTTTTCGGCCGCGCAGCCTATGACTACGACAACCGTTACTACGCCGAATTCTCGTTCCGTTACGACGGCTCCTCGAAATTCCGTTCCGACCTGCGCTGGGGCTTCTTCCCCTCCGTGTCGCTGGGTTGGCGTCTCTCGCAGGAGGCTTTCATGGAGAGCTACCGCGACAACGTCGGCGACCTGAAGATCCGCGGTTCCTACGGTACGCTGGGCAACCAGTCGGTGGGCGACTACCAGTACTTCACCACCTACAACGTCTATTCGAACACCTATGCCTTCAATAACGTGGGCGTCGGCGGCGCCGGCTTCCAGCTCGGTACCGACAACCTGCAGTGGGAGGTGTCCAAGACCTTCAACGTCGGTTTCGACGCCTCGTTCTTCCGGGGCAAGCTCAACCTCGGTTTCGACTACTTCAACAAACATACGACCGACATTCTGGTCAAGCCCCAGACCCCGCTGATTCTGGGCACCGAGCTGCAGAACTACAACGCCGGCGAGATGCGCACGCAGGGCTGGGAGCTGACGCTCAGCTATGCGCTCAAGAAACGCGACTGGTCGCACTTCTTCCAGTTCAACATCGGCGACTCGTGGAACAAGGTGCTCAAATACGAGGGCTTCGAGGATATTTCCGGACAGGAAGAGTTCTGGCGCATCACCCGCGAGGGGCTGCCGTTCAACTCCTACTACGGTTACAAGACCGACGGCTTCTTCCAGAGCTATGACGAAATCGCCCATTCGGCCGTGCCGACGGGCAAGAGCGTCAAGCCGGGCGACGTGAAATTCAAGGACCGCAACGGCGACGGCACCATCGACGAGAACGACCGCTACTATCTGGGCAACGCCTTCCCGCGCTACACGCTGGGCTTCACCTACAACGTCGCATGGAAAGGCATCGACCTCTCGATCTTCCTGCAGGGCGTTCTCAAGCGCGACATGATGGTCCGCGGCGAGCTGATCGAGCCGTTCCACTCCAACTACGGTTACACGATGTACGAACACCAGCTCGACTTCTGGACCCCGACCAACACCGACGCCCGCTGGCCGCGTCTGACCGATATTTCGGACCCCTCGAACCAGAACAACTACCGCATGGGTTCGGACCTCTACATGTTTGACGGCAGCTACCTGCGCCTGAAGAACATCCAGCTGGGTTATACGCTTCCCGAACGGATTTCGATGAAATTCGGCGTCAAGCGCTTCAAGATCTACTTCAACGCCCAGAACCTGCTTACGTTCAGCAACTGTTCGTTCATCGACCCCGAATCTTCGGAGTTCGGCTCGAACATGAATTCGGGCGGCGCCAACTCAGGCCGCAACTACCCGAACCTGCGTTACTTCGGCGCCGGTCTGAACATCACATTTTAAATAAAGGCGAAAACTATGAAAACGACGATTTTAAAATATATCACCGTGACGTTCGCCGCCGGAGCGATGCTGCTCGCAGGCTGCAACGATCTGGATCAGGAGCCTACCAACAAGTTTACCGACAAGGCTTTCTGGACTTCGCCCGAACGTGCGAACATGGTGCTCAACATGGCCTACAACCAGATGTTCGGTCACGACAAGATCTGGCAGGACGAAGCCTTGAGCGACAACTTGTACGAACAGCGCGGCAATCCCGACACGCGCACGATCCGCATGGGGCAGGCGACGCCCAACACGGGACTGTTCCGCAGCGAGTGGAAATGGGTGTTCGAGGGTGTCAAGACCTGCAATGTCTTTATGAATTTCGTGGACGAGGTGCCGGGCATGGACCCCGAACGGCTCGCCGGGATGAAGGCGCAGATCCGCTTTATCCGTGCGTTCCTCTATTTCCGTCTGGCCAATTTCTACGGCGACATTCCCTTCTTCCTGCAGGATATTTCGCTCGAAGAGTCGCGCCGCGTCTCCCGCACTCCCTATCCGGAGGTGATGAGTGCGCTGCACCGTGAACTCGACGAGATCGTCGGCGACCTGCCCACCCGCGACGAACTGAAAGCCGACGACAACGGCCGCATCACCAAAGCCGCCGCCATGGTGCTCAAGGCGCGTATGTATATGTACGAGAACGTGCAGCGCACCGGCAATTCGGTTTCGGACAACATGCGCAAGGCCGCCGATATCTGTGACAAGCTCATCCACGAGCAGGGCACCTACGGCACCTACAGCCTGCTGACCCAAGGGTCCGGCGACGGCATTCCGGCCTATGAATACCTCTTTACCTCGGCCGCCGAATACAACAGCGAGGTGATCCTTGACTATGCCGCCGTCGAGCTGAACAAGCAGTGGTCCACGCTCTATTCGATGGTTCCCCTGACGATGGGCGCCAACCTCTGCCAGAAGGCTCCGACGCGCGCGCTGGTGGACAGCTACCTCAATGCCGACGGCTCGGTTCCGGCGGACAAGACCGTCTATGCGAACCGCGATCCGCGTCTGACCGCTACGGTCGTCTACAACGGCTATGTGTGGAAAGACCGCAACGACAAGGGCGAATACGTGACCAAAGGCACGATCAACGTGACTTCGGGCAACGACAAGGCCGGTACGGACAACGGTTCGCCCACGGGCTTCTACACCCGCAAGTATTTCGATACGACCCACGGCAAGAACCTCGAAATGTGGACCAATATCATCATGATGCGTTATGCCGACGTGCTGCTGATGTACGCCGAGGCGAAGGCGTACCTGAACGAGATGGACGCCGCGGTGTGGAACGAGACGATCAAGCCGATCCGTCAGCGTGCGGGGCTCAGCGGCACCGACTTCCCCTCGTCGGGCGATTACACCCAGATCGTACGCGACGAACGCCGTGTCGAGCTGGCGCTCGAAGGACTGCGCTACTTCGACCTGATCCGCTGGATCAATTACAAGGACTCCAAGTCGCAGGGCGTCATCGACCTTTTGAACGGTGCGGTCTACGGCGCCAAGGAGCTGAACGGAGGCCGTCAGATCGACGAATTCAAGTTCAATTCCAGCCGGGACATCCTCTGGTCGCTTCCGCTCTCCGAAACGCAGCTCGTGCCGACGCTGCTGCCCAACAATTCGGGTTATTAATCGTCAATCAAAAAAGTATCGAAAACAATGAAAAAGATATTGAACATACTGATGGCGGCCCTCGTCCTTACGGGCCGGCGCTGGCTGCCGACGGACAGCTTCCCCATTACGAGGTGGTCTTCTTCGGCAAGCCCGGCGGCGAGATCGTTTACCGTTGTGACGCCGGTTCCTCGACCAGCGTGGATATTGTCCACAAGGAGATCAACCGCATCGCCAATGCCGCGGGCATCGACGTCGGGGCCGACGGAGCCGTCTACTGGTCGGTCGTGTCGAGCCGGGGCGTGGATACCGCGCCTGTGGTTGCGACGCCCCGCCGGTTGGAACTGACGCGTCTGCTGGGCTTCAATGTGATTCCGGACCAGTTGTTCCTCACGGGCGAAGCCACCGAGGGCGGCAGCGATCTTGAGAATGCCTGTGTCGGCCGCAGGACCGGCGACGGCGAGTTTACCTTCTATCAGCAGCTCGAAGCCGGCAAGGGCTTTACGTTCGTCAGCTCGAAGGGCGACGACCGCACGACCTATACGGTCGTCAACGGCGTGCTGAACGACCAGAGCGCCGAACCCGCCACGATCGACCGATCGGGTGTTTACCGCATCAAGCTCGACCTCAATGTCCGCGGAATCACCTTCGAGCATATAGACCGCGTGGAATTCAATTTCGCACCGCGCACCGAAGACAACGGCAATATGGAGTATATCGGCAACGGCTGCTGGAAATTCTCCGATTACAACGTCAAATTCAGGGAAGAGAGCTGGGGACTCGACCAGCGTTACAACTTCCATCCGGTTTTCGACGGGGTTACGTATGTATGGGCCGGTACGAAAGGCAACGACAGCAGCCCCAGCGCGCTGAGCGGCGCGGAGTATTACATCCTGACCGAGAATCTGTTTACCGGGGATGCCTATGGTCCCGAAAAGTTTAAGTTCCACAGCGATTTTAACGGTAAGAAAGTCGATATCACCCTGATTATGTCCGGTGACGTGGAGAATTGTACGCATGTAATCGAGATCGTCGGCTAAAAAATAATTGAACCTATGAAAAACATACTGAATAAACTGGTTGTTCTGCTGCTCGCGGGTTTTGCACTGGCGGCCTGTGCCGAGCATACGGAATATGACGATACCGGCTTCAGCGCGGTCGAAAAACTGCTCTATCCGTCGGACGGCTACGCCCTCGATCTGATCGAACAGGCCGATGCCAACCTTTATTTCGAGTGGGAGGTCTCCAAGGTCGGAACTCCCGTCTACACCGTGGTTTTCCTCGATGCGGCCAAAAAGGAGATCGGCCGTTATCTGGCCGACAACAATGGTCAGAAGTCCTCGCTGAAAATGCTCCACAGTCAGCTCAATGCGATTGCCGGCGACGCCGGCATCGAGCCTGACGCTGCGGGCGACCTCTATTGGACGGTCAGCGCCGGACTGGGCGGAGCCGAACAGCTTTCGCCGGCCGAGCCGCACAAACTCACCGTCAAGCGCTATGCTTCGATCGACGCGCCCTACCACCTCTACGTGACGGGCGAAGGCTCCGAGTTCGGCACGGAGCCCGCCGCGGCTAAACAGATGCGCGAGCTGGGCGACGGCAAGTTCGAGATTTACACCCGATTCACCGGCTCGTTCAGCTTCATCAACCGCAATGCGGCGGGCAGCAAGCGTACGTTCGGTGTCGCCGAAGGCCGCCTGACCGAGGGCGCCGACGCCGCAGGCACGGGCGACGGCGTTTACCGCGTACTGGTCGATTTCAAGGCCGGTACCGTGAAGATGGAAAAGATCGAAAGCGTGAAATACCACTGGTGCTGGACGCCCGATCCCGATGCCGTGATGGAATATGCCGGCAACGGCGTCTGGAAGCGTCAGATCACTTGGGACGGCGACAACCGCTACCGTTTCGATGCGGTGATCGACGGCACGGATTACATCTGGGGCTACTCGTCGAGCGATATGAGCGATTCGGACATGCCTTCCGGCCTGACCGGGCCGCAGTACAGGCTGTCAATGCGCGAAACGGGCAATATCAATCAGTGGGACTACTCCTTCAAGCATATCGCCGTGCTGAGGAACGTCACCTGCACGATCGTCGTGGACTGCTCGCCCGAAGCCGAAGCGTACTACCACCGTTACGAATTCGACTTCGCGCCCGAAGCCACTCCCGTGACGCTGATCTCGCCCGATGACAACGCCTCCGTCGTGCTGAATGCGCAGGCGGGCGCCAAGCTGACCTTCGCGTGGAACAAGCTTCCCGATTCGGACCCTGCGGGCAAGCTGACGAGCTATACGCTGGTCTTCTATTCGGACGCCGCGCTGGAAAAGGCCGTCGGCCGCAAGGAGGCGCAGTATAACGGCTCCGTGGACGTCTCCTTCTCCGAGCTGGAGTCGATCGCCGATGCTGCGGGCATTGCCGCCGAAGGCACGGGCGACCTGTACTGGGCCGTAGAGAGCAAACTGCTTTCGTGGACGGCGCTCTCCTCCGGCCGCAAACTCACGGTTACCCGCATGAAGGGTATTCCGACCGCCGCCTACATCACGGGCGCCGCTTCGGAGTTCGGTTCCGGCTATCAGGCCCTCAAGGCGCTGGGCGCTGGCAAGTTCGAGATTTTCACCAAGCTGACGACTGATGCCGCAGGGTACAACTTCACCGACGGCGATACGGCCGATGCGCGCAAGTTCGTCGTCGAAGGCGGTGCGATCCGGGAGAGCGACGCAAGCGTCGTTTCGTCCGAAGAGGCCATCTATTACATCCTGCTCGACTTCGGCGCAGGCACGGCGAAGCTCCAGAAGATCGAGAACATGCGTTACCTCTCGCCGAACGTCAAGACCCAGCATACCGAGAAGCAGATCAAGCTGCCTTATCAGGGCAACGGCATCTGGTATGCCGCAGGTGTGGTGCCCTACCTGAGGGACTGGGACGACGACCGTTACTTCTTCTGGGCCGAGGTGGACGGCGTGAAGACCAAGTTCGGCGCCAATCCCGGCATGACGGGCGACCTGAATTCCAAGCCTGCCGAGAACGATTCGCGCTTCCGCGTATTCTGGCCGATCGCCGATGTGAACGGCGACGATGCCGGCGCGTTCAAGATGCTCCACGCCTACCGCGGCAACGACTCCAAGCGGGTGAACATCAAGCTCAACATGAGTCCCGATACGGAGCACTACTACAACTATATCGAGTATCTGGATTAACCAACTCTCCGGGGGAGGCGCGCTCCGCAAGGCGTGCCCCCCCCCGGTAAAAAACGACAGACTTATGAAAAAATACATTTTAGCGCTTACCGCCACGGCGACCCTGCTGGGAGCCTGCGAGGTGGACGACAAATACTACGGCAAAGAGGTGGTGGATCCGGCCGAGAAGCTCGAACCCGCTTACGGGGAGGACTGGACCGCCCATGCCGACAAGATCGACGAGAAGCTGATCGAGAATTTCATGAATACCGACCGCGGCACATTCTGGTATACCGATCAGGACCGCACGAACGAATCGACCTACTGCTACTGGCCGCAGGCTCATGCGATGGACGTGCTCATAGACGCTTACCTGCGTATTCCCGAAGGCGACGCCCGCCGCGACACCTATGCCGGCTACATGTCCAAATGGTACGAGAACAAGGGCAACAACTACGGCAACAGCTATTGGGGAACTTACGGTTTCGGCAATGCCTACACCGACGACTCGGAGTGGATCATCCTGACGCTGATCCGCATGTACGAGGCTACCGGAGTACAGAAGTACCTCGCCGCCGCTCGCAAGACCTACGAGGAGACGGTGATCGCCCGCTGGACCGAAGACGAGAACGGGGGCGGCATCCGCTGGAGCTTCGACGCCGAGAACAGCAAGAACGCCTGCTCGAACGGTCCGGGCGCCCTCTGCGCCATGCGCCTGTGGGCCAACAGCCCCAAAGGAGCCGAGAGGGATCAGTATCTGGCCGATGCGAAGAAGATTTACAACTGGCTCAGCTCGACGCTCTACAATCCGCTGACGGGCGCCGTGTCCGACAACATGAAGAACGGCGTGATCAATGGCGGCGCGCTGACCTATAATCAGGGTACGTTCATGGGCGCCGCGCACGAGCTTTACAAGGCCACGGGCGACGCCAAATACATGACCGACGCCGCGCGCGCGGCGCGTTACACCATGAAGTCGATGGTGACCAACGGGGTGCTGAACAACGAAGGTTCGGGCGACAATGCGCTTTTCAAGGGGATTTTCGTCCGCTATGCGATGAACGTCTGGAAGGACGCTTCGGTCGATAAGGCAGATGCGGGGCTGCGCCGGGAGATCGAGGAGTTCCTGATCTACAACGGGCTGGTCTGCTGGCGCGACGGCGTGGACAAGTCGGAGGGATCGAAGTGGTTCTTCGGCGGATTCTGGGGCGAGCCGGGATCTTCGTGGGACGGCCGTCTGAACGAGCAGGTCAGCGCTTCGACGATGATCGAGGCCATGGCGCTGCTGATCGAGTAGGGCGCAAGGTCCTCAGGACAGGCAAAGAGAAAGAGCGGGTTTCGGCCCGCTCTTTCTTCGTTTGATCTGCTCCGCCGGATGTTATGCCGGATTCCGTGTCGTGGCTGTGGCGGCTGTTATGCCGGAGCCTCGCCGGATGTGATGTCATGACTGTGGCGGCTGTTATGCCGGAGCCTCGCCGGATGCCGTGTCGTAGCTGTGGCGGCTGTTATGCCGGAGCTCCGCCGGATGCCGTGTCGTGACTGTGGCCGCTGTCATGCCGGAACTTCGCCGGATACTATGCCGGACTCCGCCGGACGTTACGCCGACCGGTCTGCGGCATCTTCGCTCTCTTCGCCCACTTCCTGACGGATCTGCGAGAGTTTCTCCTTGCGGTAGACTTTGGGCGTGCAGCCGTATTTGGCGGAGAAGCATTTGAAGAAGGTGCCCCGGTTTACGAAGCCCGCCTTGTAGATGATCTCGTCGATCGAGAGCTTCGTGGTCGTGAGCAGCTGTTCGGCCTTGGCCAGCCGGTACTCCTTGATGATGTTGGTCGGCGTCTGGTTGAGGATGCCCTCCAGCCGTCGGTAGAGGTTGCGGATGCTTACGCCCAGTTCGTCGGCGATGAATTTGGTCGAGATCTCCGTGTTGGAGATGTTGTCGTTGATGATCTTCAGCATCCGGTCGATGAACTCCTTGTCGTCCTGATGGAGCATGCGCCCGTCGGAAAGCTCGAAGGCGCTGATCGAGGACTTGTAATAGTCCTTGAGCGACCGGTTGCGGCGGAGCAGCTGCTCGGCCACGGCTTTGAGGTATTCGACGTTGAACGGAAGCGTCAGGCAGATGTCCGCGCCTGACTCCACGCCCTTGATGCGCTCGTCGATCTGCTGGGCCGTCGAGAGCAGGATGACCGGGATGTGCGAGGTCAGCTTGCCCTGCTTGATGAACTGGATGAGCGACAGGCAGTCGGACTGCTCGGAGAGGGCGTCGCAGATGACGATGTCGGGGTGCATCTGCTTGAGCAGCTCGATCATCTCGGTTTTGCCCGACGGCATTTTGATGTTGTAGTCCGCGGCGAAAAGCTCGGCCACGAAATTCATGATCTCCGAATTGTCGTTGACGATGAACACCGTCCTGCGGTTTTTGTCGAACGGGAATTCGCGCCGCGTCACGGTCGGCAGGGGCAGTCCGTATTCTTTGGACGCGGGCACGATGTTGTCTGCGGTCGGGGCGTTTTCGGCCGTGACTTTCAGTTGCGGCAGCAGTACGGTGAAGGTCGTCTGCGCGTTGGGAGTGCTTTCGACCTTGATTTCGCCCTGCATGCGGACCACGATGCTGTGGCAGATCGCCAGACGCAGGTCGCCCTGAAACGAGAGACCGCGCTCGCTCTTGCGTTCGAAATAGTCGAGTACGCGGTAGCGGTCGAAAATCGCTTCGATGTCTTCGAGATTGACGCCCACGCTGTCGTTGGAGGCCGAGATGAGGAGCTTGCCGTTGTCGCTGCGGATCGTGAGACTTACGGCGCCGTTGTAGGGCGTATGCTTGAAGGCATTGGACAGCAGTGTGTTGAGGATCGTCGAAAGTCCGTCGCGGTCGGTCGGCCACACGAGGTTGCGCTCGATGTCCAGCTGGCAGTGGATGCTGTTCTGCTGCGAATATTCGCCGAAGGTCTCGACCATGCTCTGCGCGATTTCGGCCACGGGAACCAGCTCGATGTTTTCGCTTTCGTCGTTCTGCCCCGTGCGGATGCCGCGGAACTCGTGGAGCATGTAGATCAGGTCGTGGAGCTTCGAGACGTTCTGCCGTATGGTCTGCGCGTATTTGAGCACATAGGGGTCCGCCTTGCGGTAGGCGAGTATCTGCTGGCAGGGAGCGGAGATCATCGTCAGCGGCATTGACAGCTCCTGCGTGATGTTCGAGAAGAAGCGCATCTTCGATTCATAGACCTCCTCCTTGCGGCGGATTTCGAGCCGCTGCAGTTTCTCGGCGCGACGGCGTCGGTAGCGGAGCAGGTAATGGCGGATGACGCCCCCGACTACGGCCAGCAGCAACAGTACGTAGAGACATTTGGCCGCCGCGGTCGCATACCACGCCGGTTTGAGACGTATCGGCAGCGAATAGACCGGACTTTCGGCCCCGGTGATGTTGTTGCGGTAACGCACGTCGAGCCGGTAGGTGCCGGCCGGCAGGTCGGCGAACGAGAGTTGCGACGACGCGCCGGCCCACTGGTCGTTGTAGCCGTCCAGACGGCTGTAATAGCTGTAGTTGCTGCCGTTCACGTAGTCGAGCGCCGAGACCGTGATCTCGAAGATGCGCTGTCCGTGTCTGAGCGTCAGCACGCCGTCGCGGGAGAGCATGTCGCCGATGTTGCGGATGCCGTCGTTGAGCCGGATGTCGCGGAACAGCATCGGGGGATTGTACTCCTGCTCGCGGAAGCCCGTATCCTCGATGGTCACCAGTCCGTCGATGCCGCCGAAGAAGAGGGTGCCCGTCCGCGGGTCGGCGAAACAGGCCCCGTCGCTGTATTCGATGGTGTTCAGTCCGTACGAATAGCCGTAGGTCACCACGTAGCCCGTGTGGGGCGAGTACTGCACCAGACCGCGGTTGGTGCTCAGCCAGAGGTCGCCCTTGCGGTCTTCGAGAATGCCGTGCACGGTGTTGCGGATGCCCGGAACGTGCGAGGTCGAATCCCGCCGGAATTCGATCAGCCCGCCGCTGGAGCCGAACCACATGGTGCCGTCGCCGCTGCGGTGGATGGCGAAGATGTCGTTGGCGATGGCGCTGCGCCCCGCGTCGAACTTGAAGACTTCGCTGCTGCCGCCGGCGATGTCGTAGCGGACTGCGCCGCCGCCGCGGTTGCCGAACCACATCGCCGAACCGTTTTCGGGGTAGAGCGTGAAGAAGAAGTTCTTGATCTCCAGTTCGTCGTTGAAATGCAGTTGCTCGACCCCGCGTATCGAGGGCTGCGACGCCGTGCCGCCCAGCGTCACGCGGAATACGCCGCAGCCCACCGTGGCCACCCACAGCGTGTCGGGCGAAGTCTCGTACAGGGCGTGTATGTATTTGAGCGGCGCCGGGGTGCGGAGCGTGCGGATGCGCCGGTCGCCGTACGAATAGTAGTTCAGTCCTTCGCCGTCGGTGCCGATCCAGAGCAGGTTGCGTCTGCTGCGGGCGAAGGCGTAGACCGAATTGTCGAGCAGCTCGCTGTTGTCGGCCGTGAGCTGCTGCACATGCGCCGGGGTGAACTCCTTGCGGTCGTAGAAGTCGGCGATGCGCAGGATGCCTTCGCCTTTGGTGCCGACCCAGAGCGTCCGCTCGTCGTCGATGTAGAGCGCGCGGACGGGTTTCGAGAGGTTGTAGGGCAGTTGGTTGAAGGTGATCGAGCGGAACGCCGTGGCGTTGCGCGTATGCTGGTAGAGTCCCTGTCCGTCGGTGCCGATCCATACGATCTCCTGCCGGGCGTCGCGCAGCAGTGAAAAGACGCCGCAGGGGATGTTGATGTGTTCGGTGGCGTATTTCACGCTCTGTTCGGGCGTGGTGCGCAGCCGTATGACGCCGTTGGTATAGAACGAGACGATGTAGTCGCCGCCGTCGCGGACGATGCTCGACACGCTGCCCATGCGCGCCATCTCGTCGCTCATGTCCTTGTTGTAGATCAGGCGGCGCTCCCGGATGTCGAATTCGTAGAATATGTGATTTTCGTCGATGAAGAAGCCGCTGCCGTTTTCGGCGAACGCGTATTCGGGATTCGAGACCGTGGGGAACCGTTCGGGCTGTCCGATGCCGATCCGGTCGTTGTTTTTGTCCGGGAATGCGACCGGTATGCGGAAGATTCCTTTGCGGGAGAATACCCACAGGGCGCCGTCGTCGTCCAGCTGCATGTCGAGGATGTCGGCGTAGTCGATGCCGGACATGGGCTGTACGGAGCTGAACCGGCGCGCCGCCGGGTCGTAACAGCTGAATTTGTTGTCCTGCGTGACGACGAGCACCTCGTTGCTGCGCCGTGTCACGATTTTGTACATTCCTTGGAAGTCCGCATGGCGTTCGACCCGCTTGCTGTCGGGGTCGAAGAGATCCAGTCCGTAGTTGGTGCGGATCCAGAAGAGCGAGTCCGTGGTGACGGCGATCTCCTCAATGAGATTTCCTGACAGCGGAGTCTCTCCGCCCCAGTCGTTCGGGAAGAGCCGCATCCGTTCTCCGTCCCACATATTCAGGCCGTCGCAGCTTCCGACCCAGATGAATCCGTGTTTGTCCTGAGCCAGCGAAAGTATGGCGTTGTTCGATATCCCTTCGCGGCTCGATATCTGCCGCAGGTTGCTGGCGCGGACTGCCGTACAGAACAGCAGGAGCAGCCAGACGAGACCGGTTTTTCGTGTCATGGGAACTGTCGGTTAGGTAGGTTTGAACTCTTTTGTGCAAATTTATGCAAAATACGGCTTAAGTCGGATAAATATTGTGTCGAAAAGTCCAGAAAACAGACAAAAATCGTATTTTTGCGGTTGCAAAACCGGACCCGACGCCCCGATATGCGGGGCCGGAAGCGCGGAAATGCCTGTTCAGGAGTGTTTGGCACGTATCTGTACTATTTCTTCATGGATACGGACTGCCGATTCCCCGGCGTTTTCTAATTTTGTTAGCGAAAACCCGAAACCCGTATGACCTGCATGAAAAAAATCGTACTCTTGTCGCTGGCTCTTTTCTCCGTCGCGGCGCTTCGTGCCGATGGACCGGTGGACTGGGCGCAGTACGGACGTTATGAACTTCAGAATGCCGTGTTGGACCGGCCCGTCGAGGTGGTCTTCATGGGCAATTCCATCACCGATAGCTGGATTCGCGTCGATCCCGATTTCTTCGAACGGAACGGGTTCCTCGACCGCGGTATCAGCGGGCAGACGACCGTCCAGATGCTCGCCCGTTTCCGCAGCGACGTGATCGACCTGAAACCGCAGGTCGTGGTCATTCTGGCGGGCATCAACGACATCGCGCGGAACAACGGCCCCATAGAACTCGAAAACGTCTTCGGCAACATCGTCTCGATGTGCGATCTGGCCCGCTACAACGGGATCAAGGTGGTGCTTTGTTCGTTGCTGCCCTGCGACCGCTTCTCGTGGCGGCCCGAAATGGAGCCTGCCGATGAGGTCCGACGACTCAATACGATGCTGGAACGCTATGCCGCGGAGCAGAAGATTCCCTATGTGGATTACCATCGGGCGCTCGATAACGGCAGCGGCGGAATGTCCGAAGAGCTCTCCCAAGACGGCTGTCATCCGGTTCTTTCCGGCTATTTGCGGATGGAGTCGCTGGTCGTCGAAGGCATCAACCGGGCGCTCGGCGTTCAGAAAACATGGTATATAACCGTATTGCCTGCAAAATAACCGATAAACGATGAAGAAACTGCTTATTATGGCTTTTGCCGCGTCTGCTTTCGCGGCTTGCTGCAACAACGGCGGCGTGGCGTGCGACGCCCGCAACCTCGATCGCGCAAAGGCGACGCTCGATTCGATATACGCGCATTACGGCGTGGCCGAAAACCGCCTGCTGCGCGAGAACTATCCGTTCAATGTGGATTATACGGCGAGCTACCTCGCTTCGGCGGATCAGGCGCGCCCCAATCCCTATTCCTACCTCTGGCCCTTTTCGGGGACCCTCTCGGCCGTGAATGCGATTCTCGAAGCCGACGCGTCGTACCGCAGCGTGCTCGACGGGCGCGTACTGCTGGGGCTGGCCGAATACCTCGACACGACGCGCATGCCCGCGGCCTATGCCTCCTATATCAATACGGCCTCCGCTTCGGACCGCTTTTACGACGACAACGTCTGGCTGGGCATCGATTTCTGCGATATCTACGAAGCCACGGGCGACAAAAAGTACCTCGCCGAAGCCGAGATGATCTGGAAATTCATCGAGAGCGGCACGGACGACGTGCTGGGCGGCGGCATCTACTGGTGCGAACAGCAGAAACATTCGAAGAATACCTGCTCGAACGCTCCCGGTGCGGTCTACGCGCTGAAACTCTACGCCGCCACGGGCGACGAACGCTATCTCGCGCAGGGCAAGGCGCTCTACGCTTGGACCAAGAAACACCTGCTCGATCCCGAAGACGGCCTTTATTTCGACAACATCGGCCTCGACGGCAGGATCGGCCGCGCGAAGTTCGCCTACAACAGCGGACAGATGGTGCAGGCCGGGGCGCTGCTCTACAAGGCGACGGGCGACGAAAGCTACCTGAAAGACGCCCAGCGTACGGCGGCGGCCTGCTACGACCGCTTCTTCGGGGAGTTCACGCCCCAAGGCGGCGAGACCTTCCGCATCATCAACAAGGGCAACGTGTGGTTCTCGGCGGTGATGGTGCGCGGACTGGCCGAACTCTACGCCATCGACGGCAATGCGGCTTACCTCGGCGACGTGCAGCGCACGCTCGACTATGCGTGGGAGCATGCCCGCGATGCGCAGGGGCTGTTCGAGACCGACTTTACGGGGGCGGACAAGCAGTCCGAGAAGTGGCTGCTGACGCAGGGCGCCATGGCCGAGATGTACGGACGCATGAGCGGCGTGAAACTGGACCAGACAAAATAACCATACTCAACTTACACATTGCAACAAAATGAAAATGAAGAAAATCCTTAACATCTGCCTTGCGGCCGCCGTGGTGTGCGCCGCAGAGGGCGTCTCGGCCCGCACGGTGAGCCTTTC
>OQVI01001455.1_pt1 | contig 16271 bp, 8 predicted proteins | sample 1691651 | NCBI WGS metagenome assembly OQVI01 (sample SAMN03418287, study PRJEB22391) | human gut metagenome | biome: human-gut; feature: organic feature; material: feces | host: Homo sapiens | place: Italy | collected 2013-04
GCGCCGGGAAGGACGAGACCATCGACGAGCTGCTGACGACGCTTCAAAAGCTGATGCGGTAGGTACGGGGGTATGTTGGGGCGTTGCCCCAAACCCCAGCAGGGAAATTATTTCCCTGCACCCTTTCTTCGCTTCGCGCGGTATAGCCGATACTTAACGTCAAGAAAGGAAGTATTCATGAGAAAACCGAGAACCAGACGAACGAACACAAAAGCCAACTGGCGCGCAGAATTGCAGGCTATGAACGAGCGCCTGCCCAAACAACTCGCCTTGCGCGACAAGATTCTTGCGCAGACCGAAGCGTTTCTGGCACGCAAACGCGAGCTGGAAGCGCTGGCTTTTGAGCAAATCTGTCTGAGCGAAAAGCTGACGCCCTTTGAGCTGGAAGCCCTGCTCCGCGCGCGTCATGCCGAACCCAGCGAACCGACCGAGGAGGTGTCCATCGACGATGATGACCACAATGAATCTGAAACTGCCTGATCCGCGCCGCTTTTTCAAGTGGATGCTGCTGATCTGCGCGCTGTCCGTGCTGCTGCTGGCGATTGTCTGCGCAATCCCCACGCCGTTGCAGGCGCGTGCCGAGGGGTTTTCCGAAACCGCGGCGCAGGAAGAAACGGAGGAACCCGTTCAGCAGCCGACGGAAGAACCAACTGTCCAGCCGACCGAGCAGCCGACGCAGGCACCGACTGCCGAACCGACGCAGCAGCCCACCGAAGCGCCGACCGTCGAGCCAACCGAGCAGCCCACGCAGGCACCGACTGCCGAACCGACGCAGCAGCCCACGCAAGCGCCGACTGCCGAACCAACGCAGCAGCCCACGCAGGCTCCCGAACCGCCTGCCGGCGCATACACGATTGCAATCAAAACGCCGTCCGGCTGGAAGCGGGACAAAGCCGACGTGACCATCTCCATCGCGGACGATAACGGCACGGGATGGGCACATCTGCGCATCCTGATGGCGGCAGGCTCCAAATGGACGACGTTGGTGGACGGCGGCGAATCCACGGACACCTATCACGTCGAAATCCGTGAAAACTGCTCCATCTATGTTTCCGTCACCGATCTGGCAGGCAACGTCCACGCCAAAAGCACAAACATCATCTGTTTCGACACCGAAGTGCCGCGTGTCAGCGCAGGCATCAGCGGCGATATGCTCTGCATTGAAGCCACGGACAGCATCAGCGGCATTAAAGCCGTGTACATCAACAACCATCGCCTGACGCGGCTTTCGGGCGGAACGCTCGACGCGCGCATCAGGGACTACGCCGACGGACTGGAATACATCAGTATTTACGCCGTAGACAACGCGGATAACCGTTCTGAGATCGTCAAGGTCAAAAACCCGTATTACGGGCAGAATGAGCCGGAAGAAGAAGCCACGCCGAAACCGGCGAAGAAGCCGTCCTCCGGCGGTGCAAAGGCATCTGCCAAGCCGACCGCAACGCCCGTGCCTACGGATGTGCCGCAGGCGACAGCAACGCCTGTTCCGACCCATGTCATGCTGCCCGACCTGATCCCCGACGGAACGGGGACGGCATATTCCCCTTCCGGCAACATGAAAACGCTCGACCTTTTGTACTCCAAGGCGACGCACAAGCAGTTTATCACAATTGAAACCCGAAAAGGCGAGGTCTATTATCTGGTCATCGACTACGACAAGCCCATTGACGAGGACGGCGAGCGCTACGAAACCTACTTCCTCAACGCCGTAGACGACCGCGACCTGCTGGCTGTACTGGATGAAGCGGACAAACCCACGCCCGAACCGACCGCCAGCCCGACGCCCAAGCCGACCGCAACGCCCAAGCCCGAAGCGTCGGAAGAAGAAACACCCTCTCCCGCGCCGGTTTTGGCGCTGATGCTGCTGATGGCGCTGGGCGGCGGCGTGGTCGTGTACTTCGTCATGCAGAAAAAGGCGGCAAAGCCCAAGCCGCACCCTGACTTGGACGATGAAGACGAAGATGACGAGGACGACCAGTGAGATATTTTACGGACAGTCCTTTTGAGCGGCTGATGATGGAAGTGCCGCACGGACACAGCCTCGCCGCAGAAGCGGCATGGCGTCATGAACAGCAGGCGACCGGGAAACCGGCCGCTTTTTCTCTGACTTCTAAAAGTGAAAGGAGGAGTTCGTTGAACTCTACGCTTATTATCGCCGAGAAGCCGAGCGTCGCGCTGGCGATTGCCGCCGTCGTCGGCGCAGACAAACGGAAAAACGGTTATCTCGAAGGAAACGGTTATCTGGTTTCCTGGTGCGTCGGTCATCTGGTTTCGCTGGCGCAGCCTGAAAACTATGACCTTCGGTTGGCGCGTTGGCAGCGCGCGGATCTGCCGATTCTGCCCGATCCGTGGCAGTACGTTCCCAATGAAAAGACGAAAAAGCAGCTTGATTTGCTTTGCAGCCTGATGAACCGCCCGGATATCGAAACCATTGTCTGCGCAACGGATGCCGGACGCGAGGGTGAGCTGATTTTCCGTCTGGTTTATGACTGCTGCCGTTGCAGCAAGCCCGTCAAGCGTCTTTGGATTTCCTCGCTGGAAGAAAGTGCGATCCGAGAGGGCATGGCGCACCTGAAGGACGCGGCGGAATACGATCTGCTGTACGAAGCAGCGCTCTGCCGCGCCAAGGCGGATTGGCTGATGGGGATAAACCTCACGCGCCTGTATACGCTGCTCTACGGCCCGACGCTCTCCATCGGGCGTGTGATGACCCCGACGCTGGCGATGATCGTCGAGCGCGAAAAAGCCGTTGCCAGCTTTACGCCCAAGCCGTTTTATACCGTGCATCTGCTCTGCCCCTGCGAAGCGGCGAGCGAACGCTTTGAGGACGAGCAGGAAGCGCAGGCGCTCGCCGACGCCTGTAACGGGCAGACCGCAGAGATTATCCGGGTTGAAAAGAAAACACGGTCGGATCGTCCGCCGAAGCTCTACGACCTGACCACGCTCCAGCGCGAAGCCAATCAGCTTTTCGGCTACACCGCCCAGCAGACGCTCGATTGCGCGCAGTCGCTCTACGAAAAGAAGCTGGCAACCTATCCGCGCACGGACAGCCGCTTTTTGACGCACGATATGGCTTCCGTGCTGCCCAATCTGGCGCAGACCGTCGCCGCACTGCTTCCCTTCGAGCAGGGGCTTTCCCTGCCGGTTCATGCCGAGCAGGTCATCGACGATGCCGGGGTTTCCGACCATCACGCCATCATCCCGACGCAGTCCGTCACTGCCGAGTGCTTGGATACCCTAACGAATGAGGAACTGAACATCTTCAGCATGCTCGCTGTCCGTTTGCTGTGCGCGGTCGGCGAGCCGCACGTTACCGAGGAGCGCACCCTGACGCTTTCCTGTGCGGGACACATCTTTACGGCAGCCGGCAAAACCGATACCGCGTTGGGCTGGCGCATCCCGGCAAGCACATTTTACGGCAGCATCGGGCATCCCCGCGAGCCTGATGAACGGGCAGGCGTTGATCCGGCGCTGTATGAGCATCAGCGTTTCTTCGGGGTGCGCGCCGTTGTCAAAAGGGGACTGACGACCCCGCCGAAGCGCTATACCGAAGCAACGCTTCTGGCTGCAATGGAAAGCGCCGGTGCAGACAGCTTCCCCGACGAAGCCGGGCGCAAAGGCATCGGCACGCCTGCAACCCGCGCGGGCATCATTGAAAAGCTGGTCAAAGGCGGTTTCATCGAGCGCAGGGGCGAAAAGGTCAAACAGCTTTTGCCGACCGACAAAGGCAGAAATCTGATTGCCGTTCTGCCCGAAACGCTCCGTTCCCCGCTGCTGACCGCTCAGTGGGAAAATCAGCTCTGCCAGAGCGAACACGGCAATCTCGCTTCCGACGATTTTCTCTCGTCCATCGAAACCATGATTCGGGATCAGGTTGACCACGCGCAAGCCGATCCGCAGGCATTGACGCTCTTTCCGACCGGCAGGCGCAAAGTCGCCAAGTGTCCCTGCTGCGGATATCCCGTCAGTGAAACTGAAAAGGGCTACTTCTGTGAAAACCGCGAATGCAGCTTCGGTCTGTTCAAGGACAACAAGTTCTTTGCTGCTCGTGGTAAAAGGCTGGATGCCGCAACCGCCGTCGCTTTGCTGAACGACGGAAAAGCCGCAGTCAAGGGCATGATTGCCAAGTCGGGCAAGAAGTATGACGGTACGGTCGTGATGGAACTGGATGAATCCGGTAGACCGCGCCTGCGCGTTGTGCTGGGATAAAGACGGAGGAGCGATGAAATGCCCAAAATTGACGATTATGTACAGCTTGCCGCGCAGACCGCACGCGAGATCTCCGCCGACGGGGAAACGTGGCGCTCGTTTCTGCAAACGGCTTCCACCCTGTACAAATATGGTTTTTACGACCAGATGATGATCTACGCCCAGCGCCCGGACGCGACCGCCTGCGCGTCGTTTGAGCTGTGGACGAACACCATGCGGCGGTATGTCCGGCGTGGCGCAAAAGGCATCGCGCTGCTGGATATGACCGGCGACGTGCCGCGCTATCATTACGTCTTTGATGCTGCCGATACGGGGATGCGAAAAGATTCCCGTTCTCCGTTTGTATGGGCGGTAAATGAGGAAAACAGCGCGGTTATCGGTACGATGCTGGAAAAAGAATATGAGGTTTCCGCCAATCGTGGGCTTGCGGGACAGCTCGAAGAAATCGCCATGCAGAAAGCGATGGATTACTGGCAGGAGCATCAGGACGAGCTGCGCGACATCGTTGACGGTTCACTCCTCATGGAGTATGATGAACTCAACCTCGAACTGGCTTTCCGCAATACGGCGACGACGGGCGTTCAGTATATGCTCCTCAGCCGCTGCGGATTGGCGGAAGAACATCGGTTCGAGCCGGAAGATTTCGCGGCCATCCTTGAATGGAACACGCCACAGGCGTTGACGGCACTCGGAACGGCGGTCAGCGAAATCTCAGAGGAAGTATTGAGAAGCATCGAGCGGGAAGCGCGGAGCGTTGAAAGGAGCAGGCCATATGCTGAATTACAAAACGGTGAACGGTTATCAGATTCCCGACCTGAAAATCCCGGACGAACAAGTGACACTGGGCAGGTACGGCAGGATGCGCAAGGCGTATCTGAAGGAGTACAGAAAGATGACGTTCAACAGCCTGCTGCTGACGGGCGAACTGACGGCGCATCTGACGGAAATCGACCGGACGGCGAGCGAACGGGTAAACCGCATGGTCAGCGAGATGGCGGCGGCGCAGGGCGTGAACGAAGCACTGAAGGAACGCGACCCGATGGCGTGGGTCGGCGCGATGAACAGCCTGAAAGCGCAGGCAGAGGAAATCGTACTGACCGAGCTGGTGTACGCTTAAATCCGGGACAGACGAGCCTTTTTGAAACGATAACCGAATATGGCGAGGGAGCGGATGACCGAGCGGTTTCCGCTCCTTCTTTTATATCCAAAGCGCTTGATACGGCGCTGCGGTTCGGCGGAAATGGCGAGGATACCCGCATGGAGCTGGCGTTTGACGCGATGATCGGCAAAACGAACGAGGAAATCGCGCTGCGAATGAAGACCCTTTACCACGACGGCAGCGGCTTTGAATTGGACGGGCGGCGTTTTTCGGTCTGGTTCGACCCAAGCGGAATCCAAATGGCCGCCGGAGATCGTGCGCGGTATGCCAACAATGCGCAGGTCATATCGTGGACGGATGCCGCAAAGCGCGTCGGCGCGCTGATTGAAGCCGGGCAATTCGGCACACAGCTCGAAAACGTGGAAGCCCCCGGAACCATTCGACGGAAGGTCGCCGAGCGGCTGATCTATATGTACCGCGACAGCGCCGCAAGAGAAAACGGGTATCTCTCCCTGATGACAGATACGCCGCTGATTTTCCCGGATTGCGTCAATCATCTTTCCGAGAAAATGGAGCAGCCCGAATTTCTGCACGGGTTGATCCGGCAGATGGAGGTCTTTGCGGATGCGGTCACGATGCAGCCCGATCTGATGCGCTTTCGTTTTCTTCTGCCGAAGGACATTCTCCCCCGTCTCAGGGATTTGGCATTGGCGCGGAAGGAGCTGCCCGAAGGCGAGATGCTGCTGCCCGATGTTCGCGGCTTTATGACGCAGGATGAAATCGACGCAGTGCTGACCCAAAGCGCTCCGATTGCGGGCGCGGACAGTCGAATTTATCAGTTCTTTTCAGCACCTCACAGCACCAATGAAAAGCTGGAATTTCTGAAAAACGAGTACGGGATAGGCGGAAAAATGCCCGGCGTATCGGGTGAACATGGGAGTTCGGAAAGCCACGACGCAAAGGGGATACAGCTCAGAAAAAGCAACTGTCCCGATGTGCTGCTGAAATGGAATCAGGTTGCCGAACGGATTGACGGACTTATCCAGATGAACCGTTATTTGACACCCGAAAAGCAGGCACTTTACGAGAAGAAAGAGGTACAGGATTCAGCACGAAACACGGATTACGACACCTATAACAGCATTAAGGCTGCGCATCCTGATGAAATTGTACTGTTTCAGGTTGGCGACTTCTTTGAATTGTATGATGAGGATGCACGGCAGGCTGCGGAAAATCTTGGATTGAATCTGACGAGCCGAAATTTAGAGGGTGTAGGGCGTGTTGCCATGTGCAAAATACCTGCACACAGCTTGGAACAGTATGTGGAGCAGCTGCGAGATAAGGTTGATGTTACGATTGCGGAAAAGCGGGAAAACAGCGCCGCATATCACGTTTATACGCTGCTTTCTGTCGATCATGAAGCCGAAAATGCTATCAATGCTTATGAAGCGGAGTTTGGAGCGGATGGCACAAGGGTATTTCGCGATTCTGCCATTGAGCAGCAGACCCAGCCCACTATGCAGGCCATGCACGGCAATCTCCAGAGTAAACAGGGGCAAAACGAACAGGAACAAAATCCAAACTACCGACTTTTAAGCCGTCTGAAAGCAGACTGCGATTATTTTCTCGACGCTGGCGGTCGTGCAGAAAAGTATCTGTGGGCGGGAAATGTTCGCGCGCAGATTGCAAAAATGCGGAAGATTTATGAAACGCTTCCTGCAAAACCGGAATGGTTGACAAAAGAAGCGATTGATGACTATGACGAGCAGATGACTCCGCAGTATCAAGTTGTAGTTTATCACCACTTTGAAAATGGGTTTGATGAGAAAATCGAATATCAAACCTTGGAAGAAGCAATCAAGGTCGCGCAAGGCTATGTGAACGGCACAATGGAAAGCGATGGATTTGCCTATGATGGTGCCGCTGTTTACAACCATCAAGAGCATCGGTATCTGTACATTTATGGTCATTATCCAGACGAAAAGGCACATGCGCAGGTAGAAGGGCGCGATTTTCCTGAACAACCAGAAGAAGTTGCTGTAACGCAGGAATCTGAAAGTCCATCAGATTTAGTCGATGACCACCACCCTCCGATGCCGCCCTATCAGGCAGGCGATACTGTCTATTTGGGCAATACGGCATTTATCATTGAAGAAGTCACGGATACACATGTAACCATGCGTGATCCGACGTTGCTTTATCCAATTTCAAGGATAGAGCCGAGGGAAAACTTCGAGCGGATGCTCGCTGAAGATGCGCGAAATACCTTTCTGTTTGAGGGGCAAACAGAGCCGAATCAAGTCGAAACCGATAACCCCAAACCGCCTGATGAGCAATCGAAGGAAGATGTTGAAACTTCTATTGAATCCGGCACAAAAACCGAACAGCCTAGCGTACATAATTTCCGCATCACGGATGACCATCTGGGCGAAGGCGGCGCAAAGACGAAGTATGCGTTCAACATTGCCGCCATCCAAACGCTCAAGCAGATTGAAGCGGAGGGCAGGCAGGCGCGCCCGGACGAGCAGGAAATCCTCTCCCGATACGTCGGCTGGGGCGGTCTGCCGCAGGCATTTGATGCCGAAAATGCAAGCTGGCAAAAGGAATATCAGCAGCTCAAAAGCCTTTTGACGGACGAGGAATATGCGGCGGCGCGCGGCTCCACCCTGAACGCCCACTATACCAGCCCCGTCGTTATCAGGGCGATGTATGAAGCCTTGGGCAGCATGGGCTTTCGGGACGGAAACGTGCTTGACCCCGCCTGCGGCGTTGGCAACTTTTTCGGCTGTCTGCCGGAAGCGATGCAGAGCAGCAGGCTCTATGGCGTGGAGCTGGACAGCATCACGGGACGCCTGGCGCGGCAGCTCTATCCCGATGCGAGAATCGAGATCACGGGCTTTGAAAAGACCAACCGCAAAGACTTTTTTGATGTCGCCGTCGGCAATGTGCCTTTTGGCAATTACAAGGTGGCGGACAGGGCGTTCGACAAGTACGGGTTTCTGATTCACGATTATTTCCTTGCCAAAACGCTGGAACAGGTGCGTCCGGGCGGCGTGATCGCGTTCATCACGTCCAAAGGCACAATGGACAAGGCTTCCCCTGATGTGCGCCGATACATCGCGCAGAGAGCTGAATTGCTCGGAGCCATCCGCCTGCCGAACAACGCCTTCAAAGCCAACGCCGGAACGGAAGTCACATCGGATATTCTCTTTCTTCAAAAGAGGGAACATCCCATCGACATAGAGCCGGATTGGATCCATCTGGGGCAGACGGCGGACGGCATCCCCATCAACAGCTACTTTGTCGATCATCCCGACATGATGCTGGGCAGGATGCAATGGGACAAAAGCATGTACGGAAACGAGAAGGAAACCACATGCGAACCGATTCCCGGCGCAGACCTCGCGCAGCAGCTCCATGCGGCGGTGCGGAACATCGACGGGGAATATAAAAGGATAGAAATATCTGAAACGGATATAAATGAAGGACGGACGATTCCGGCCGATCCCGATGTGCGCAATTTCTCGTATGCGCTCGTGAACGGTCAGGTTTACTACCGCGAAAATTCGGTGATGACCCGTCCCGTACTCAATCAGATGACGCAGGAGCGCATCAAGGGGATGATTGAGCTGCGGGATTGTACCCGTCGCCTGATTGACGCGCAAATAAACGATGCAACGGATGACGACATTCATCAGCGTCAAGACGAGTTGAACCGCACATACGACGATTTCACAACCAGGTATGGGCTTATCAGCGACAGAGCCAATAATCAGGTTTTTTCGTCCGATTCTTCCTATTATCTGCTATGTTCCCTTGAGATTCTGGATGACAAGGGAAAACTCAAGCGCAAAGCGGACATGTTCACCAAGCGCACCATCCGTCAATCGAAGCCGGTCGAGCACGTCGATACAGCGATGGAAGCGTTGGCGGTATCCATCAGCGAAAAAGCGGGCGTTGACCTTTCCTTCATGGCTGGATTAACCGGCAAAGCTGAAAATGTGCTTGCTGATGAGCTGACCGGCGCAATCTTTCGTCTGCCCGAAGCGCCGGACACGTTTGTGACCGCTGACGAGTACCTGTCCGGAAATGTACGTGAAAAACTGCGTGCGGCTCGGACAGCCGCGCTGCAAGACGACCAATTCGCCGTCAATGTGCAAGCGCTTGAAAATGCGCAGCCCAAAGACCTTGACGCTTCTGAAATCGACGTGCGGCTCGGCGCAACCTGGCTCGATCCGGCTACGATTCAGCAGTTCATGGTTGAAACATTCAGCGTTCCCTATCGTTTCAGGGACATTGTTCAGGTGCGCTTTTTCCCCATGACCGCCGAATGGAACATCTCCGGCAAGACACGCTTATCTTCAACGGTTGCCGCATCCGTCACATACGGCACAGATCGTGCCAACGCATATCGGATTTTAGAAGATACCCTGAACCTCCGCGATGTGCGCATTTATGATACGGTTGAGGACGCTGCCGGCAGGGAAACGCGCGTATTGAACCAGAAAGAAACAACGCTTGCTCAGCAAAAGCAGCAGGCAATTAAAGATGCGTTTCAGAAGTGGATTTGGCAGGATCCCGCACGCCGTCAGCGTTTGGTTGAAAAATACAATGATCTCTTTAATTCGACAAAACCTCGCGAATATGACGGATCGCACATCACTTTTTCCGGCATGAACCCCGAAATCACCCTGCGGGAACACCAGCGTAACGCCATCGCGCATGTGCTGTACGGCGGGAATACACTGCTTGCACATGTAGTTGGCGCGGGCAAAACCTTTGAAATGGTAGCCTCTGCGATGGAATCCAAACGGCTTGGTCTCTGCTCCAAATCGCTGTTCGTCGTTCCCAATCACCTGACCGGGCAATGGGCGAGCGAGTTTTTGCAGCTCTATCCCAGTGCCAACATTCTGGTTGCCACCAAACGGGATTTTGAGCAGTCCAGACGCAAAAAATTCTGTGCACGCATCGCTACCGGCGATTATGACGCGGTCATCATCGGTCACTCTCAATTCGAAAAAATACCGATTTCGCAGGCGCGTCAGGAGCGATTGATCGAGGAACAAATCGAAGAAATTACCGAAGGCATCGAGGAACTCACGGAAAGCCACGGCGAGCATTTTTCCATTAAACAGCTTGAAAAAACAAAGCGCGGTCTGGAAACCCGACTGGAAAAGCTTCGCGCGGAACACAGGAAAGATGATGTTGTGACCTTCGAAGAATTAGGCGTTGACCGCCTGTTTGTAGATGAAGCGCATTCTTACAAGAATTTATATCTATATACCAAAATGCGCAATGTGGCGGGACTCTCTGTCACAGAAGCGCAAAAGTCCTCCGACATGTTTGCCAAGTGCCGGTACATGGATGAAATCACAGGCGGGAAAGGCGTTATTTTCGCCACCGGCACCCCCGTTTCCAATTCCATGACCGAGCTGTACACGATGCAGCGCTATCTTCAATACGATACGCTCAAACGCAAAGGGCTGGCGCATTTTGACTGCTGGGCTTCAACATTTGGTGAAACAGTGACGGCGATTGAGCTTGCGCCGGAGGGCACCGGATACCGTGCACGCACACGCTTTGCCAAATTCTTTAATTTACCCGAACTGATGGCGATGTTCAAGGAAACCGCTGATATCAAAACCGCCGATCAGCTTCATCTGCCAACGCCTACACCGCATTTTGAAAACATCTCCGTCAAGCCAAGCGAATACCAACAGGAAATGATTCAGGCACTTTCCGAGCGTGCCGCACAGGTTCATTCGGGTTCAGTCGATCCAAAGGTCGATAACATGCTCAAAATTACTTCGGACGGGCGAAAGCTGGGACTCGATCAGCGGCTCATCAACCCGCTGCTCCCCGACGACCCCGGAAGCAAAGTCAACGCCTGTGTACAGAATGTTTTCCGTATCTGGCGGGAAGGACAGGCAGACAAGCTCACCCAGCTTTTGTTTTGCGACCTTTCAACGCCAACCGGCAAAGCTCCTGCCGTAAAAGACGATGCCGCAAAGGATGCTGCGTTTATCGAAACCGGCGAACCGCCTGCCGATCGCTTTAATGTATATGACGACATCCGCGAAAAACTCGTCAGCATGGGGATTCCGCGGGAACAGATTGCCTTTATTCACGAAGCCAAAACCGACGTGCAGAAGAAAGAGCTTTTCAGCAAAGTTCGCTCCGGCGATGTACGGATTTTGCTCGGAAGCACTGCAAAAATGGGCGCAGGAACAAATTGCCAGGATCGTTTGATTGCCCTGCATGACCTGGATGCCCCGTGGCGACCGGGCGACCTCGAACAGCGAGCCGGACGCATCATCCGCCAGGGCAATATGAACCCCGACGTCCACATCTACCGATACGTTACAGAACGCTCGTTCGACGCTTATTTGTGGCAGACCATTGAGACGAAACAGAAGTTTATTTCACAGATCATGTCCAGCAAATCGCCCGTCCGCGCCTGCGATGATGTAGACGAAACCGCACTCTCTTATGCGGAAATCAAGGCGCTGTGCGCAGGCGATCCGCGTATTAAGGAAAAGATGAATCTGGACGTGGAAGTCGCTAAACTGCGGCTGATGAAAGCCGACCATGAATCAAAACGCTTTCGTCTGGAAGATCAGCTTGTTCGTTTTTATCCTGAACAGCTCCGTCAGCAGGAGGATTATATCGCCGGGTTCAAAGCGGATATGCAGACGCTTTCCGACCATCCCGTACCGCAGGAAGATTTTGTGGGCATTGAGCTTTTGGGCAAGGCTTATGCGGACAAATCTGCCGCAGGCGAAACGCTGCTCGCGTTGTGCAAGACTGCGCCGCACGACCACGATACCGCAATTGGTCATTATCGCGGTCTATCCGTCACGCTGTCCTACGATTCATTCAACGCGCAGTTTCAGCTGCTGCTGCGCGGCGAAATGACGCACATCGTCAATCTCGGTGCAGACGCACGCGGCAATCTGCTGCGTATCGAAAATGCGCTGAACAATATTCCCGTGCGGATGCAGAAAGCGCAGGAACAGGTGGACAGTCTGCATCAGCAAATCGAAGCCGCCAAACTCGAAATCACTCAGCCATTCCCGCAAGAGCTGGAGCTGACGACAAAAAGTGCGCGTCTGGCAGAACTGGATGCGCTTTTAAGTATGGACAAGTCCGTCCCAATGAACAACAAAAGCGAAAAGCCTTCCGTTCTGGCTTCGCTTGAACGCGGCTCATCCGGGATGCAGAAGGATACACCGCAAAGACGCAGCGACCGTCCTTTAGATGCGGCGCTGTGAGCCATTTTCTCAATCGCAGGGGTACATTTCCCTGTCCGCGCGTAGAGATAAGGGCTTAAAATCGACGTTTTTTGAAAGAAGGGATGATAATATGACACCGATTTATACCGAAACCGCCGCGTATGCGAAAAGCGTCGGCGAGCTTGACCTTTACCGTGTCTCGCTGCATGAAAACAAGAATTGCAAAAATGCAATCGACAAGGCTATCTCTGAGAACTTTGATGGTTTCCGTCTCAAAAAGGATTGCTATAAGCCCGTCATTGAACAGTTTGGTCAGGAGCGTATGCTTTATGTATTAGCCAACACGCTTCAACTGCGCGGCTGGGATGGGCGTTTTTCTCGCGACAACAAGGCATGGGCGGAACACTTCTCCATTCCGGGCGATCCGGCAACGGGCGGCGAGCATCGCTTCCTGTTCCAGTGCGAAAGCCATCCCACCGTTTTGGATGGATTCATCAGCCTGACGCGCCGCGAACTGGAAAAGCAGAAATCCTCCGTTCTGGACTTGCTGAAAAGTGCCGCTTCCCCATCCAGAGATCTTCCGCAGAGCCGGAAAGGGATTGAGCGCTGATGGCAAAACGCAGCCGCGATAAAATGATTACTTTCTGGGTAACGGAAGATGAGCTGGCGAAGATCAACGCAAACATGGAAAAGCTCGGCACCTCGAACCTGAGCGCGTACCTGCGCAAGATGGCGATTACCGGCTTGATTGTTCAGCTCGATATTCCAGAACTCAAGCAGATCGTTTCGCTGATGCGCCGCACGAGCGCGAACATCAACCAGATGGCTAAGCACATCAATCAGGGAAATCCGGTTGCTGTGCAGCAAATCGACGGCTTGCATGAACAGCAGGAGGAAATCTGGTCAGGTGTTCGGGGAGTGCTTCAACAGCTGAGTACGCTGCAATTTGAATAGTGCTGAAAGGCGAGCCGTTCTTTGCGATGGCTCGCCCTTCTTTTTTTGTTGAGTTTCTGTTTCAGCCCTTTCGGATAACAGGACGCTGTTTGACCTTTTTCCCGATCTGCCGTCGCTCCAGCGCAAAGACCATATCCGGGGTTTATTCAAAGAATCCGATGCCCTTTTTCCAGCTCATCCCGCAGCGGCAGTGCTGCAAGCCGATAAACTGCTGCTTCATCTTCCGCCCGCAGTTTGGGCAAATTTTGTTGCTTGCACCCATGCTTCTTCTTGTACTTCAGTCAAACGTATAAACGACAAACTGGAATTTATGTCAATGCAAACTCAATCTCATCAAGCCCATTGCTTATCGTATTTTTTCTGCCTGTTTTCTCAAAACCCATTCGCAGATAAAGCCTCTCGGCATTTATGTTATTTTCTAAAATCCACAGTGTTGGAGTTCCTATGCATTGACTTACTGCAAATTGCAAAAGTTTTGTTCCATACCCCATATTCTGTTTGTCAGGAAGGATATAAAGGTCTTCAATTAAACTGTCAGTAACCGAGACTATTCCTATTGGCATTTCCTCGACAAGCATAAAAATCTTGCTGCCGACATTCATTTTTCTTTCTAGATACTCCCGTTGTCGTTCTGGTGTGTGCTGCTCTATGAAGCTGGCAGAACAAAAGGAGCAATGAGATTTTTTCCAAGATATAGAATGTACCGTAGCCGCTTCTGAAAGACTTGTTTTGTCCACTGCTATGATCATGACGCGCCTCCGCAAATTCCGATTTATTATTAAGTATACCACACCAGCAAATGAAATGCTATTTGCACCCATTTGATTTTTCAGAAAGGAGTCCTGCCTATCGCTGTCACTCGAATCATCCCCATGCACATCAGCAAAGGCAAAACCGCGTTGCAGTCCCTTTCTGCGCGGCTCGACTATGTGACCAACCCAAGCAAAACAAAGAACGGTGAACTCGTCACCGCCTATGCCTGCGATCCGCATACCGCCGACGCGGAGTTTGCTCTATCGCGCCGCCAATATCAGACCTACACCGGGCGAACGCAAAAACATGAAGTTATCGCCTATCAGGTGCGTCAGTCTTTTAAACCCGGCGAGGTTACGCCGGAGGAAGCCAACGCCATCGGCTACGAATTTGCCAACCGCTTTTTGAAGGGAAATCATGCGTTTATCGTTGCCACTCACTGCGACGTAAAGCACATACATAATCACATAGAGTGGAACGCCGTTTCACTGGATGCCCATCATAAATTCAAAGACTTCTCGTTTTCAGCTCGTGCTGTTGCCCGCCTTTCGGATATGATCTGTCTGGAACACAAGCTGTCCGTCATCAGGCAACCGCAGCATACCGGCAAAACCTACGATAAGTGGCTTGGAGATCGAGCTGTTCCCACGCATCGCGATATTCTGCGCGCCGACATAGATCGGGCTCTGGAACAGAAAGCCGCGAACATGGAGGTGCTGCTCGATGGCTTAAAAACGATGGGCTATGAAATCAAGCACGGCAAACAGCTTTCCTTCCGAAAAGCAGGGCAGAGACGGTTTATCCGCATGGACACATTGGGCGACGCATACAGCTATGACGCACTTTCCGCTGTACTTGTCGGTTCGCAGAAGCACCGCCCAAAAACAAAGCCCATTCAGCAGAACGAGCTGATCTCCAAGGCTATCGACGCGCAGCGAATGGAAGCCAAGGGAAAGGGCTACACCTATTGGGCAAAAAACTTCAACAGCAAGCAATATGCCAAGTCTATACTGTTTCTAACGGAGAACCATCTTTCCATTGACGATCTGCCACGCGCCGTCGAAGAAGCCTGCACAAAAGCGGATGCTTTAACCGCAGAACTGAAAAAAGTGGAAACGCAAATCGCTTCCACTTCGCAGCTTATCGACCAGGTTCGGGTCTATCTGTCGTCTGTTTCTACCTATAAAAAGTACAAGGCTTCCAGCTGGTCGCGTGCTTTCTTCGCCGAGCATGAATCCGAAATCCGGCAATACAAGCAGGCGCTCCTCACATTCGACGAAGCGGGCTACAAAACCGTCCCCAAGCTCAAGGCGCTTTACGATATACTCGGTCAGCTCAAAGCACAGCGGCGGGAATTGATCGGGGATTACGCCGCCGCAAAAAAGGCCAAGCAGGAGCTTCTAACCGTGCAGGCTAACCTCAACGCATTGCTTCCGCAGGATGAAAAAGAGCACACCCGTTCCGATGCCGAGCGTTCGTAGCTCAAGCGTCCGAAGGATGCGCTGTCCATCCCGCAGGGATGGCTCAAGGGGGGATTGGGGGATTTTTCCCTCAACAAGCAGGTTTGTCTATACACAAACACTGCTTGCCACGAAATACCCATCCGACCACCACCACGAAAGGAAATGTCTCATGCTTACAGTGTAAAGCAGTCAGAAGAAATTTGCAGGACCTTAAACGCATTACGGCTCGGGAATCCTTTTATCCGATGTCTATCTGGATCATGTAAAGCCCCTGACCCACTCTGTCTTTATGCTCGGATATAGGGGAAAAATCGTCAATGCCGAATTCTTTAGCGAGAAACACAGAACGACGGTTGCACATTTTCTGAATAATGGAAGATGGGACACTTCGAGTGTTTATATCGACTCATACAGAGCTTACCGCACAGGAAATTCTCAACATCTACGCAAAACGCTGGAATATTGAAGTATTCTTCTGAAACTGTAAGCAGAACTCGCCTTCGACAAGTGCCGACCTGCTCTATGTATCTGCGGACAATGACATCGCAGAATTTCTCGTCC
>OQVI01001456.1_pt1 | contig 16261 bp, 9 predicted proteins | sample 1691651 | NCBI WGS metagenome assembly OQVI01 (sample SAMN03418287, study PRJEB22391) | human gut metagenome | biome: human-gut; feature: organic feature; material: feces | host: Homo sapiens | place: Italy | collected 2013-04
ACCCATTTCAGCGATAATAATGATTTATATCTTTTCATAATCCAGTCTCTTTTAATTATTTAAATGTCGGAACATTAATTGTTTCAGATTTCCATTCCTCAACAGCATACGATATGATGACGTCAAAATCATCCGGTGTCACCGAGGTGATATTATAAAGGTATGAATGATTACGAATCACATTTTCATCAAACTTAATTTCCTTCGTTTTAGCTTTACCTTTATAAGTATAGCTCACTGCTATCGTAAGAGGATTCTCTCCAATAACTTGCTCCGGCAAATAAATCCGGTCTTTATAATTCGTCGTCACATTAAGGCCTGTATAGTTTAGGTCGCCTGCTAAGGCTTGAGCAGTAGTAGGAACCGAAGGACTTGCATAATACGAAGCACTCGGACCGAGTGTATTCAATGAAGCACAATAACCTCTATCCATTACTCCGCTAATGCGAATGCCTGTAATCGTGAAACCGTCAATGCCTCGTCCTTCACTCCCTGCATCTGCAGCATTAATCAAGAAGCCCAACTTTGCCACCGCACGGTGCAAGTTACAACTCTTCTTTAACTCATTGGCTCTGTCTAATGAAAAAGTTCCCGTAGTTCCCCACATCGGGATGCGACGGCTCTGTATATTCCATTCAGAAGAGCCATATTGATAAATCAGACTTTCATAAATTTCTGAAGGCGAGGAGCCTTCCTTTCCATCAAAAAATGCCTGAATGCCTGATAATGTCGAAGAATTAGCAACATCAACTAATTGATTCTGAACCAAGTTGGTAAGAACCACCAATTCCAGACTTCCATCAGTCTCAGGCTGAACAAATGTACCGGTCAACGTTCTGCTGGAAGGATTTGTACCACCGGTGACTGCATCAAACCTCAATCCTTTCACTTGATCTATCAACAACCCGTTCTGAAACACCAAAACGAATACATCATCATCACTCAATGCTTTTTGATCCGAAGTTGTATCATCCGTACCGCTATCCTCAAAGCTTCGTGCCGTTGCCCCTCGTTGTGCCGAATCTCCCCCCGGCAATGCAATCTGCAAGTGCACGCTCACCCGACCGTCTGTTTGCAGTTGGGGCACCGTGTCGCTATCCTGGCACGAAGCAAACCCGATACAAACGAGGGCTAATATTATATATGAGTACCATTTCTTCATAATTCGTTGTTTTTTGTTATGCGTTGCACATTACATATTCATATCATTGAAACGAACCACCCAATCATTGATAATGATGCGGGTATTGATCCATTTCATGCTTTCGTCCAAAAAGAAAGTCATGTTGTATTCGTCCTGACGGTCGAGATACTCCTGATTCGTCATGTCATGACCTTCGGCTTCGGTAAGCAACAGGTATTTCACCAAGGGGATGGAGAGAACCGTTTCACCCGTTTCGGTGTTGGTAATAGTCAGCTTAGGATTGTTTTCTTCCACCAATCGGCCTACTGTGATTTGGGCTATCGCCACGCTGATGTTGTCGTCTTCGGCAACCGCAGCGTCACCTTCGGCGCGTGCCGACTTGCCTGCCACCGTACCGCCCTGTGCACGATAGTAAGGATAATATGTCAGAGTTTCGCCCGAAATCAGTTTGTTGTTGTAGTTCATCAAACCGTTATCGTCCGTAATCGTAAATTCAAATTTATCTACATCTACCGTTACGCCGTCCATTTGCTGGAGGATAACGCGGATGGTATTGGTGTTTTTCACCAAAGGCACAGTCACCACTTGCCGGGTTGCCGCACGAGTGAACGACTGCTTGGTCACTTCGCCGTGCCACAGCGAAGAAAGTTTACTGCTCACCACAGCGCTTCCGTCGGCTGCGCGAGAGTAGATGCGGTCCATTTTACATTGAAGTTCTTCGAGTGAAGACACTCCCTGCGTAATCAAAGGAACAGAGAATGAAGCTTCGTTGCTCAAACCTGCCCATGTAATGAGGTGGTAATCGCCCGGCTCCATATCGACCGCCATCGAGTAGCCATCGGCTGCCAAGACATCCCCTGCCTCTGTTTTCTGATAAACAAGTTTGCCGTTGTCATCAAAAGCATAAAGAGCTACACTGCTTACTTCGCGAGAAAAAGCATCGGCATACTTCATGTTATAGTCATATTTGAATTTCACTCTATACTCTACAGAGCAATCTACATCATCTTCATCGAGTATGCTGTCGCACGACACAACGGCACTTCCCAATGTCACGGCCATCATCAGGCCAAAAGAGAATTGTCGGGCGAATGTTTTTACTGTTTTCATGCTTTTTTTGTTTTAATGGAATGTTAGAAAAGTGATTTCTGAAAAAGAAGTGGAGGAGGCAGGTTCCTCCACCTTTATTTAGAGAGTTTATGTTCGGATTAAAATTTGATGTTGTTGAAACGTACTTGCCAAGGAAGAATTGTTGAGGTTAACTTCAGGTAGAAGTTCTTATCATGGTCTTCACCTCCAGTAGGTATTGTAACTTCTGCACTACCCATGTCTGTAAAGCTTTTAACGCTCAATACATAAACATTGTTACGCATAATTACCTTCTTCATATAATCGTCATCACTGCTATGCATGATATCGCTGGAATAATAGTAGCATTTTCCTGAATTATATGTTTCAAAGTCTGTAGTTCCCGGATGCTCTGAGTACATCTGTTCAAGAGTTGTATAGTAGCTACCACCACATTTATATATAGTTCCCATTGCTTGATGATTTTCATTATAAATCTGAGCACGGAAAATAATACCTGTTACCATTGCAGGCTGCTGATTATCAACTTTCACCACATTTTCAAGGCAGTATGCCAAACGTGTTCCTATTTTTCCACCCTGACCTTCTGCTGCAGTCGTAGGAAGCACAGAGAAATAGTTTGCATAAGATTCCGGAGTTTGATCAGCTGCATAGTCCTTTTCTGCTGCTTGTACATCAGCTACCTTATTGTAGAAATAGTCACCTGCAATATTTGACGTATTCTCGCTATTCTTAGCAGTTGTATTCGGGTCCAAAACCCAACGATAAGTTGCATCCAACAATCCGAATGTCTTTGTTGCCGAAAAGTCTGCCTTAGCAAGGTGTCTTACAGCATAAACATCCTTAGAAAGATTTACTAAAGCATAGTCGTCAAGCTGAACATACCAGTTCTTTTCAGTATTTGAACTCGTATTCCATATATAATCAAATTCGCCTTGTGTCGGCATTGTTATTGATTCATAAATATAAAGATCAGTACCCGGATATTTATTTTCAGTTTGTGTAAATGCTCTGCTACCATTCTGAATCCAAATAATTGAGTTATCAGACAACAATTTCGCTTTATTTAGTCCGGTCATGTGATATCCTACACCGCCTTCCATTCTATAACCCTCTCTTGTTTCTGCAACTTCTTTTTGGCCGGTCACAACTTTTACTGCATATCTATTGCTGTATGTATTGTCTCCGGCTGTCATTGTAGCAGGAACAAAAGTTATCTTTGAAGCAATGCGTTCCACATTAACTGTTACCGTTGTCGGGTTGTCTTTATTATTCGACTCTACATTAACTGTTGATTCGGTTTGATTCACCATCATGAAACTAGGTACTTCATCTGTTCCTACCATTTCATTAGTTCCTGTTCCAGCGTAAGAATATGCATAGTTTTCAACAGCTGCATACTTTTCTGTTGGATTTGCGTTTGTAACAGCATCAATAATTCCTTGATTCGGATTTGCTACCACTAATACTTTATACTCTCCGTTTGCATTCAATTGGAAAGTAGGTGCTACATAAGCGACATTACCACCGATTGTTGTCTCTTGCAATTCTGTTCCAGCAACAGATTCAACAATTTGGTCACCGTTAAATGCTCCCTCGCTATTAACTGGAGCCAAAACAACAAGCACGCTATTAACTTTTGATTCAGCTGTCGTACCGCCATCTGTTTCATCACCATCTTCAGCCGCACGTGATGAGTTATTGGATGCAGCAATAACCAAAGTCAAGTTACCCTTCACTTTTTCTTGTTCGCCCTTACCATTGTTCTCCACAATATCATCGTTTGTACATGCAGCTAATGCAGCGCATGCAAACAGTCCGAATAATAAACCCTTAATCTTCATAACTCTAATTTTTAAATCCATAAATTATTATTTTGTAAATTTCATTCCTCAATTTTCGATATTACAAAGATAAGGGCATTTTAAAGTTAGTCTTAATTGGTGTTTTCGGCAAAATAGATTGGCAAATTCAGAAAAATGCATTTAAAGTGTGATTTCAAGGGCATTTAATTCAATTTTGAATGATATGCACATTGCGATGCACAAAATACCCACTATCTTTTTTCTAATTATTTTCTATGGAAAGAAAGTTTGCCGAGTCGTCTTTTTTCAATTGTTAAATTATTCAGGGAATTACCTACCACCAGGTAAAACGTTCAGCACCCGGAGCAGAATTTACCGATGCCCTAAGCGAAAAGTATCAGGGTCGGGAGAGGGAGAAGACAAAAAAAAGAGGCTGTCTCAAGTGAAGTGCCTCTTTAGTGAAAATATATTCTTTATGCATTCCTTCTTATGAGAGAGATTCAATCTCGGCAAGGGAAAGATGAGTGATGTTCATTATTTGCTCTGAAGTCATTCCCATGGCTTTCAGGTTGCGAGCCATTTCAAATTTTTCTTCTCGACGTCCTTTCTCAAACCCTTCTTCAAACCCTTCTTCACTTCCTTTCTTTGCTGCATAGTCGATGGTAGCCAAATAATCACGATAGGCGTTTACACTGTTTTCATAGCGCACACGGTCTTCTTCGGAGAGAGAATGAACATCAACAATCTCTTCCAACTTCTCAAATACGGCTTTCTGAGCTTTAAAAGGCATACGATTTAATGTTTCCATGTTATTTAATACAAATATCCAACGTTCAAAATCCGTTTCACACTCTGCTTCTGTCTTATTAAACAGGGGTAATGCAATAAAGATTTGTCTCAGTTTGTCCGAAAACAACTTTCCGGTATCACGGTCTGTCAATATAACATCGGTGCGCAACTTCTGGTTCTCATCCAAGAGAAAATTAATGAAAAATACTCCATACACCGCTTTTATATCGAACTTCCAACTCTCTCCCTTCACACCCTGACGAACAATGGCATGAGAAAGGTAATACAGAGCACGTTCCTTGAAATAAACCTGGGAGCGGTTTTGCATCTCCACAATTATTTTCTCACCCGTGTCCGTGGTGCAGAAGATGTCGTAGATGGCAATACGCTCTCCCGGATAGATCGGCAACTGCTCATTGTTCAGAAAGGTAAGGTCGGTTATCACCCGTTCGCCCTCCAACAAATCATTTAAGAACTCGATTAGCAACTCCTTGGATACTTCCTGGCCGAATATTTTCTTGAAGCCGTAATCGGTGAACGGATTGATAAACTTTCCCATTATGTTTTAATGTGTTTCTACAACATACAAAGATAGCAATTTATATAGAAAAGGAACCCTGAAAAGCCTTGTTTTTTAAAGATAAATACATATTAAGCGAAAAGCTGTACGCATCAGCCTTTCTCTCCGGAAAGTTTGAGCCGTTTATCTCTCATACTCTCACCTTACGCGTAACAAGTTAATTATAAATGTGTTATATGGTGATAGTAAAAACATTTGCTCTCACCTATGCTCTCATACTCTCACCACATTTTGAAATACGCCTCCGTATAATATACTAATTGTCAACTACATACCTTTCATTTTATGAGTTTCCCGGGGTGATGTAAAATAGGACGTTTTAAGTGTTTTTCCTCAAAAAGTGTACATGTGTACCTTCATGGAAGGTAACGGTGCACAAAGTCCGGGCAGAGGTAAAAAAAGACTAAGGTCTTTTTTAAAAAGCCCGTTATCTTTTTTAAAAAGCTCTTGGTCTTTTAAAAAAACGTCCTTGTGTCTTTTGGGAAGTGCATCATTTCACGTTAGTACGCGTAAGCCTGTACGTACGTATGCGTAGGTCTGTACGTACGTCCGCATAGCCTCACGCTTACGTATGTATATCCTCATGCAGACGTACGTGTAAAAAGAGGGTTCTGACATGGGGATGAGTCTGCAAGTTTTGTCTCAATATCAGAATAAGCAGGGCTGCTTCTGTTTCTTATAAAATTCAAAATCCGGTACAACCTCTGCTGTCCCGGATTTTACCTTACGCTTTTCACAAAGAGCAAGTTTCTTCTAACATCTTTTATTGTACTGTTTGTTCACTTGTTGTTCATCTGTTTCCAAATATAGCATTATCTTTTCTTTTTTTAGAGACTTCTTTCAGGTTGGCACCGGCTTCGGCAGAACCCAGGCTCTGTGCCTTCTTGAAATTAATCTCAGCTTGGTCGAGATCTCCCTGCAACAGATTCAGCACGCCTCTGTTGTTCAGCGTTGCACTCGCTTGTGCATCAGCCTTATCCAGATAACGGGCTGCCTGTTGCAAGTCACCTCGTTGGAGTTCGATGGCGGCAGCGTTTATATTCGCTGTTGGGTCATCAGGGAACATGCGCACTGCCACATCGAACACTTCGTTGAATTCCTTACTGCCTTTGGCATAAGTCTGAGCCACCAGATACATTTCCTGCAAGCTCAACTGCCGAGGACGTGTCTTTATGATTTGTTTCGCTTCTTCTACATTGAATCCGCGCACTACATAGCGCACCGTGTAGTCCGAATGACGCAAGCCCGGATAGCAGTCCTGCAACAGTGAAGCATAAATCTTGCCACCATCCAGCACCTTGATGCGTCCTTCCTTGAGATCCAAATCATTTTCATCCTTATCTATTATGAACAGTATTTCGTCTTTGCGCGGCAAATTGCTCTTTGCCACATAATCACGCAGGCCGTCCCAGTCTTCGGCTACAGAATTCACCCGGAACAGGTCTGACTTGAAACCGTAAGAGTCCATCACATATTTTTTCAATGCTTCAGCACGGCCTTGAGCCAAACGAGCGTTGGAGGCGTAACGACCTTCGGGAGATGCATAGCCGGTGATATCTATCTCGGTAATCTGCGTATTGGCATCGTTCTTCACCACATCTACCGTTGCCTTAATCTTTTCGAGTTCGGAAGGATTGCGGCGGTATTCGGGATAAATCTTTGTCTGGTTCACCGGGAAGTCAAGATAGGCACGACCTTCTTCGGCACGGTTCTTGACAGCTTCGACAGCCGGAGAAACAAAAGCAACAGTCGGCTGCATGATGTAACGTTCCAAATCGGCACGGATAATGAAAGCATTGCTTTCTTCTTTTTGGCAGTCGGCACAACCACGCACATCGGCAAGCAGTTCAAGCTCTGCACCGTTCATCCATTTTTCGTAAGGAATACGCACCGAGTAATTCACCGTCTGTGATGTTCCGTTCTTGCGGCGCAACACCGAGAAGGCATCCACAGGAGTTTTATGCTCACGCTGCTGCACAATACTACGCGTGCGACCATATACCCGGATGGCAGGCAGCACCTTGTTATAACTGTTGTCCCGAGTCTTCAACACCGGAGTAAGTGTAGCCACACGGTTGGAAGAGAGTTGCATATCGGCCGGAAGGGTAACATCCATTCCTATCATCACCCGGCCGTTGTCACCTATCAGGATAGAAGGATTCGCAACCTGAACCCGGCTGCCGCACAGATTCTGCGCACCTGCCGGAAATACCGGCAGCAACAATGTTAAAAGGATATAGCGTATCAGTTTCATAATCCGTTTGTTTTTAGAATATATAAATAAGGTTGAGGGCAGCCTTGGTAGGGCCGAAATAATTCTTATGGGATTTCTCTACCATGTCACCGCATTCTTCACACTCATATTTCTTATAACGCACATAAGCATAACCGATGCCGATGGTTGCTCCCAGGTTCCAATGACGTCCCAACACAAACTGGTAACCGTAACTGATACCGCCGCCATAGAACTGACCCTTATAGCGAAAGTCTTTTAAATCATCAAAAGGTGAAAAAGGCAAATCGATGCCGGTGGTATGATAAGCACCTCCCATCAAATGAGCACCAAAGAAGTGACCGTTGAATTTATCACAAAGCCAATAGCGGAGTTCGGGTTGAAGCATTGCCAGTTTCAGCATTTTGCTATCACTATATTTCCATGGATTGTAGTACATGGGCACATCCAGAGTCAGCTTCTTGCTCAAACCTACTTCTACCCCCAAATTCGGTATAGCAACTGCATCCATCGCCACATTGGTCTTAACGGCTATCTGTCCATACATATATAAGGAAGAAGCCAACAGACACATCAATACAAATAAAGTTCTTCTTATTACCATATTCATTTCACCTAAAGTTGTTTTCTACTGTTGCAAAGATAAACTCTATTTTTTTAACAGGAAGTTGGCGAATCAGTCTTTATTAAGAGGTAGTTTCAGCAAAATGCAAGGTAGTCCGAAAATCAATTTACCCCTCATCGGAATAAAGTATCGGGGAATTGTTCACAAAGAATTATTTATTGGGACGAAAGAAACACCGATGGTGTTTTCTTCATCACCCACCTGTGTTTTATTCATTATGAATAATCCACCGTTTCGCACTCAAAACACCCCCGTTCCATTCAATCAGAGGCATTTTATTCACAGGAAGAGGGTATTTTCCGATAAAAATCTTTGAAATAATTTGTTTATTTGAAAATAATACCTACTGTTGAGGCGAATGATAATGGGTCAATCATTCAAACGTATAAAAAAAATAATAAAAAATAGTTCTATGAAGGCAATTCATTTATTGATTGCTACACTCATCATGATGAGTTTGGCATCCTGCACAGCAGAAAGTAGTGACCCCGTTGACAACTCAAGTTCAACGTATTTTTTGGAAAGAACGTATGGCGCCAGAAGTGTTACATACGAGGAAAACAATTCTGACAATTTAAATCTAAACGATTTACCTGCTATCAGTTTAAAGGAGGCAGATGAAATCTTATCGAACCTTCGCAAACATACCAATGCGAAAGAAGAACATAATATATTGGCTGCCGATAAAGGCAATCAGACTTTACTGAAAGTGATTACCAGCCAGACAATCAATGGTAAGTACACCTTTACAATTCAGCTCAACCTTACCGGCTATGCCGACGGTGACTTATATTACAACGGATATAATGCTGAATGCAGTTCTTCACTCATGAAATGGTATGTGAAAGGATTCAGTTTGGCCAGCGACAACAGTGAAGGCAACTTCATATTCCAATCGGAAAGCTATATTTATATGAAGGTGGCAGACAACGGAATCAAATATATGCAGATTCCTGTCAGCATCCGGGGCACTTATAACCCGAAAAGCCATGACGCTTCATTCACTTATAAACTATAGGTATCAGATTCTATAAATCAATCAGGGCTGAAAAGATTGTGAGGTGATATTAAGCTTTATGAAGGGAAGGAAGAAGCTGTGTATGTAATAGGTGTACATGGGTTCTTCACTTCCTTTCTTTTGAATTATTATTTAACGTATGGCACTTCAATGGTATTTCATTCAATCATAATATATTGATTAACAGCAAATAGATAAAACAATGAATGATATACCCCCTATCAAGACAGATGTATACCCTCTGACTTATCCGACTTTTTAAAAAGTTTCTAACCTAAAACGTTGATTATAACATAATAAAAGCCTATTTTTGCAGTTATCCTTAAAATAGTTTAAGAAACATGATATGAATACATAGCATTGTTAAGTGCACTATATTTAAATGAATGAAGGGGAATATGAAAAGAAGCGGAACATTAACAACACCGGTTACGGGACTACTTATAATTGTCCTGCTGATGGGTATGGAAATAACCAAGGCACAAAGTTTTTTCCGACAGACAGGAATCCAGTTATTGACTAAACAAGAGGGATTAAGCAATAATACCTTGACCGAAATCCATCAGGACAAAGACGGATTTTTATGGTTGGGAACAGATGTCGGCCTGAGCCGATACGATGGAATACACTTCCACAACTACAATTCGGCAGACAAAGAACCATATTCCATTACCGGCATTTATGAGACTTCCGACAAAATGCTTTGGTCACGGATAGCGAACATGAACAGGTTATCGTGTTTCAACAAAATGAAAGGATGCTACATGTCACTTTTATCGTCCACCCCGGAAGTGCTGACAGACATTTTGGACTTATGTGTGACAAAAGACAAAATATATGCCATCACCTCACAAGGAGTGGCAGAACTGAAAACCGAATATGAGACAGACGAAGTAAGCATTACACCTAATCTACTGCCGAATATAAAGGGGATTCCATTCAAATTCTATGGTTGCGACAATAACCTCTATATACTTACCCGCGAAAACAAACTTATACTCTATAATCTGACAGAAAAGAAAAGTGAATCTTTGGACTGCGCCGAACTAGGAATTACTAATGCAGAAGATATTTGCAATATACATATATATAATAACTACTTATGGATTTGCAGCCACAACAACGGAGTAATCTGCTATGACACAACCACAAAAGCTACACGCAAACTGAACAAAAGCACCCCCATAGTGCAGGATGCATGTATCCGCGATATTATACAAGCAGATGACACAACGTTTGTAATGGCATCAGGCACCTCGTTGGCTTTGATAAAATTTGAAAATAAAGATTATCTGAAAGCTCCCTTTAAAACCATCGACCTGATTGAAAATGACAGTTATTACGAACCTATCATCAAAAACAGAATTACCCGCATTTATCTCGATAAACAGAACCAAGTGTTATGGGTCGGCACCTTCGGAAGAGGACTGCTGAAATTAAATCTGCTGGGAGATAATGTAAACCGCATCCAACTGGATAACGACATAAGATCTCTCAATGGAATAGCAGAAGACAGCAACGGATTTATATGGCTGGCCACCGACAACAAGGGGATATATAAAAGTCAGACAAAAAACCTCTCGCCAAATATACAGTTCGTACCATGGGCAAAAGCGGAAAAGAACGGCAATTACTGCTTGTTCAAAGACAAAAACGGACACCTGTGGTTTGGAGATGAAAAAGGAAATATTCTCCTGATGAATCCCACTACCAATGAAACAGTCTCCTTTCATCCCCAACCGGAAGCAACAGAAAACCAAGTCTCTGCCATTAAAATACTTTTCCTCAACTCGCGCAACGACTTATGGATTGCAACAGAAAATGCATTGATAGTGTACGACTATCAGGGCAAAAGCTGTTTGGCATATATGCCTTATACAAAAGAAATTGAGAAAATAACCGCCATTTGTGAGGATGGAGACGGCACCATGTGGCTGGGAACAGAAAAAGGACTGTTTCAGGCAACCCGAGAAGGCAAAAAAGTGACACTGAACGGAGGATACGAACAAAAGAGCAGTCTGACTCCGGGTAAAGTTATGACTATCTATATGAATAACTACAACCAACTATTCGTATCATACGCCAACAAGATTATACAAATAGACGGAAAAGAAAAAAACGTTGTGTCTACCATGCTTCTTAACCAAGACCTACCCAACGGACACATCGATTGCATGATAGACGACAGAAACGGCAATACATGGCTGGGCACCAACTCGGGCATTATAACAATCAACAATAAAAATAACTCTTTCTACTTATATGCTTTTCCGGAAAACTACTATCAGGTTTGCCGGCTGAACAACGGAAAATTATTGTGGGTAAACTCTACGGGGCTGCTTTACTTTGATCCCCGGATGCTGAAAGAAACTTCCAGCAAGCATAAATATTATATCGCTGACATCAATGTAAATTATAATAAGGTGGAAATAGGCGAAAAAATAAACGGACAAGTTATTTTGGACAAACCGGCACATTTAATAGACCGACTGACCTTGAACTACAACAATAACAATCTCGTGTTTTATTTGAGCGACTTGCGTTACAGCACTTCCTCCAATAAAGTGGAATATCGCCTGCTGCCCAATGATAGAAAATGGCATTTCGGTGATTATGACCAAGTGAGATTGAGTAACATTGAGCCGGGAGACTACGTACTCGAAATAAAGCCTTCCTATCCGATGGAAGGAAATGAACAAATCACCCATATTGCCATCACTGTAGGTAAGTATTGGGCCACCACCGGATGGGCAATTACCGGCTACATGCTTATCATTATGGGAAGCATATTCCTGACTTGGCTCTACTTTAACAGCAAAGCACTGAAACGACAGATGTATAAAGAAAAAGAAGTGCGAATGAAAGAACGTCTGGAAAAAGCTACGGAAATAAGAGCAGAAGAGAAAAAGAACCGGCAAATGCGTGACCAAATCAGCTATATGCTGGCACGCGAATTGAGAACCCCTCTGTCACTGGTCACTGCACCGCTGAAAGAAATGATAAGCAACTCGGCTTTACCGGAATCGTTCCTGCAGAAAGTAAAAGTGGCCTATCGTAACTCAATCTGTATGCAGGATATCTGTAACCAATTGCTCAATATTCATCAGGAAGAAAACTACGGTCCTACCCTGAATGTAGCTCCATATACGGCGAGCAGAATAGCCGATGAAGTGGTGCGGGCTTCGTATGAATTGCTGAATGTCAGCCCCATCAATCTATATTACGACAAGGACAACAAGATAAATACGGAAATATGGATTGACCGGCAAAAAATTATGTTTGTCCTCAGGAATATAATGTCGAATGCATACCGCCATATTTCTTATGCCGGTGCCATCCGCTTTGTTGTCAGCATCACAAGTCTGAAAGGAAAAGAGTACTGCCTTTTCACCATAGAAGACGATGGAAAAGAAGTGATAGAAGAATCATCTGTCACCTATCTGGGAGAAGACAGGTATATCTTGCCGAGTAACTATCTGCATCCTGAACTGGGTATTGAAATTATGAGAAGAACGGCACTCGATCACCATGGAGATATTCAAATCAAACAAGAAAAAGAAATAGGTACTTCCGTCACCTTATATATTCCGCTAGGCAAAGAGCATTTTAAAGGAGAAGAATATGTCGTATTTGTCAAACCGGAACATATACAGATAGATGACAGCCGGGCAAAGATTATCACTGTGGAGGATAAAAAGAAACAAGAGTTGCAAGACAGTATCATCCCCCGACCGATTGAAAGCCCTGAAACAAAATATAAAATACTCGTTATCGAGGACCATGCGGATATCCGGCTTTATCTGAAAGTGTTATTCGGTGGGACCTATAACATTATCATGGCAGAAAACGGTGAAGAAGGAGTAAAAATTGCCCGCAAAGAGATACCCGACCTGATTATTACCGATGTCATGATGCCTGTTATGGACGGATTTGAATGTTGCCGCATCTTAAAAGAAGATTTGAAAACCTGCCATATCCCTATCATCCTGCTGACAGCATTGGTAGGTGACGAAGACGTGGTGAAAGGTATCGAACTGGGCGCCGATGATTATATCTTGAAACCGTTCAATCCGGAGATTCTGCGCACAAAAGTAAAACGGCTCATCAAGAGCAGAGTGGAGTTGAAACAAATCTATACCAAACTGCTGATGCCGTCTATCAACGCTATCGGAGATATTCAAGAAGAAAACGACATAGCCATAAAAATTGAAGACCCATTCGTCACACAAATCCTGAAAATTATAAATGACAACCTGCAAAACCAGGAGTTCAATGTGAAGAAACTCGCCGAAATGCTAAATATGAGTCAGCCTACCCTCTATCGGAAAGTGAAGCAGCTCACCAACTTTACCATTATAGAGCTGGTAAGAGGCGTGCGCCTGAAACGCTCGGCAGAGCTGCTACGAACTAAAAAATATAGTGTGCAGGAGGTAGCCGAAATGGTAGGCTATAACGACATTCCAACTTTCAGAAAGCACTTTGTCGATTTCTATGGAACGACTCCGTCTACATTTAACAGCAAAGAAGAGACCGAAGATAAAAAATAAACGTTAACAGCCAAATATTTTTTCAACTAAAAATCGTACCTTTGCAGTCAAATATTAGGTATAGTATGCAAGACATTAGAAACATTGCCATCATCGCCCACGTAGACCACGGAAAAACAACACTCGTGGACAAGATGATGTTGGCGGGACATTTGTTCCGCAATGACCAGACCAATGGGGAACTGGTATTGGATAACAATGACTTGGAACGTGAGAGAGGTATAACCATCCTTTCGAAAAACGTTTCAATTAACTACAATGGAACAAAAATCAATATTATTGATACTCCGGGACACGCCGACTTCGGTGGTGAAGTGGAACGTGTACTCAATATGGCCGATGGATGTATCCTGTTGGTAGATGCGTTTGAAGGCCCGATGCCTCAAACTCGCTTTGTGCTCCAAAAGGCTTTACAACTCGGTTTGAAACCGCTGGTGGTAGTCAACAAGGTCGATAAACCCAATTGCCGCCCGGAAGAAGTATATGAAATGGTGTTCGACTTGATGTTCAGCCTCAACGCCACAGAAGAGCAGCTGGACTTCCCGGTTATCTACGGTTCTGCCAAAAATAACTGGATGGGCACCGACTGGAAAACTCCGACCGATAACCTGACAGCATTGCTGGATGCTATCATCGAACATATTCCTGCTCCAAAACAACTGGAAGGTACTCCACAAATGTTGATTACCTCTCTGGACTATTCATCATATACCGGACGTATCGCTGTGGGCCGTGTTCATCGCGGAACATTGAAAGAAGGTATGAACATCACTTTGGCAAAACGTGATGGTTCGATGGTGAAGTCTAAAATTAAAGAAGTACATACATTCGAAGGATTGGGACGTAAAAAAACCGATGCTGTATCATCGGGCGATATCTGCGCCATTATCGGTGTGGACGGTTTTGAAATCGGAGATACAATCTGCGATTACGAAAAACCGGAACCCTTGCCACCCATTGCCATCGACGAACCTACCATGAGTATGTTATTCACTATCAATGACTCTCCTTTCTTCGGTAAAGAAGGTAAATTTGTGACCTCGCGCCACATCCACGACCGTTTGATGAAGGAACTGGATAAAAACTTGGCATTGCGCGTTCGCAAAAGCGAATTGGAAGACGGTAAATGGATAGTATCAGGACGTGGTGTATTACACCTCTCTGTCTTGATTGAGACAATGCGTCGTGAGGGTTACGAGCTTCAGGTAGGACAGCCGCAGGTTATTTTCAAAGAAATAGACGGAGTGAAATGTGAGCCGATAGAAGAACTCACGATCAGTGTTCCCGAAGAGTTTGCCAGCAAAATGATTGATATGGTAACTCGCCGTAAAGGTGAAATGACCTCCATGGAATCTCAGGGAGATCGTGTCAATATTGAATTTGATATGCCTTCACGTGGTATTATCGGCTTGCGCACCAATGTATTGACAGCTTCTCAGGGAGAAGCGATCATGGCACACCGTTTTAAAGAATATCAACCCTACAAAGGTGATATCGAACGCCGTAGCAACGGTTCTATGATTGCAATGGAAAGCGGTACGGCTTTTGCTTACGCTATCGACAAGTTGCAAGACCGCGGTAAGTTCTTTATCTATCCGCAGGATGAAGTATATGCAGGTCAGGTAGTGGGCGAACATGTTCATGAAAATGACCTGGTCATCAATGTGACCAAATCAAAGAAACTGACCAATATGCGTGCATCAGGTTCGGACGATAAGGCTCGTATCATTCCACCCGTAATCTTCTCATTGGAAGAAGCACTGGAATATATCAAAGAAGACGAATATGTAGAAGTAACTCCAAAAAGTATGCGTATGCGTAAAGTAATTTTGGATGAACTGGAACGTAAAAGAGCAAATAGAGGATAAAAGGAAATTGCTATATATTAAAGAGAGGCGGTTCAACAGTAAACCGCCTCTCTTTTTTTATTATTCCATCTTTATGGTTTTATTACGTACTCTGCGAAGTATATTCTGCATATCATATACTACCTCAGGATGCTGTAATGCCACATTAGCGCGTTCATTTATTTCTTTCCTCATATCATAAAGCTGAGGAGTGCTTAAATTACCGGTTTCAATTTTAGGTCCCCACTGTATCATTGCAGGACCATCATTCGGCTCAATATATTTCCAGTCTTTGGTACGAACAGACAACACGTGATTAGAAGCAAGCTCAATTACCCAAGGACGGTCTTCATCATCTGTTCCCAGCAAATTACCGATGCGATTGTAACTATCAGGAGCACTACCTTTTGGAAGTCTGGCATTGACCAATGCCCCCAAAGACGCCATCCAGTCAATTTGTGACATCAAGACATCCGACTCACGATTTTCCTTAATCTTCTTGGGCCAACGCACGATAGCAGGAACGGCGGTACCTCCTTCGAATGCACTGTATTTATTCCCTCTCCACGGACCGGCAGGACTAT
>OQVI01001458.1_pt1 | contig 16246 bp, 13 predicted proteins | sample 1691651 | NCBI WGS metagenome assembly OQVI01 (sample SAMN03418287, study PRJEB22391) | human gut metagenome | biome: human-gut; feature: organic feature; material: feces | host: Homo sapiens | place: Italy | collected 2013-04
TCACTTCCATACGGACGGTCTCCCATGCAAGCTGCGGATAATTATTCTCTTTGCTCAAATGACCTAAAATCACTTTTTTAAACCCGTCATGCAATACTTTGCCAAGCAGCTGCCCGGACAGGTCATTGGACAAATGTCCCCGCTCTCCAAGGATTCTCCGTTTTAACTGATACGGATACGTTCCTGCCTGCAACATATGTACATCATGATTGGCTTCTAACAATAATACATCCAATCCCTGCAATTTGTCTACAATATAATTATCATATTTTCCTAGATCTGTGATAATTCCCATGGATTTATCACCCTGATACATCATATATGCCACCGGTTCTGCCGCATCATGGGACGTCGGTACCGGGGAAATCCTCATATCCCCGATGGTAAAATCCTCCTCCGGATGAATCACACGAAACAGGGATTCATCCACTTTTCCAATGGCTGATTTTTCTTTTATGGCATCAATGGTTCCCTGTGTGGCATACATGGGAAGTCCATATTTCCTTGCTAGAACTCCAAGACTTTTGATGTGATCAGAATGCTCATGCGTTACAAGAATCCCGTCCATCTCTGCCGTTTTCAGTCCGATCTCATTGAGTCCGGCTTCAATCCGTTTGCCGCTGATTCCGGCATCCACAAGGACATGACAGTGATCCGTACCTGCATAAATACAGTTTCCACTGCTGCCGCTTGCTATACTACATAATTCCATTTATTCCTCCGTTGTCTGACGCTTCTGTACTTTTTCCACCTGGCGTGCTTTCATTAATGCATCAATCTGGCTGAATGCATCTTCCGGCAGATGATTGTTATCGATTTCTTCTCTGCATACTTCCCGATAAGTACTCTCTGAAAGCTGGCTGGCAAAAATATTGTCAATTTTTTCATCGGAATACCCACGATTTAACTTCAATCGTTCTCTCCGATTTTTCTCAGAAGTATAAATATACCACAGTTCGTCACAAATTTCATCATAATGTTCTTCGATCAGAAGAGCAGCTTCCAAAATCAGCACTTCATTCTTCTGTGCCGCACGCTCCCGGTTCATTTCATCAATAACATACTGCTTTACCGCCGGATGTACGATATTATTTAGTGCAAGCCGTTTCTCCTCATCGGAAAACAAGACCTGTGCCATCCTTTTTCGGTCAATCTGTCCATCTGCTTCAAATACCTGATCCTTTGCAAACAATTCCTGTAACTTCCGATAACAGTCTCTGCCCGGCTCCATCACATCATGGGCGATTTCATCTGCCAGCATGACACGGCATGGATAATTGCTTTCAAGGTAGCTCAGAATTGCTGTTTTTCCGGCGCCGACACCGCCTGTAATTCCTATAAAATGCATATCATTGTATGTTAATTCAGAGTTGTCATATCTGTTTTGATACAGCAACTCTGAATATTTCCTTTCTTAAAAAATGATTTCCTGATATTTATGGCAAATGCACATGAAGCCTGGTGCGTGATTCTGCGCAACATAATCTGACATATCTCCTCAGAATCACTGCACTCTACACTTCGTTTCGGTCGGCGCAAAACCATTGTCTCCCAGACAATGTGCGCCCTCACAGATCAGTGTGCTTCAAACCAGTTTCTGCCAGACTTCACATCAACTTCCAGCGTTACAGCCAGATCTGCGGCATGACGCATTTCCTCTGCCAGTAGTGTTTTTACATACTCTTCTTCGTCAGCTGCTGCCTCAATCAGAAGTTCATCGTGCACCTGCAGGATCAGTTTTGATTTTAACTGTTCCCGCTCCAAGCGCTGTTTTGCCCGGATCATCGCAATCTTGATAATATCCGCTGCCGTTCCCTGGATTGGAGAGTTCATAGCAATTCGCTCACCAAAAGAACGCTGCATAAAATTGCTTGATGCCAGTTCCGGGACAGGTCTGCGTCTGCCAAACATCGTCTCTGCATAGCCTTTTTCTTTTGCGTCAGTTACCAGTCGGTCGAGAAATATCTTGATGCCCGGATAGGTTTCAAAGTAGCTTGCGATATAACCTTCTGCTTCTTTTCGTGTAATACTCAGATCCTGACTCAGTCCAAAGGAACTGATACCATACACGATACCAAAGTTTACCGCTTTTGCATTTCGTCTCTGAAGATCTGTCACTGCTTCCAGCGGTGTATGGAACACCTGGGAAGCAGTGATCCGGTGAATATCTTCTGCATGCTGATAAGCTGCGATCAGGTTCTGATCCCCGGACATATGTGCCAGCACACGCAGCTCAATCTGAGAATAGTCCGCATCGATAAATACATACCCTTCTTTTGGCACAAAAACTTTTCGGATCAGACGACCAAGTTCCATACGGATCGGGATATTCTGCAGATTCGGCTCTGTGCTGCTGATACGCCCTGTTGCTGTAATCGTCTGATTAAAGGTACTGTGGATTCTTCCATCCGGAGCAATGCACAGTGCCAGTCCATCCGCATAAGTGGATTTTAATTTGGTAAGCTGACGATACTCCAGAATTTCTGATACGATCGGATAATCCGGAGCCAGACGTTCCAGGACATCCGCAGCGGTAGAGTATCCGGTTTTTGTTTTCTTACCGTTTGGCATCTGCAATTTTTCAAACAGAATAACACCCAGCTGTTTCGGAGAATTGATATTAAACGTCTCTCCTGCCTTTTCATAAATGGAAGTCTCCAGTTCCGAGATTCTGCCAGTAAGCTGTGCACCATACGCTTCCAGTTCTGCCTTTTCTGCGCGGACACCTTCTTTTTCCATATCTGCCAGCACATATACCAGCGGCATCTCGATCTCATCATACAGTTTTTTCATACCGTGATCTTCTAACTGTTCCAACAACTGATTTTTTGCCGCAATGCAGGTATAAGCCTCATAGCAGACCATCAATTCCAGTGCCTCCGGCTTCTCCTCTGCCGCTTTCTTAATCTTTAACTTTCCAAGCAGATCCAGCTTAGACGGCACCATCAGTCCCAAAATATCTCTTGCAAGGTCATCGTAAGTATACTCATTTTTCAACGGATTCAATAAGTATGCGGCGATGGTAGTGTCAATGCAATTTTTTGTCTCCGGTACACGGACATGCTTCAATAATCCTTTCAAATCAGGCGTTATAAGTGTATCCAGTCCGTCACAAAGTTTCTGGACCTGTTCTTCCAGATATCCTTCTGTCACAAATCCGCCGCAGGTCAGATAAACAACGTTCTGATTGCTTTTTGCCACTGCCAGACCATACACAATTCCTGCCTCTTCAAAGAAAGACACTGCCGCCTCTTTTGCGGAAAATCCATCAAAAAAGTTCTGAATTTCATCAAGTTCATGATACACATGGAAATATTTTTCCAGATCGTTCTGTGACATATCATCTGAAAAACGGGTCAGCATGTTTTTGAACTCCAAACGTTTCATATATACATACGCTTCCGGTGTATACAAATCTGTCAGTTTTGCCGCTTCCATGTCAAATTCAATCGGTACATGTACTTCGATGGTAGCCAGTGTCTTGCTCATCTGCGCCATATCATAGTGCTCTTCCAGATTGGTTTTCGCACGTTTGGGTGTGATTTCTTCCAGATGTGCATAGGCATTTTCAATGCTCTTGTAAGCAACGATCAGATTCGTAGCAGTCTTCTCTCCGATACCCGGAACACCCGGAATATTGTCGGAACTGTCACCCATCAGAGCCTTCACATCGATAAATTCCTTTGGTGTAACCTGATAACGTTCCACTACATCAGCTGCATAATAATCTTCAATCTCCGTACCGGTTCGTTTTGTCTTAGGAATCCGGATTTTTACTTTTTCCGTAGCAAGCTGCAGCAGATCACGGTCACCGGAAATAATACTGACATCCATGCCCTGTACTTCTGCCATACCTGCAATCGTTCCAAGCAGATCATCTGCCTCATACCCCGGCATTTCCACGATTTTGATGCCCATGGCCTGCAAAACTTCCTTCATGACAGGCACCTGCTCCCGCAATTCCTGAGCCATCGGTTTTCTCGTTCCTTTATAGGCGTCAAACATCTGATGGCGGAACGTCGGCTCGCTTCGGTCAAAAGCCACTGTCAGATAATCCGGTTTCTCCTCATCCAGAATCTTGAACATAATATTTAAAAATCCATATACTGCATTCGTATGCAGTCCTTCCGAATTCGTCAACGGCGGAACTCCGAAAAAGGCACGGTTTAAAATACTGTGTCCATCAATCAGTACGATTTTTTTACTCATACTAAATCTCCCTTGTGTACTCTTTGAGCCATTCACGCTCATCATCATTCAGATACGGAGATATTTTTTCCCATACCATTTTATGATATGCATTCAGCATTTTTTTCTCACGACAGGTCATCTCATCCGGATCGATTCCGTCCAGATCAATCGGAGCGTAAGTAATATTTTCAAACTGCATGAACTGACCATATTCGTTTTTCTCTGCTTTCACACAGATCAGCTCATTCTCGGTACGGATGCCGTACTCACCTTCCAGATATACACCCGGTTCGTCCGTAGTGATCATACCTTCTTCCAGTCTGCCGCTGTCATTGCGCTCTGCAACGACTCTCCAACGGAAGCCGTTCGGTCCCTCATGTACATTCAGGATATGTCCGACACCATGTCCGGTTCCGCATTTATAATCAATCCCCATCTCCCATAATGGTCCACGACTTAAAATGTCTAAATTTAATCCGCTGCATCCATACAGGAATTTTGCATTTGCAAGGTTCAGATTAGATCTGCAAACTGTTGTAAAATGCAGTTTCTGTTTGTCAGTCAGAGGTCCAAGTACAAAGGTTCTTGTAATATCTGTCGTTCCCTCGTAGTAATGTCCGCCGGAATCTACCAGTAAAAATCCTTCCGGTTTTAACTCTGCTGCTGTCTCTTCTTTTGCAGAATAGTGCATCATAGCTGCATTTGCGCCATAAGCACTGATATTGTCAAAACTCAGGTCCAGGAAATTCTCCTGTTCGGCACGCAAGCTGTCCAGATATTTTCCTGCAGTATACTCTGTGATATATTCTTTTCCGACATGTGTCTTTAACCAGTACATAAATTTGGTTACAGCCACACCATCTTTTAAGTGTGCGATTCTTGTATTTTTTAACTCTGTTGCATTTTTGATGGCTTTCATACGCTCGGATGGATTCAGGTCATCTACAACTTTTAATCCTTCCGGAAATGCCATACGGATACGAAAATTGATGGTATGTTCGTCCATCAGCATTACTTTGTCTGCTGCAAGTTTTGCTGCTGCATCGTATATCTCATCATAAGCACAAACAGTAATGTCATTGTCTGCCAGATAAGCTCGTACTTCATCCGTCAGTGTCTCTGCATGGATAAACAGTGTGCAGGCATCTTCCTCGATCATCAGAAAAGATAAAAATACCGGCACATGGGAAATGTCGTTTCCACGCAGGTTTAAAATCCATGCAATATCATACAGAGAGCTGATCAGATGTACCTGTGCACCTTTTTCTTTCATTACTTCACGGATTCTTCCTAATTTGGAGGCTGTGGTCTCTCCGCTGTATTCATCGGTTAAAATCCATACTTTCTCTGTCGGAAGCTGTGGTCTGTCTGTCCAGATCTCATTTACCAGATCTTTTGCAACGGACAGGCTGCCCTGTTTTTTTTCGGCGATTTTCGCATATGCTGCTCCATCGGCACTGGAAAGTACTCTTCCATCAAAACCGATCACGCCGCCCTGTGGAAGTTTATCCTCTACAAACTCTTTTACAGTTGGTACGCCTTCCTCAGACATACGGTACAGTGTGATGGTGCTGCCTGCAAGCTGCTGCTCAGCCTGAATAAAGTAACGTCCATCTGTCCACAGACCTGCTTCTGTCAATGTCACTACCAGTGTTCCTGCAGATCCTGTAAAACCGCTCATATAAGAACGTGATTTGAAATATTCACCGACATACTCTGACTGGTGAAAATCTGCGGTCGGAATCATGTAGATATCCATGTTGTTTTCTTTCATTTTTTCCCGCAAAACTGCGAGTTTTTCCTGAATTGTCATATTATCTATCCTCCATGTTACTTATAATTTTTATCTTATACTCATAGCAATCTGGCTGAGCAGATTTTTATGAGATATTAGTGTTAGTAAAAGGTCAATGGTTCTGAATCAAAAAAATGACTGTGATCTGCCGGAAAAAATCCAATTTTTGCATTCGGGTATTTTTCCTGTAATGGTTTCTGATAGCCTTCCAGATACAGTTTTCCAAGGTGTGTTTCTGTCACCAGATCCGTATCCGAAACATCCAGACACTGTTTTACCAGTTCCAGTCGATGACTTACCTCACAAAAGGGATGTCCGATGGCATGCAAACCCATGACCACCTGGATCTCATTTACGTTTTCCGGGATCACCGGTTCATGTGCGGCCGGGAATTTAACCGGCATATGCTTTGATCCGTCTGCCTCTACCAATACAATATCTGCAAGCTCACAGGCCTGCTTATAAATTTCTTCTGGCAGTGATGCAATTTTCCCTTCTTTCACCGGACTTCCACAGATACAAACATGCTGTTTTTCCAATTGCTGTCGGATATCTTTCAGATTTTCGGATAAAACCATGCCCGGTTCCAACCCCATATGAGTTGTCGTTGTGACCATAACGCTTTTTCCCTGCTGCACATATTCTCTTGTAAGATTTTTGATCCGGCTTGTCTTGCCGCCGGCGCCCACAATTGCAATTACATGCATTGTGCATCACCTTTTTCTAATTGCTGCTTTAATACAAAATATGCTTCCACGACACCACCTGCAATACATCTTGCTTTATCCGAAATCGTAAAACAATTCTCGTATTCGTTCAGTCGTGGATCAATATCTGCCATCTTAAAGCCTTTGGTAACCGGATATCCTTCCCGGATCAGTCCCCGAAGCAAACCAGAAAGAGTCGCCGGAACTTCTGTCCGCGTTCCATCAGCACCTTCAATCCATGCAATTGACTCTCCTTCTTCTACAATATCCGTAATTTTTGCAATATTGTGCAAAATACCTGCTACCGGAGCATGGATCACGCGCTCTGCTGCATAGCCGCCGATCATACCAGGCACACCCGTATTTGCAATGGCTTTTCCTTCATGGATGACTCTGCCAAGTTTATGACCACGCATGGTTTCAACAACAGCATCACAATCCTGACCTGCTGTAAATCCCGGTCCAAGCGCAATCGTGATCGGTGCCATATCGCGTGTGGTTCCAAGATTCTTTTTGGCAAGAATTGCATCTACCACTGCCACCGGTTTGAATCGTTTCAAACAGTTTCCATTCGGGTCAATGAGCATCGTCAGCTTATTTTCCTTCAGAAAATGCTCCGCTTCGTCTTCATCCTTCGCCAGAAAACACTCCATATCCTCTACTTTGGAATGACCTTCATATACTGCCTCACTGAATGCCACATTTCTGCGGATTGCAGATGGATGCGCAATCTCCAATATTAATACCGAAAAACCGCATTTTTTCAATTTATAAATCGTTCCGGTTGCAATATCTCCACCACCACGAACGACAATCAGATCTTTCATACTAACCTCACATTTTTTCCCTCTGATTTTCATCCTTTCTATCTTATCACAAAATCGACAGATATGAAATAAAGAGATACACCATTTTCATGATATATCTCTTTATTTTGCAAATATCGTATATTTACTGCTATCGATTCTGTTCTCACAATTCTTGATTTATCCGTATTATTATGCCTCAACAGCCTCTTTTACGATAAACTCAAGTGCCTGTTTAGAAAGGATATCCTCAGCAACCATAGCTACTCCACGCTCGCCCATCATCTCACGCAGCTGCTCTGCCGGCATCTGATAAGACATTGCCATTGCAGCGATTGTCTGATCGACATCTTCATCTGTATAGGAAAATCCCTCTGCTTTTGCGATTTCCTGTAACACTGCCTGACCTTTTAACATAGAAAGTGCATCTTTTGCTGCGTACTCCTCAAACAGTTCTTCTGTTAATCCGTTGTACTGCAGATACTGCTCAAATGTGTTTCCTGCATTGCGAAGCTGTGCAAGAAGGTTATTTTTGAGCTGCTCTTTGCGCTCATCGATGAATTCCTGTGGAACTTCGATTTCAGAAGCCTCTACGATCTGCTCCAGAACTTTGTTTTCTTTCTCCATATCTGCCTGATTCTGTTTGAAATCATGGATGGATTTTCTTACAAACTCCTCAAACTCTGCAACGGTCTTGCACTGGGAGATTTTCTGAACTACTTCATCGGAAAGTTCCGGAAGGAAACTGCTGCGGACACCTTTTACCGTAACTTTGAATGTAGCTTCTTTTCCTGCAAACTCTGCTGCATGATAATCTTCCGGGAATGTAACAACCACATCTACGTTATCATCTTTTTTTGCTCCAACTAACTGATCTTCAAATCCCGGAATGAACGTATTGGAACCAAGTTTTAATGGGAAATCTGTTCCGTCTCCGCCTGCAAATGCCTCTCCGTCAATATATCCGACAAAATCGATGACTGCCTCGTCACCAAGTTCTGCTGCACCGTCTTTGTCCTGAGTCGTTACCGCATACTGTCTTGCACGCTCCAGTTCTGCTTTTACTTCTTCCTCCGTAATGATAATCTCTGCTTTTTTTACCTCTACTCCTTTATAATTTCCAAGAGTAACCTGAATTTTTTTCTCGCTCATCGCTTCCTCCAAAAGTATTTTCATTTTTCAAAATCATTTTTGACTTTGAATGTACGTTTTTTCTGATCAGTTTTTGGCTTTGCCCAGATCCTCATTCTCCAGATTGAAAAGGATCTGCCTGTATTTTTTCAGCCAAATCTTATTCTGATTCATACTTTTCCAAGTATACGATATTTTGCAGCACATTTCCATCACTTTATGATTTTTTCACATATTTCGTCACTATATTCTACGTTTTTGGCTATTTTTCCTGAATAAACATCAGGAAAAATCCAACCATCAGTAAAAAACTGGAAAACCAGATTGTTTGCAGGTTAAAAACTGGAATCAGAATACTGCCAATACCTGCTCCAAATGCAAATAAAATAATGATTCCAAAATAATGAAAAGCTTTGTACAGAATCTGGCGATTATGTGACTGACGATAGGCACAGAGTGCTTCCATTCCGCTGCGGATATTTCCAATACACATGGTGCTTGCAAATGCATAACTGTCAACTTTACGAAACGTCTGTACCTGCATGGCACAGGAAAATGAGACGAAAGCATTTGCCACCAGATCCATTTTCCCCGGTAAAAATCCAACCAGAAATAACATGCTCATTTCTATCAGTATGACAATCTGCCTCCAGTGAATTCGGCCTATATTCTGAAAATGCTGACGAATTTCAGTTGCCGCCGCAACACCAAACATAAAAGACAGTACCGGCATCAGATATCGCATAACATCTGCCCAGTTTCCCGCAAAAATATGCTGGCTGAGCAGCACAATATTACCGGTTTGTGCATTTGCAAATACATGTCCTCTTGAAATATAAGTATACATATCCTGCAAACCACCGGACACGGAAAGAAAAGCTGCTGTCAGAAACGATTCCGACATTTGCTTTTTCGAACAATAATGCATCCGTAATTTTTTCATGTTTCCTCCTAATCCAAATCATCAGGTACCATAACGAAATGTTTCCCCAACCAAAATCATCAGGTACAATAACGAAATGTTTTATCTGTAAGAATTCTGGCAAATATCAACCCTAACGGTAACGCAAAAATAATCAGAAGAGCTGATGCAAACCAGGAAGAGGCTACTGACAGATCCATGTTTCCCAGATTATAAACTGCTTTATACAGATACAGTCCCGGAACCATGATTACAATCGATGGAACCGTAATGGAAATTCTTGGATATCCAACCATTCTTTTCAACGCAGACGCCAGAACTCCTGCAGCAACTGCCCCGGCAAATGCAGCCACCGGCGCCGGGACAGAAGTGATATCCAGCATTTCCAGTCGCAGCGTATTAGATACAGCTCCTATTATTCCAGCCGCAACAGCAAGTTTCCATGGACTGTTGAACATAACAGAAAATCCGAATACACCGCCAAAGCTTGCGCAGATACGCAACACAATCCACTGCCAGAGTCCAAGGCTCATCGTAGTAAATGACAGCGGTTTTAACCCCAGTACCATCGCCAGAACCCAGGCTGTCATAGTCGCAACCGATATAATAATAACGGAATACATCATCCGTTCCATTCCGGATCGCAAATCCAGTTTTGCCAGATCAATCCCACTGGTAATAAAAGGGAATCCCGGTATGATAAAAAGCATGGCACAGATATATCCTGCCTCGTGCTCCACTTTTACAGCAAAGCAGATCTCCAGTAATTTCAGCATAACAGAATAAGAAAGACATGCTGCTGATATTGACACAATAATGCACAAAAACAGCGTATAATGATGTTTCGAAAGCTTACACCGGATATAATTGCCAATTCCTGCACCGGCAAAAGCACACAGCATCTCAATGGGGCCACCGCCAAGCAGAAATGTAAAACAGGCACAGGCCAATGCTGCTGCGACTCACAGTGTAACAGGTGAATACAATCCATGTATTTCTTCTATCTTATCAAGTATCGTATGTATTTCTTCACAGCTTTTTGTAATTTCCCGTTCTTTAAAATGCATCACAAACTTTTCCAAGCGGTTCAGTTTCGATGTATTTACCCCCGTATTCGTCAGGCATAACGACTGACTGAATGCATCATTTCCATCAAAACAGGTATAATTGATTGACATCAGTCCGATATCCACGGTACATGTCATATCCAGCAAAGCCGACAGCTCATTCATGGAACTGCGCACACGCCAGGCACCTGTCCCACATGACAACATCATAAGTCCAACTCTCCCAACGACAGATGCCTTAGCCGGAATGTCAGCGTCGACAATCGTTTTTTCTTCGGATTTATCCGCATATTTGTGCCATAAAATATCCATATGATTCTTTTTTACAATACTCTGATCATTGAATGTCCACATACAATGCACTCCCACTGAGATAAATTTGTTATTACTCACCACTTATAGAAGTAAAACACTGTTATCTGATTACAAATCCAGACTGTCCGCACCAGCTACCCGTATCATCTGTTCTCTGCAAGACAGCACAAGTCCGTCGATCATACTTAAATGCTGAAGCATTCTGTTTTCAAACTGATGGATAGGTAACAGTACCCCAAGTTCATCAAAAGATTTTCCCGCCTTACTTCCGGTTTCCTGTCCATAATAAACAATTGCAGAATACGCTGCTTTCTGAATCTCCTGAAAAGTATTCCAGACCACATCATAAGCCTGAGCCTCGGAAAGATGTAATTTTTTCGTATCTGGCATAGCATATAAAATCAGGATACCCCGTTCCCTTTTTTCCTTTTTTTCCTCGATATTCATATGTTCCGTATAGTACCTGACCATATCATATCCGTCTGCCAGATATAGTTTCGAACGTGGAGCTGCCACATGCGCCTGATAGATTTCCAGAAATTTCTTATATTCATGTCTGGAAACAACGGATTGCTTTGTATTCAATACTTTTCCATTGATATCTGTCAACAGAACCGGATTTTCCCCTGTTTTTCCATGAAATCTCTTTGGAATCAGATAAGCTTCCTTCAGCAGATCAAACATGCTGCGATTACACAATTCCAGCAGAACCGCACTGACATCACCATTTTCATATGCTTTTAACATAACTTCTGCAAAATGTCCCGGATCAGAATCTATAAAACGATTATCATCACACAGATGGTTATAAAATGTCTCACTGAGACGTTCACATGCATCCCTGGATGCCAGAATGCGTGAAAACATTTTCTCAACTTCCTCTTCTCTTGGTAAAACAAGTGACATACAATCATCTCCTATTCATTTTTTATGACAGTTGTTTTTTCTATTCAAGTCGATTATAATAGGAAATCAGCAATCAGTAAAAGATATTATTGACATGCTTATTATAATATTTTGATATATCTGTTTCCGTCATCAACTATCATTTTTACAGGAGATTTCATTATGAATGTAAATTTTGAATATTACAAAATTTTTTATTATGTAGCCAGATACTGTAATTTTACGAAAGCAGCACATGCACTCCACAACAGTCAGCCAAATATTACGCGGGCCATGAATGCTCTGGAGCAGGAAATCCAGTGCACATTATTTGTGCGCACCAACCGAGGCGTACAGTTGACACCGGAAGGCCAGCAGCTTTATGTACGTGTATCGGCTGCCATGACACAATTGCAGGCTGCGGAAGATGAACTGACGAAAAGTGCAAGTCTGGAATATGGCAGCATTTCAATCGGTGCCAGTGAAATCGCTTTGAATATCTATCTTCTGCATCGATTACGTCAGTTTCATATAGATTATCCAAAAGTACGGCTAAAAATTGCAAATCATTCTACACCGCAGGCTATTCAATCTCTCAAAAGCGGTGAAATTGATTTCGCAGTTGTGACAACTCCATTGACCGTTACTTCACCGCTGATTCAGGTAAATTTGCAGCCTTTTCAGGATATCCTTGTCGGAGGAACTACCTTCCGTCCTCTTCAGCAAAAAATTTTATCGATTTCTGAATTGAAAAACTATCCATTTATCTGTCTGGGGGTGAATACTGCTACCCGGCATTTTTATGATGAGCTTTTTTTCTCTCATGGTCTGCGTCTGGTCCCGGATATTGAAACGGCCACGACAGATCAGATTCTTCCCCTGGTCAAAAATGAGCTTGGACTTGCTTTTCTTCCTGAGCCAATGGTTACGGATGCATTACAGAACAATTCTGTAGTTTCTTTGAAATTGAGAGAGGCACTTCCTACCCGCCAGGTCAGCATTGTGTATGATCAGACTCATCCCATGAGCATGGCTGCACATCGTCTGCTTGAACTTTTGATTCATGATAAAATTTAGATCTACGATAAAAAACAGATGTTCCAGACAAAAATCCGAAGCATCTGCTTTTTCGTTAAGGTTTTATATAAGGATTTTGAAGAATTACTAAATTACTGAAATTGTATCAGCTTATTATTACTACTATTGCCTTTTACAGTTAGTCCTGAAGTGCATCGTAACCTTCTGCACCGGTACTGATCTTGATTGCATTTTCTACGTTGTATACGAAGATCTTACCATCACCGATATGACCGGTATACAGTGCTTTCTTGGCAGCTTCAATAACAGTTCTAGGAGAAACTTTACTTACTACGATATCAACCTGAATCTTAGGCAGTAAGTTCATATCCATGGTAACACCACGGTATTTGCTTGTTCTGCCGTGCTGAGCACCACAACCAAGTACATTTGTAACGGTCATACCATTGATACCAATTGCAGCCATTGCCTCGTTGAGGGCATCGAATCTGCTCTGTTTTGCATAGATTGTAATCTTTGTAATACTTACATCGCTGCCAGTTGCAATAGATGGATCCGGAGTACGAACCTGTACCGGAACAGCCTCATCGATTGGTACTGCATTTTTCGGAAGTTTAACCGGAGTAGCAGATGAGAAGTTGTTGATACTGGATGTTAATGCAAAGTCTGCATAAGCGCTTGCAAGACCATGTTCTGTCTGATCCAGACCAATGATTTCTTCTTCTTCACTGACACGAAGACCAATGGTTGCTTTAATAACAAGGAATGTAATTGTAATTGTAACTGCTGCCCATGCCAGAACAGTTATGATACCAAGGCACTGCAGACCTAATAATTTTACGCCGCCGCCATAGAACAGACCAACAAGCTCATTTCCATTTTTATCTGCAATTGCATAACCCGGAGCTGTGTTGGTAGCGAAAAGACCTACTGCAAAAGTACCCCAGATACCATTCATAAAGTGAACAGCTACGGCACCAACCGGATCATCAACATGTAACTTATAATCAAGAAGCCATACACCAAATACCACTAACAAACCTGCAACAGCACCGATTACGATGGAACCTGCTGCGTCTGTAACATCACATGGAGCTGTGATCGCTACCAGACCTGCCAAAGAAGCGTTCAGACACATGGAAACATCAGGTTTACCATATTTTAACCATGTAAATATCATACAAACAACAGTTGCAACTGCCGGTGAAATGGTTGTTGTAAGGAAAATCGAACCTAACTGATCAATACTTGTTGCTGCTGCGCCGTTGAATCCATACCAGCCAAACCAGAGAATGAAGCAGCCAAGGCAGCCAAGTGCAAGGTTGTGTCCCGGAATCGCGTTTACTTTTCTGATTTTGCCATTTTCGTCTTTTGTAAATTTACCGATACGTGGTCCAAGGATCCATGCACCGATGAGTGCGCTGACACCACCAACCATATGAATTGCACAGGATCCTGCAAAATCATGGAAGCCAAGCTGTGCTAACCAGCCGCCGCCCCAGATCCAGTGTGCTTCAATCGGATAAATCAATGCAGAGATTACTCCGGAATAAATACAATAGGATAAAAATTTTGTTCTCTCTGCCATAGCACCGGAAACGATGGTTGCTGTGGTAGCACAGAATACTAAGTTAAATACGAAACTTGAAAAACTGAAATTACTGTAGGATGAGAAAAGATCAAATCCCGGTTTTCCGATAAATCCTAACACATCTTCGCCAAGTAAGAACGAAAATCCAATCAGAATGAACATTACAGTACCAATACAGAAATCCATCAGGTTCTTCATCAAAATGTTACCGGTATTTTTTGCTCTGGTGAAACCTGCCTCTACCATTGCGAAACCTGCCTGCATCCAGAATACCAATGCTGCACCTATCAGAAACCAGACACCAAATATGTTGTCATTAATAAAAGTCATAATCTCCTGCGTCATAACTTACCTCCTGGTTTTTTGGTTCCGAAGAACCTTTACTTAAAACGACACTTTTTATGGAAATAAAAAAGGAGCATCACCTGCCGCTAGCCTGCAGATGACACCCCGTTGTGTCGCTATCAGAGTTTTTCTATTGTCCGGGCATTGAAACCTACTGTAAAACAACTAACAGTTGTTCGCAATTTCTGTTATCTGTCCTTGCAGGATTCTTATCCCGGAAAATAGAAAAAGGCACCGGAAGTTTATTCTTCTCAGCACCTTTGCCTTTGATGTCTGTAATATTACCCTCATCGAAATGAAAAGTCAATAAAATTTATTAATTTTTTGTGAATTTATGTAATCTGGCGAATTATCGCATTTTTTGGCACTATTTTTGTGCAATTCAACCAGAGCACAATTTTTTCTATACGGAAGGTTATGAAATGGAATCGTAACTCTCTTATGCTTCTTCTATGATCTTATACTTTTCTATAACATGCTGATAAAGCATTTTAACCGCCGGGGCAAGGAAGTTCGGGTTTAATGCTGATATGCCAATGACACGATATGCTTCCGGCATCATCGGATAACGGTCTACTGCATATGGGATGTCATTCATGACCAGTTCTGGCATGATGCAGATGCCTAGTCCGGCTGCCACCAGTGCAATCGTAGACAGATCATCTACAACATGGTAGTCCATCCGCACATTTCCCAATCCATTCTGTTTCATAAAGATTGCAATATCCGCATCGGTGGTCTCCATCTGTGAAACAAAGACCTCGTCTTTCATCTCATCTGGTGTCATATATGGCGTATCTTCCCGTTTGCGGTATCCTTTCGGAACGACGCAGAGCAGCGGGTCACGGTATAACGGCTCAATTGGCAGATCTCCTGCGGATGACAGGGACAAAAAGCCGATGTCTACAATGCCGTTTTTAATCCAGTAAGACACATCTGCATAGGTTCCCTGATACAATTCGATATTAATATCCGGATAACGCTGATGAAAAGAATGGATGATGTCTGTCATCCAGTTTGTGCATACACTGGAAAAACAGCCCACTTTTACATTTCCCATTTTCAGTCCGTTCAGTCCCGCAATTGCCTGCTGCAGGCTCTCATCGCTGTTTAATACTGCATTCACATAAGGGAGCAGATGTTCTCCATAATTAGTCAGAGCAACCCCAGCCTTATTTCTCGTAAACAGGGAAAATCCCAGTTCCTGCTCCATCGATGCGATTGCATGACTGACTGCAGAAGGCGTCAGATTTAAAATCTCTGCCGCCTTCTGGAAACTTCCCTGTCCCACCACTGTCTGAAATACCTGATAGGATAACAAAGTCATATATTTATTCCTCCCGGATTATCGTGCACATTTGTACTGCAGTTCTTCCCAACGACGGTCAACCTCAGCCTGGAAAGGCTGTCAACCAGCGCATTGACAGCAGGCTGATGGGGGTGAGCTCAAAAT
>OQVI01001460.1_pt1 | contig 16231 bp, 15 predicted proteins | sample 1691651 | NCBI WGS metagenome assembly OQVI01 (sample SAMN03418287, study PRJEB22391) | human gut metagenome | biome: human-gut; feature: organic feature; material: feces | host: Homo sapiens | place: Italy | collected 2013-04
AATATAATATCCGCGGTGAGCATTCCCTGCGCGGCGTGCTGTCCATGTTCTTTGAAGACGGTACAGCGACCTGCGCGTATTTGTATCCGTATTCCGTCAACGGACAGAAAACCGATTTTGCAGATCCGTATGCCAATGACCAGGATTGGGGACTGTGCATGAATCTGGAGTAAAGAACAACCAGAACCTTCAAACTGAAATCATACAGAATGATTCAGTTTGGAGGTTTTTTGAATTTGTGTGTAATATAAAGACGAAACGATTGGGAGAACGAAAAATAAAAATGAAAAATATCATTGAAAACAGCGCTGACTGGCGTTTAAAAAGAGGGGAAAAGGTGAGTATCTGTTGTTCTTCGAAAGAGACAAAAGCAGTTCAGATTGCAGCACGGAATCTGGCGGATGATCTGCAGAAGGTATTACAGGCCAGGGCGGTTATAAAAGAAGAAATAAGTGCAGAAGATGGATGCCGGATTGTGATTCATACAGCGGGTATCGGTGACGGAAATGAATGGCTGGAGAAGTATCTGCCGCAAAAAGAAGTGCAGGGAACGAAAACGGAGTTCCAAAAAGAGGGAACACTCTGTATATGCAGGGACGGCGTTCTCTATCTGGCCGGCGATGCATGTAAATTCTTTTAATGCAAAGCCGGAAAATGGCGCGCTGGCTGACCAGATGGGGATTGTCGTCGGAACATCGCACTGCGATATGCTCATGCGGAGCAACAACAGGGAATGGTATCCATGGCTGGAAAAGAAAGGATACCAGGATGCGGTGTACGATTACTCTGTTCCGGGAAGAAACAGGGAAATTCTGAAAGAATACTGGCGGGAAAGTGTGCAGCAGAACCGGAATTTTGAAGTCAGTTATACGCTTGGCATGCGGGGAATTCATGACAGTGGTTTTGAGATCCGTTCTCTGGAAAAACTGGAAGGCGAAGAGCTTCGGAAGGCAAAAATTCATCTTCTGGAGACGATCATCCGGGATCAGGAGAAGATCCTGCAGGAAGAGCTTGGAAAAGAAACATTAAAAACATTTGTACCGTATAAAGAAGTTCTGGAACTGTACGATCATGGGCTGGAAGTGCCGGAGGAACTGACACTGATCTGGTCGAATGATAATTACGGCCATATCCGGCGCTATCCGAACCGGAAGGAACAGATGAGAAAAGGCGGAAATGGGATCTATTACCACAATTCATACTGGGCGCCGCCGGGAAATTCCTATCTGTTTATCAATTCGATTCCTATTGCGCATACGCGGAATGAGCTTTGGAAAGCATGGGAAAACGGAATCCAAAAGCTGTGGGTACTGAATATTGGCGGATTAAAACCGCTGGAGGAAGAAATTTCGTATTTTCTGCAGCTGGGATGGGAGATAGGAAAACCAGGTGCCATGACAGAGGATGTTGATGCATGGACAAAAGAGGAAACCGTGTTTATGAAAGTCTGCCGGAGCAGGAAAAAGAGGCGTTCTTTCAACTGTGCCTGATGAAACTGCATGCGGCTTTTCTGACAAATGGTATGTATTATTATGCCGACCGGAGTGCGCTGTGTGTGCGGGAAGGAAAAAACCGTGCGGCGGAGCTTTATGTAAAAGAGTGCAGGGCATACGATGATGCGAGAAGACAGATGCTGATATACTATAATAAAAAAATGTGCGGTGGGAAATGGGATCAGATTCTGACACCGGAAGATTTTCCGCCGCCGCGGACAGCGATGTATCCGGCATGTGTTCCGCCTGTACGGGAAGGAAAAGAGGAGCTGCTGGTGGACTGCTGGAATGGTGAGGATGAAGTTGTGTTCAGCAGAAACTGTGATAAATGGATTCAGATTGCAGCAGGCGGCGAAAAACCGTTGTCTTATCAGATTGCGGTACCGGCATGGCTGGAAAAACCGGGGAAATTCAGATCTTCTGTGAGGAGACGGGACAGAAAATTTCGATTCCCGTCAGCGTAACAGAGGCTGTTCTGGAAGAAACTGCAGTGGATGACGGCGGAATGGTATCCATGAAAGCATCGGATGCGTGGGAGCTTCAGGAAAAGAGAGCAGGCAGACCAGGAAAGGCAAAAGGCTGGAAAGAAATTCCACGGCTCGGGCGCGGCGGCGGAAGTCTGGTTGAGGCAGAAAAAACAGATACAGAAGAGGAGAGCGTTCTTTCCTATCCGTTTTATCTGGGAAGTGAAAGCGGGGAGGACAGTCTTCTGGAAATTCATCGATTCCCGTCTTTAAATTCTGTTGGAAAAATCAGGGTGTGTGTTCAGCTGGATAACGAAGAAAAATATTTACTGGAATCCGATGCAGAGGATGAATGGCGTGGAAACTGGGAAGAAAATGTCCGCAATAATGTGGACAGACTGACCGTCAAAACGGGATCATTGACTTCCGACAGACATGTACTGCGGATTTTTGCGGTGGATCCTTACTTTGCATTTATAGCAAGACCCGAAAATAATGCAAAAAATTCAGCACCGCAGAGCGTAAATTACTGCGTCACAGATTTTCGTCGTACCCCGGTACGCCTTCAAATCTGTTCCTTGCAATTCGCGCTCTGCAGCACTGCCTTTTTTGCATTATTTTCGGGTCTTGCTATAGTAAATGGGTTTTATACACTCAAAAGAGAAAAGAAAATGCAATGGGAGGAATGACGGGAAATCCACAGCTTCCGGAAAGGCTGGATCTGCGGGAAAAACTTTTTTATGGAAAAATCCAGGCGGCACCGAGGGATGTGATCTATGGCGTCAGAATGCCGGTTGGAAATTCACTGGCGGATGAAGATACCAGAAGAAAATCGACTCCTGCGAAGTCTGCTGTTACATGGAAAGAAATTGCAGCAGAGGCGCAGGTGATGCCGCAGGAAAAAGATGGTGTTCTGCAGCTTCACCTGGCCTGCACAATGGCGCAGACACCCTATGCTTACACGGAAAACGGGGACTGGGATTACTGCAGCAGCGAATCCTTTCTGCGGAGCGGAATTGCGATGCAGATTCGAAAGCCGGGGATTGTCTTCACAGAAAAATTCCCATCGCTGTGCTGTCAGTTTGCATGCACCGGAGGAAAGTATCAGATCTGGCTTCTCATGCTGTGCAAGGGACAGAAGGATTCCCATTTCTTTTTGGAAATTGACGGAGAAAAAATACCGGAAGAAAAGCTTTATCACGGAGCAGGAATCTGGCGGTATTCAGCAGAACAGACATGGCGCTGGATTCCGGTACTGGAAGCGGAACTCACAAAGGGAAATCATGTATTAAAAATCGGTACCATGCGTTCGGGCATCCGCTTTGACCGAATTTATATGACAAAAGGACCGGAATTACCGCCGGCAGATCTTGGAGAAGCGATTCGATAGTTAAATTTAATAGTTCGGTTTTGAAAACACATTAATCCAGTGGCCACAATCTTAATTTTGTGGTGTGTTTTTCGTCACTATGACGAAGATATAATAAAACCACAAGGAAAAAGAAACAAATTCACGGAACTATTGAGAATCAGATATGGCAGCGAAACAGTTTTTTGCAGAACTCCTGATTCGGGATAGGAAAGGAAAGAAAGAGAGGGAGAGCTGCAATGAAAAAAGCAGGAAAAAGAACTGCATTAAAGCAGAAGAGAACCTGGAAGCAGGAAGTTCAGCATAACTGGCCGCTTTATGTGTTGATTTTACCATCGTTCGTGCTGGCAATTATCTTTTGCTACGTGCCGATGGGCGGTCTGGTAATGGCATTCCAGGATTACAAGCCGTGGCTTGGCATCACCGGTTCGGAGTTTGTGGGAATGGATAATTTCCGTCAGATCTTCGAATTCAAAGAATCGTATCAGGCGATTATCAATACGCTGATTATCGCAGTCAGCAAAATTATTCTGGGACTGATTGTTCCGATTATCATGGCACTGCTTCTGAATGAAGTACATAGTGTAGGACTGAAAAAAGGAATCCAGACGCTGGTTTACCTGCCGCATTTCCTTTCCTGGGTTACCGTAGCCGGAATGCTCCGCGATATCCTCGGAACCGATGGTATCGTAAATATGGTACTTCAGAAATTTGGTATTGATCCGATCTTCTTCCTCGGCGAGGCGGGCATGTTCCGACAGATCGTCGTCGCATCCGATCTGTGGAAGGGCTTCGGATTTGGAATGATCGTTTATCTGGCAGCCATCTCCAACATCGACCAGAGCCTCTACGAGGCAGCCGAGATGGACGGCGCCAACCGCTGGAAACAGACATGGCACATCACACTTCCGGGCATCATGCCGATGATCATCGTCATGGCAACGTTAAGCCTTGGAAACGTCCTGAATGCCGGTTTCGACCAGATCTTCAACCTGTATTCCCCACTGACCTACAGCACCGGTGATATCATCGACACCTATGTATACCGTCAGTCACTGATCAATGGACAGTACAGCTTCGGTACCGCCGTCGGCCTGTTCAAGTCGGGAATCAGCCTGCTGCTTACTGTTGTTTCTTACCGCATCGCCTATAAGGTAGCGGGATATCGAATTTTCTAAGAGGGAGGAAAAAAACATGCGTCATACATCGACAAGCAGAAAAGTATTCGTTGTCTGCAATACGATTTTTCTGGTAACCATGGCATTGCTTTGCATCCTTCCGCTCTGGAACCTGCTGGCCATCTCTTTTAGCGGAAAGAGCGCAGCAAACAGCGGAGCCGTTACCTTCTGGCCGATCGATTTCACACCGCTGGCCTATGTAAAAACCTTTAACAACAATAACTTCATCCGGTCCATGGTCATTGCATTCCTTCGAACCTCACTTGGAACACTGCTCAGCATGTTCGTCATCACGACAGCAGGCTACGCACTTTCCAAAGAATTCCGCGGCAGAACACCGCTCATGTGGTTCTTCGTCTTCACGATGCTGTTCGGCGGCGGACTGATCCCAAGCTACATGGTCAATGTTTCCTTAGGACTGAAAAACAACTTCCTGGTTTACATTCTCCCGGGTGCGTTCGGATGCTATAACCTGATTCTGATCATGAACTTCTTCAAGTCGATTCCAAAATCCCTGGAAGAGGCGGCGCTGATCGACGGAGCAAGTTTCTTCACGGTACTTCGAAAGATTTACCTTCCGCTTTCCAAAGCAGGTCTTGCAACCGTAGCACTGTTCATCATGGTAGGTTACTGGAACGAGTGGTTCACCGGAATCCTTTATATGTCCGATACCAAGAACTATCCGCTGGCATCCTTCCTGCAGGTTATCGTCGTGCAGGGAAATCAGCAGGATCTGGCACTTGACCCGACATCGGCACTTGCGATGTCCGAGCGTACGATCAAAGCCGCACAGGTATTCATCGGAGCACTTCCGATTCTTCTGGTTTATCCGTTCCTGCAGAAGTACTTTGTAAAAGGTATCGTTATGGGAGCAGTCAAAGAATAAAATTTTCGGAAAATCCGATTTGAAAAAGGAGCAACAAAATTATAAAATATATCATATGATGGAGGAAAACGTGGTATGAAAAGAAAACAGAGCACAATGGTTCTTTCCGCAGCAATGGCAGCTATGATGCTGGTGAGCGGATGCGGCAGCAACGGAGGTTCTGCAAAACAGGAGGCAGCGACAAAAAATGCAGATGGAAAGTATGAGCCGATCCTGACGATTTCAATTGCAAAACAGCTCGATGAGAACACAGGAAGATATGAGGACGGAGATGACATCAATAATAACCAGATGACCCGTCTGGCAGAGGAAAAGCTGGGAATCAAAATGGAGACCACACTTCTTGGCGGAGATGCAGCCAACTACGATACGAAGCTGCGCCTTGCCCTGACCGGTTCGGAAGAGCTCCCGGATGTGTTCCCGGTTTACGGAACACAGATGATTGCAGATATGATCGAATCCGGCAAAGTAAAAGCGATTGACGATGACATCGAGAAATATATGCCGGATCGCTTAAAAGAGATTTACGACAAATACCCGGAGACGTTCTATCCGGTGACGAAAGACGGAAAAACATATGGAATCGCCTGCACACCGGCCCTGACAGAGGGACAGGTTATGATTGTACGTCAGGACTGGCTGGACAATCTGGGACTGGAAGCACCGACCAATATGGATGAGTTTGAAGCAGTCATCAAAGCATTTACAGAAGACGATCCGGATGGAAACGGAAAAGCAGATACCTACGGATTTACCTATTCTGGAAACGACATCTACAATACCTGCTGGGTTGCAGATCCGGTTACCCTGTTTTCTACAAATTCCGGAAAATATATCCCGGGAAGCTGGCAGGAAGATGAAGATGGAAATCTGGTATACGGTTCTATCAATGAAGGAAACAAAGAGACTCTGATCCGTATGGCAGAATGGCAGAAAAACGGCTGGATTTTCCAGGAAGCTGCAGCAACCGGCGCATGGGATGCCATGACACAGTTTACCGAAGGAAAAGCAGGTATTTTTATTGGAAGACCGTGGGCGATTGATTCTGTAAAAGACGTTACATCCACCAACCCGGATGCTGTTATCAAAGCATATCCGAACATCAAACAGGACAACGGAGATCCGACTTATCAGACAGCACAGATCAACGATGGATGGCTGATGTTCAACAAAGATTTCGACAATATGGAAGCATTCTTTACCTATTATGACTGGATGTATGATTACGTATTTGGAACTGGTGATTTTGAATACGGATATGTAGAAGGCTGCGATTACGATATCATAGACGGCGAGCCGGTATATGACAGTACAAAATTTGATCCGCCGGTAACCGATCCATTTATGCCTGGAAAATCCACGGTTCTGAAAAATAACCCGATTCCGGATTCTATGGAAACCTATGCAAAGATGAGCGAAGAGAGTGCAGAGCCGACCTGCGGTGATGAATTCCGTGTAAAAGCAAACTTTACTATTTCTCCGAGCATGTCCGAAGGCTATGTTATTGCGAACGAATATAGAGACACACTGCTTCCGAACCTGTTCAATGCGGAACCAACCGATACCATGAAAAAGAAATGGGAGCAGCTCCAGACTATGGAGAAACAGGTTTACACCAACATCATTTACGGAAAAGAAGATCCGTCTGCATTTGATCAGTTTGTAGAAGACTGGAAAGCACAGGGCGGCGATGATATTACAAAAGAAGTAAATGAGTGGTATCAGTCCGTAAAATAAGATCTGCTGTACAGAAATGATCCGAAAAAAGTGAAAAGATAAGGCGCAGGGAGTTGTCAGCAACAGGGCAATTCCCTGTTGTCATATCTATCAGAAATGTTGGAAAGATGCCGGTTGCAGAGAGGATAAAATCTGATAAAATGGAATTATACAGCGCGGAGAAATTGAGATGAGACGCTGAAGTGCTGCGTAAAAAGCAGAGCTTCAAAAAAGGGGGAAATATGAAAAAAGTACATTCAATTTTTGGGATTTTTGCTGTTTTTCTGCTGATGATTCTTGCCAGTTTTTTTCTGCTGTCCTGGCAGAGCACAATGGATCTGCGGTCTTCCCTGATCCAGACGGCGCAGCTGCAGACGAAATATGCAACGACACTTCTGGAACAGAAAGGAAAAGAAATCGAAATAGAAGCAGACGGTATTCTGTATGGAGAAAACATGCAGAGCCTTTGTGCGGCAATCGAGAATGACGATCTTTACGAGTATGTACAGCAGGTCAACAAAATAGTAGACTACATGCGGGAACGTCAGGAACGCACAACCGGAATGCGGGGATTTATTCTTTACTGGCCGGAGAGCAGACGAATCATTGGAACGCTGACGAACGATTATACAGAGCACGACTTTCTGGAGGAAAGCGGAGACAATGAGTGGCGTGTCGGAAAAGGGCGTGAGATTTTCTATTCCAGACAGCGGAAAATGGACTGGATGGATCAGGATCAGGAGGTATACCTTTTGATCTGCATGGATCAGGATTTCCTGTATGATATTAAAAATATGGCATCCGGAATGGATGGCGGAGAAACGATCCTGGTCTTTCAGCAGAAAACCAGTATTTTTCCGCAGAAACAGCCAGAAAAAAGCATTATTGAAGCAGTGCAAAACAGCGAAGAAAAGGTTTGTGAAATTCAGGCCGCCGGTGTGAAGTATCAGGTGGTACGGTCAGAGCAGACAAAAAACGGGATGGAGCTGATTTCATATTATCCGATCAAAGAGATTTTAAAGCAGGTGCGGAACATCATGGCAGTGACGGGCATTCTGTTTGGGATGATGCTGGTTTTCGGCATAAGTTACATCTTTTCCTTTGTAAAAAATATTCTGATACAGCTGAATCTTCTGACGGAAAAACTGAAACAGGTTGAGGCAGGTGATCTGACGGTACAGATCTACAAGATGCCCGAAAATGAATTCGCCTACGTGTTCCGTCAGTTCAACCAGATGGTACGCCGCACGCGCGAGCTGCTCGAAGCGACAGTCAAGGAGCAGGAGCTTCGAAATGAAGCAGAAATGCTGCAGCTGCAGCTCCAGATCAATCCGCATTTTCTGTACAACAGCCTCTCGTTCATCGTTACAGCAGCGGATAATCCCGATGCCGTGACGGAGATGGCAGTGCATCTGTCGCAGTATTACCGTTACTGCACGCGGAAAAAAACGATCACAACAATTCAGGAAGAAGCTGCCTATGCGCGGTCGTATCTGGAAATCATGGCGATGCGCAAAAATATTGAGTATGAAATTGAGGCAGAGCCGGAACTGGGCACATGCAAAATTCCGCCGCTGATTCTGCAGCCGATCATCGAAAATGCGATTGAGCATGCGATTGAGGAGCGGGAAAATGCAAAGCATATCTATGTAAAAATATATCGGAAAGCGAAAGACGAAATCTGTTTTGAGGTATCGGATGACGGAGATGGACTGACAGAAGAACAGATTACGGCGCTGAAGGAACGGCTGGCAAAGAAAAACCGGGACGAAAAAGAGAGCGTCGGCCTCTGGAATGTAAATCAGCGGCTGGTCAATTACTATGGAGAACAGAGCAGCCTGCAGTTTGGCAGAAGTATCTGGAAGGGATTGTGCGTTTCGTTTGTGATTGACGGGAAAGAAAGACTGTAAAGAGACTGTGTGAATCTGGAGTTTTTACAGAGGGAAAACAAAAAGGCTTTGAGAACACAGAGTAAAATATGGGGGATATTACATATGAAAGTATTGCTGGTGGACGATGAGTCCTATATGACCGAGTATCTTAAAAAACTGGTGGACTGGAAAAGTTATGGTTTCGAGGAAGTGCTGACGGCATCGGGAGGCTCCATTGCACGTGATCTGATTGAGCAGAAAAAGCCGGAGCTTCTGGTGACGGACATCCGCATGCCGCGTGTGTCGGGACTGGATCTGGTGAAGTATATTGATGAAAACAATTATTCAACGAAAACAATTATTCTGTCCGGCTACAGTGAATTTGAATATGCCCAGCAGGCGCTCCGCTATGGGGTGACAGAATATCTTGTAAAGCCGATTCTGAAAAAAGATTTCCAGGCATCGCTGGAGCATGTGATGGAAAAGTTTTTCGAAAAAGAAGAAAGTTCTCCAGACGATGATATTTCGGCCGTGAAAAAGTATATCGCGGAGCATGTGGGCGAAGATCTCTCACTGGAAATTTTAGGAGAAGTGGCGCATCTGCATCCGGCGTATCTGTCAAAGACGTTTAAAGAAGAGACAGGGAAAAATCTTTCCGCGTATATCGCGGATGTGAGGATGGAAAAAGCGGCAGAACTGCTCAGCGGAACAGACCAATGGGTACATGAAATCATGGAAAGCGTAGGCTATCAGAAGAGCCAGTATTTTTCCAAAATCTTTAAAGAAAAGTATGGTGTGACGCCGAATGAATACCGGCGGACGCACAGAGGATAACAGGATGAAAGAAAAAATATCTTTATTTTTTTACCGTACGGCGGAGAGCATTACCCTGTACTGGGAAAAACCGGAAGCAGAAAAAGGACCGTATGTCATCCGGAGCAGCGATGGAACGGAACTGGTGACAACCAAAACACATGCCCGCCTTTTGGGACTGCAGCCGGAAACGGAGTATGAAATTGAACTTACCTATGGAAATCAGACGGAAAAAATCCGGGTGAAAACAGACAGAAAAAAAGAAGATCTTCTGGTTACCGATCCGGCATTTGGAGCTGTTGGAGATGGAAAGCAGAAAAATACCCGTGCGATTCAAAAAGCGGTAGATGCATGTGGGAAAAATCAGCGTCTGGTATTTCCGGCAGGAACGTATCTGACCGGAGCAATCTGCCTGCACAGCGATATGGAACTGTATTTCGAAAAAGGAGCCGTGCTGAAAGGAACCGCCTGCCCGGAGGATTATGAGCCTAAAATATGGAGCCGGTTTGAAGGAACTGAGCTGGAATGCTACAGCAGTCTTCTGAATCTTGGAACACTGGATCACAAAAGCGGTTATAACTGTAAAAACGTTGTGATTTCCGGCGAAGGAACGATAGAAAGCGGCGGAAGAATTCTGGCAGAGCGTGTCATGGAAAAAGAGCGGGAAAGATTAAAAGAGTACCTGGATTCGCTCGGCGATCAGATCAAAGAGTATGAAAACGCAGATACGATTCCCGGCAGGGTCCGTCCGAGGCTGATCAATATGAGCAATGCGCAGAATGTACGCATTACCGGAATGACGCTGAAAAACGGGGCAAGCTGGAATGTACATATGATTTATTCCGATCAGATTGTAACAGACCATTGTGCTTTTTACTCGGAAAATGTCTGGAATGGGGATGGATGGGATCCCGATTCGTCTACCAACTGTACGATTTTTGCATGCAGCTTTCATACCGGAGACGATGCCATTGCCATTAAATCCGGGAAAAATCCGGAGGGAAACAAAATAAACCGGCCATCCTGGAACATCCGCATTTTCGACTGCACAAGCAGCCGGGGGCATGGAATTACGATAGGAAGTGAAATGTCCGGCGGAGTGGAACAGGTAACCATCTGGGACTGCGATATGAGCCAGTCTGTTTATGGAATTGAAATCAAAGGAACAAAAAAACGCGGCGGTTATGTAAGAAATGTAACCGTAAAAGATACGAAGACATCCCGTGTGCTGGCGCGTTCGGTTCCCTATAATGATGATGGAATCAGTGCCGGAACAGAACCGTTTTTCTCGGATTTCTATTTTTAAAATGTGGAAATTATGGGAGCGCATCACGACAGGGAGGGCAATCTGGTTCACTGCAATGCTGTTGAGCTGACCGGATTTGAAACGGCAGGCCATGAAATTTCGAATGTCGTTTTTTACGGAGGAAAAATTCACGGTACGATCTGTATGAAAAACTGCAGAAATGTACAGTTTACAGATGCAAAAGAAAAGGAGAGGCAAGATGTTTAAAAACGGAACGTTATGGAACGATATCGATGGAAACCCGATTCACGCACACGGAGGATGGATGCTTTCGTACGGCGGCTATTTTTACTGGTACGGCGAAGACCGGAGAGAGAACTATTATGTGAGCTGTTACCGCTCGAGGGACCTGCGGAACTGGGAGTTCCGGAATCATATTCTGATGACAGAATCGAAAATGGAGCCGTACCGCGTGCGGACAAAACTGCAGCTGGTAAGCGAGACCGGCGGAAAAGTAAATCTGGAGCGGCCGAAGGTACTCTACAACAAAAAGACGGGAAAATTTGTGCTTTGGGTACATTTTGAAAACGGAAAAGATTACAAAGATGCTGCCATCGGAATCGCAGAGTGCGATACACCGGACGGAGATTTTGTATACCACGGTCATTTTAATCCATACGGCTATATGTCGCGGGACTGCACACTGTTCCAGGAAGAGGACGGCACCGCGTACTTCATTTCCGCGGCGCGCGATAACGCGGATCTCCACGTATACCGCCTGAGTGAGGACTATTTAAACGTCGAAAAACTCGTCCACCGCCTGTGGCAGGGCGAATACCGCGAGGCGCCGTCCGTCATCAAAAGCGAAGGAAAATACTACATGATCACATCCTTCTGCACCGGCTGGGCGCCGAACCAGGGAAAATACGCCGTGGCAGACGGCATGGAAAGCGACTGGAGTATGCTGAAAGAAATCGGCGACGAAACCACCTACCACAGCCAGGCAGCTTTCCTGCTGAAACTGAACGGACAGCTCCTCTACATCGGAGACCGATGGAATGCGGAAAATTACTTCGAATCGGGGTATGTGGCATATCCGCTGAATGTGGAAAACGGGGAGCTGGTGATGGAATATTGTGAGGAAATTGATTTAGGGAAATATCTGTAAGAATAAAAAAGGACAGGCTGCCGTGCGAAGAGATTTGTGCGGCGGCCTTGTTTTTTGCTGAAAAAGTGGAAAATTGACAAAAACAGATAAAAATATTCCATACCAAACAGAGTGCAAAACGTCTAAAATGGAGAACAGATAAAAGAATTGAGACGATACGTTGGAAACCTTAAAAGAGTGGACAGAACCTTAAAAACCGGGTATAGAAAAAGCCTGTACAGGTTTTAAAATGAAAGTAAGAAAAACGGTAAACCGGAAAGAGAGGGACGGAAAAATGAGCTTTTGTATTGGGGAAGACAGGCTGACAGAGGGCGCCAAAATCCTGGAGACAAACGACAGAGGCGCACTGCTGGAACTGGACAGAGAAGGAGCCGGCATTTTGCTTCCGGAGTTCCTTTCCAGAAAAGAGCAATATTTCATATTTAAAGTAAAAGCACTGGAGGAGCACAGTGTTTCCATGAATCTTCTGATTTACGGGGAAGATCCTGCAGAGCCGGTTATGAACATCCGCTTTGGCATTCTGCCGAAGCTGGAAACGCAGATGTGCATTGACCGTAAATGGTTCGAGGGCAATGTACTGTTCCCGGAAAACCTGCCGGGAGGCCTCAAGATCGTCTGCCATGGACGACGGATTGTGCAGGAGGAAATCACAAAAGTGGAGCTTTCCTCCCTGCCGGCGTTTCATAATCTGAAAATTGCACTGACCGATCTGGATTTTGTAAAAGAAGTGCCGGAGGTGAATCTGACCGATGAAAAACTGGTCGATGCATTCGGTCAGAATAAGCGGAAAGAGTGGAAAGAAAAAATTCATTCCGAAGAGGAGTTAAAAGAGAAAATGAACTGCCAGCTTGCGGAGCAGGGAAAACCGTTCCCGTTTGCAGATTGGTCGAAATATGGAGGCTGGACACGCAAAAAACTGACGGAAGGAACCGGATTTTTCTCGAAAATCAAAGAAGAAAACGGCAAGTGGTGGCTGGTTGATCCACTTGGCTATGCGTTCTTAAGCGTCGGTCCGGACTGTGTCGGCCCGGAAATCGACTGCCGGATCGATGGACTGGAAAAGAATCTCGACTGGCTGCCGTCCGAAGACGATGGTGACTACGGTACATTTTTCCATTCCCAGCATGTGATCCCTGGAAGAAGACGAAAATTCAAGAGCTTTTCGTATTCCAAAGCAAATCTGTACCGCGTCTGGGGAGAAAAGTGGAAAGAAAACTGGCGGCCGATGATCGTCGGACAGCTGAAAGCCCACGGTATGAATACCCTTGGCAACTGGAGCAGCGATGAGCTGTTTGGAACAACGGAAATTCCTTATGTAACATCGCTTCCGGAATTCCCAACGACGAAACAGAACATTTTCCGTGATTTCCCGGATGTGTTCAACGAGGAATACGAAGAGGCGGCAAAGAAAAATGCACAGGAATTAGCACCGCGTGCCAACGATCCATGGATGATCGGTTATTTCCTGCGGAATGAGCCGAGCTGGGCATTCGTTGACAATCTGGTACTGGCAGATGAGGTGCTGTACAATTCGGCGCGCACCAGCTGCAAGGAAAAGCTGATTGCGCGGATGGAGGAAAAATATCAGACGATTGATGCACTGAATGAGGCGTGGAAGACAGAGTTTGCAAGCTTCACCGAGCTGTATAAACCGCAGAAGGAAATTTCAAAACGCTCTGCGGCGGCAAAAGAAGATATGCGTGCATTCTCCAGAGAGATGCTGCGGCGCTACGTGGAAATCCCATCACGCGCCTGCCGGGCGGTCGATCAGAACCATATGATTCTCGGCATGCGCTGGGCCTGGATTTCAGATCCGGATCTCGTTGAGGGATGGGAGAACTTCGATGTCTTCTCCATCAACTGCTACGCGGTTGACCCGACGAGTGCCATTCAGAATATCGTCGATCTCGGCGTGGATCTGCCGGTGATGATCGGAGAGTTCCACTTCGGAGCACTTGACGCAGGTCTTCCGGCAACGGGCCTTGAGGGCGTACTTTCCCAGAAAGACCGCGGAATTGCCTACCGCCATTACTGCGAAAAAGCCGCTGCCCATCCAAACGGCGTCGGCTGCCATTACTTCCAGTGTTACGACCAGTTCGTGCTGGGACGTTTTGATGGAGAAAACTACAACATCGGACTGTTTGACATCTGCTCACAGCCGTACCCGGATATGATGGAACAGATTAAACTGTGCAGCAGCGAAATCTACGAAGTCGCAGACGGACAGAAAGAACCGTGCGAGGAAACAGCGGATTCCATTCCGATGATTGCATATTAAAAAGAGAAATACAAAAAAAGAAAAGCAAGGAGTAATAAGCCATGAAAAACATGAACATTTATTTAAATACACCAGAAGATGCTATCAATTTTGTTTCCACCGTATCGAAAGTACCGTACGAGGCAGATTTATCTTATGGACACTGTATGGTAGATGCAAAATCCATTTTGGGAGTGCTGGGTATGGCGGTTCGTAAAAAAGCAAAGCTGACTATTTACGGAAAAAAAAATATGGATGAAGTAGCGAAAGAACTGCAGAGGTATGCAGCGTAAAACAAATATGGAATGAAGCGATTAAGGAAACTATAAAATCCAGAAAACGATCCAGACATAATAGACAAAATTTGTTTCATAGAAATCTGGTAACTATTCAGAGCCATGCGAAATGGAAGAAAAATTGTCAGAAACAAAAAAAGCCCTGTGCCGCGTTCAATACGCAGCACAGGACCAAAGTTAATTTGGGACTGTCAAAATGGGTTGATTTGTTCGCAATACTGTGCTACTTTTGAATAAAAAAATTTGAAAAGTCGGAATTTTGGGGGTATAAACAAAATGATTGAGATTAGAACAATAGACACACAGCATAAAGTGGACATCAACATTCCAAATGAGCCGTTTCAGATGTTTGGGCGTATTATCCCGTCGTACAACGGCAAGGAATGGACATATACACTTCTTCGCTTTGCTCCCGAGGACGTTACAGAGATGTGTTTCCCGGACGAAAACTACAACTACGATTCCATGCAGGACAGCGTTTTTCTCGGTGCATACGATGGGGACAAGTGTGTGGGGCTGGCAATCCTGCAACCGGGCTTTTTCAAGTATATGTATCTGTATGACTTGAAGGTAAATAAGGAGTACCGCGGACAGCATATTGGAAGGATGTTAATGCAAAAGGCAAAAGAGATTGCCGTGCAAAACGGCTATTGTGGACTTTATACGCAGGGACAGGATAACAATCCGGGAGCATGTTTGTTTTATTTGAATTCCGGCTTTTACATTGGCGGATTAGATACGAATGTTTACCGTCATACCAAGCAGGAAGGCAAGGCAGACGTTTTGTTCTATTGCGAATCAGATTAACTAATTCCTATTTGTAACCATCTACCTGAAAACGCAAAAACACCCCGATGGAAGAGAAGAAGTTATCCATTGGATAGGAAAGAGAAATAAAAAACGTTGACGAAAAAAAAGAAATTTGATAAACTGGAAAAATAAAAGGGAGTAGCTAGCCAACCGTGTTCACTTCTTCGTCAGTACAGCTATTGATACTCAATAACTCGGAAAGTGATTAAATAGCGAGACTTTTACTGTAGATGCAGTAGGAGTCTCTTTTTTTATGCCTATAACACCTGCTGCAAAGAATGCAAAAGAAAGAGAGGAAGATACGTATGATGTTACAGGCAGGGATTTTGATAGTGGGTTTCCTTTTTCTGGTAAAAGGAGCAGACTGGTTTGTGGAAGGGTCTGCAAGCATAGCAAGAAAGTTTGGAATTCCCCAGCTGATTATCGGACTTACCATTGTTGCAATGGGAACGAGTATGCCGGAGGCTGCTGTAAGTATTACCGCAGCGATGCAGCAGAACGCAGGAATTACGATAGGAAATGTGGTTGGAAGCAATATTTTGAATATTTTTATTATTCTCGGACTTACGGCATTAATAACAAATGTGGCAATACAAAGGTCTACCTTGTTTTATGAAATACCGTTTATGATGTTTGTTACGGTAGTTTTAATGATATGCGGAAT
>OQVI01001473.1_pt1 | contig 16168 bp, 15 predicted proteins | sample 1691651 | NCBI WGS metagenome assembly OQVI01 (sample SAMN03418287, study PRJEB22391) | human gut metagenome | biome: human-gut; feature: organic feature; material: feces | host: Homo sapiens | place: Italy | collected 2013-04
TGGGCCCGCCACTGCATGAGGCGGCTGTTGTATGCACTGTCTATCCGGGCGGCATCAAAGCCGCAACCGGTGAGCAACCCAAGCTCTTCGGCAAAGCCCGGCACCGTCTTCACGCCTTCGAAGCTGGTCCAGGCCTCGGCCGGCGTGCCGCCCCATGTGCAGTCGATCACACCGACATGCACTCCGAGCCTTGCCGCCATTATCCTTGCGAAAAAGTAAGCCACGGCCGAGAAGTCCTCGACGGTGGACGGGCTGCACGTGCGCCAGCCGCCCATCTCGACCCCTACATCCTCCTGCGGGGTGAAAGCCATGGTGTTGCTGATTTGCAACAGCCGCACCGACGAATTTGAGGCGGTGGCTATCTCGCGCTCGTAATCCATCACTTTGCCCCATCCTCCGAGGGGCATCTCCATGTTCGACTGCCCGGAGCACAGCCACACCTCGCCCACGAACACGTCGCGGAGCACCGTGGGCTCCCCGTCGCTCAGGCTGACCGTGTATGGGCCGCCGGCCTTGGGCGTGGGCAACTGCAGCGAAAAGCGGCCTCCGGCCTGCGTTGCCACGGTGACGGCCTTGCCGCCCCACGATGCCCTTGCTGTTACCGAGGGCCCGTCGGCCCTGCCTTTGATAGTCCAGACACTGTTCTGTTGAACCACCATGCTGTCGGTCACGAAGTGTGGCAATGCCACTTTCGCTTCGGCATAAGTCGACGGGGCCAACAGGCACAGGGCCATCAGCCACATCAACAGAGTTTTTCTCTTCATCGTAATATACATATTTACAGTCTTAAACAGTTATCGATACTGTCCTTAGGTTATTGGGACGGCCAACCGCCGAAACGCTGCCGCCACACGGCCGGCAGCGTTACGCTCTCTGATTGGCCACGACAAAGGTATCCATTTATATTCAGTGGCGTGGCAAATAAATCATCAAAAAATAATATTTTTGTACCAACATGCACAAATACACACTCATACGGAACAAACAGAGAACCTTGACTCACAGCCAAGGGGTGCATAAAGCGCGAGCCACGGCCCTGTAGTCGGCCGGCCGGGCCCATGGCGCACATGGCCATGACGGAGCAATGAGGCTCACGCCATGCCGCCCCGGTCGCTGTCGCGGCACTGTTTCTCAAAGTCCTTGGGGCTTATGCCGAACTGCCTGAAGGCATATAGTCGCTGGTAGCCATTTTAACGGATGGAAAATTTTGTATGGCACTATATATCAGTAACTTACATAAAATAGTCAGCAAATTTTCAAATCAGCAAATAGTATAAAAACGGTTAAAAAGTGGTCGCTGGTGGCTAATAATATGGTAGATTATGGTATATTTGGGGATATTTTTCAGCTATAAGTCAGCAAAAGCAAAGCAAAGATTATGGCAAAATCAAAATTGCGCCTTGATACCCGGCGCAAACTCAAAGACGGCACATATCCCGTGCAAATCGCCGTGGGATATGGTACAAACCTGTATCTCGCCACGGGCATTTTCCTGTCCGCTGATGAATGGGATAGCACTACCAGCCGGGCCACAGGCAAAAGCGCAAAGCGCATAAACTCGGTGTTAGATACGCTGCTTACCCGTGTGGCAAACCGCATCTTAGAACTGCGCGAAAATGGCCAGTGGGGTAATCTTACCGGGCCGCAACTGCGTGAAATGCTTACCGACTTGGATTTGGAAAGTCCTACTGTGGGTGTTCCTACCCTCGGCACGCTGTTTGAAACGGTCATCGCCACAAAGACCGGCGGCACTAAAACACTATTTGAACAAACACTAAAGAAACTGACTACCTACTGTAACCCCTACCAGATACAGTTTGGAAAGATAACGAAACTATGGATAGACGGCTTTTATAATTCCCTGCACGGTCTGTCGGTAAACAGCCGGGGTATGCACCTGCGCAACCTGCGCAATGTCATTAACTATGCGCTGGATGAAAACATAACGCAAAACTACCCGTTCCGAAACTACCGCATACCGTCCGAAGAAACGGCCATGCGCGTACTGCCGGTTGAGAAAATGCGCCAGCTGCTTAAACTCCAGTTGTCGGCATACGACACAGAATATAGGGATGTGTTTATGCTGCTTTTCTACCTTATTGGCATTAACATGGTGGATTTAGCCACGCTTACCAAAGACAATATAGTGGATGGTAGGTTAGAGTACAGACGGGCGAAAACAGGCAAGTTCTACAGTATTAAGATTGAGCCGGAAATACAGGACTTGTTAGACCGCTACCGGGGCAAAAAACACCTGCTGGCACCGTTCGACACATACGACAATTACAAAGACTATATGGCACATCTTAATGCGGCACTGCGAAAGATAGGGCCGGTTAAAACGGTAAGCGGCAAACCGCAGTACACCAAAAACCACCTACCGATAATGTCACCTATTGAGCCTGCTATTACATCGTATTGGGCGCGGTACTCTTGGGCTACATACGCCGCAGACTTGGATATACCAAAGGACACTATCAGTGAGGCTTTGGGCCACGTTCACGGTTCAAAGATAACCGGGGTGTACATTAAGTTTAGCCGGGATAAGATAGACGCTGCAAACCGCAAAGTAATAGACTACGTTCTGCATGGTACAAAATGAAATAAACCGCGCTGGCCCTCACGGGTTGGTGCGGTCTTGATTATGGAAAATCAGAATTTGCGTTTAAGGTACAGGAAAAGCCCCCACAGGATAGCCGCTATGCAGCATAGACGGCCCACCCATATAAAGCCCTTATCATACCACCTTAACTGCTTTTCGATATATACCGGCTTTTCCACCCTAACACTGTCAGTGCGTACCACCACCAGTGTATCTATGCGCCAACGCTCAACGCGCAAAGTATCGGTAAGCCTTTCGAGCTTGTATCTGGTTCGCTCTACATACTTGGTAACGGTATCGCCTTTTTCATAAATATAGATACTGTCACGCTGGTATATACTATCACGTTGCAGCATTACCCTAAACAGGCTGTCCAGTCTGTGTGAAGCATTGTATGTACTATCCTGCCGCACTTGGTAAGTTGCTTTTCTTGTTGTGGTGCATCCTGCCAACAGCAGGACGCAAACCAGCCATGCTAAATGTTTCATAGGCTACAGTTCTGTTTGCACGTTAAAGCACGGACACGCTTTGTTTGCATACTCATTATGCCCATGTACGGTTATACCCGGATATTCTTGTTTGAGCTGCGCAACCAAAGCACGCAGCGCGGCTTTCTGCTGGGGTGTCCGGGTGTCTTTGGCTTGCTTGTTGTCGGCGGTCATGCCACCGATATAGCACACGCCGATACTGTTAGCGTTCTGCCCCTTGCAGTGCGCACCGATTTTGGCGACATCGCGCCCCTTGTGTACGCTGCCATCCCGGTATATCACATAGTGGTAGCCTATGCAGTCAAAACCACGGTCACGGTGCCAGCGGTCTATGTCCTCTACTGTGTAGTCTTTCCCCTCCGGGGTTGCGCTACAATGTATTATCACCTTGTTTATCTTTCTCATTTTCGTTACTGTTTATAGGTTCGTCACTTGGTTTACGTTTCATATCCTCCTCGGTCAGTATTGCATCCGGGTGGTCTTTGGCATATTCGCCGCGCAGCAGCTTGCGTAATCGGCATTTGTCGTTAGGGTTCAGCCGTTGCAGGCATTTATCGTCCGGCTGCAAACAAACGTGCTTTTCGGCTTCTTTTAGTGCCAGTTCCAGTTCGCCTTTTTCCTGCATCAGCTTTAGGCGGTCATTTTTCAAAGTGTCTATTTCCGTGTACAGTTTCGCCACCTGTTTTTTAAGTTCGTCCACTTCGCACTGCACACGCTTGTAATCCTCTATCAGTGCCTCCCGTTCCACCTTGAAAGCGTTTGCATCTGCTATCCGGGCATTAGTTTTGCGGTTCAGTAGGTATTTAATCGCCTCCCATCCACCTAACGCAGTCACCAGTGCCACCACTGTAGTTATAATCTCTTTCATTTGTCATGCTTGTATAGCGTTAATATAATCTGGTTATCTTGCTGCTCTGCAATTACCAGCCAGTGTTTGGCAAGCGCTTGCACTAATTCTGTGTCTAACCCGGATAGGTGCAGCACGGCTTCCGGCTCTCTTTTGTCAATAGTCGCCATCTCTTATGCGTTGTAGGGTTATCGTTCTTTTCTTGTATTTCTTCTTAATCACCACCGTATCGAAGTGGCCACGGATATAAACATACTTAAACGCCTGCGGCTCTATCATCTTTAGTATCTTTCGCCGCTTGCCGTATTCGTTGGCGTGTCGCATGAAGCCCAGATAACTATTTATGCTGCTAACCGCGTGTTCCACTTCCTCTATGGTGCCGGCCCGGTTGAGCCTGCGCACTGCCATAACAAAGTTTTTCAGCGTGCGGTTGCAGACATATATACGCTGTTTCTTTACTATGTTCCCGGTAAACTCTACGCCTTTCGTGTAGTGCTGTATATAGAATTTGTGAGGGTGCAGGGTCAGACCGTATTTAGCCAGCAGTCGCCTAATCTTCGGCACAGCCGCTAATATCTTCTGTTTATCCACATCCACTATGTAGAAATCATCTACATACCTGCCGACATAGACAAAGCCTAAATCATTCAGCAGATACCAGTCCAGAATGTTAAGCAGGAAATTTGCGAAGTGCTGCGCAAACAAATTGCCTATGGCTACGCCCAGCCCATCGCCATTTGTAAACAGCGATTTGTTAGGCGGCAGATAGTTCCAGTAGTGCAGTGGGCTGTGCCGTTCGCAGTGCTTTTCCGGGCTGTGCAGGATAACCACACGGCACAGATAACGCACATCCTCCACGTCATCGCCTTTGTAGTATTCGGCCACAAATGCGTCTATCATGTCGGCTAACATCGCTTTGTTTATCGACATGAAAAAGCCCTGCAAATCCAGTTTGGCTACATAGCAGTCACGGGTGTAGTTCCGGCTGCACTCTTTTATGTCGTTATAAAGCATGGTAACGCCGTACAGCTGCCCTTTACCTTTCCGGCAGTTGAACGTGCGCGGACTAAACACCTGTTCAAAAAGCGGCTCTAACCGTAGGGCTATCCAGTGGTGTACTATCCTGTCCTCAAAAGTGGCCGCAAATACTTCTCGGTATCGTGGGCGCGTTACGACAAAGCAGATAGACTTACCCGGCTGGTAGGTACGGTTATTGATACGGTCGCGAAGTGCTATTAACTTGCTACCATAGTCTATTTCGTACATTATGGCACTGGCTGTTCTCCGCTTGCTTTTGCGGCAGTCAAAATATGCCTCTAACATTCCGTCCGTTGTAACCATATCCTCTTTATCTACTTAGTGTGTTGGTATATCCGTAAAGGTGCTGAAACGGGCCTAACCCTATTCTGGTTCGTAGCCTTAGTATTCCAGTTGTTCGCGTTGCCATTGTTGAGGTTCAAATTCCACGCATTGGTCGTGCTGTACTCGCAACTCCGTGCTGCACTTGCTTGGTCTTAACTATAAAAGATAGTGCGCAGCCCATTTTTACAGATAACTTGCACGCTCGGTTAGTCGTAACTTTCCAAATCTGGCATTTACTCGCTATCCATGCTGCTGATAACCTTTAATAGTGAGTTCTTCCACGCAGTAGATTGTTTGCCTATCGCGTCCGTCAACTCGATAATATTTGCGTGCCTGCTTCTGCCTAATATCCATTTCCTTTCACCAGCAATGCGCAGCAAAGTTTTCAATACTTCAAACTCGGACTGGAAATTAGACAAATGCTGTACGCGCACCTGCTTGTCGCGGTTGATGTACGCAGCCGATATTTCGCTGATTAAGTCCACGGCTATGTCGTGCATCTTGTTGCCTATGCTGAATTTGTAGGCACGTGGAAAGTTCGGCGTAATATCCAGTATTTCGTCTAACAGTTTACGGCAGTCTAAATATATCTGCGTGTTAGATACCAGTTTTGATTTGTTCATGTCTGTAACTTTTTTGCGCTTTGCTGATAAAAGGAAATTCCTATGTCTTGTGCGGCTACCGCCGCACTTTAAGGTTAAAGTTTAACTACTAACTATTGTAAAAATGCTGAAACGGGCCTAACCCTATACTGGATCGTAGCCTTAGTAGTCCAGCCGTTCGCGTAGCCATTGTTGAGGTCCAAACGCCACGCATTGGCCGTGCTGAACTCGGTACTACTCCAGTATGCAGTTTCTGCCAACTGCGTAGCACCGTTAATCAGCGATAGTGCATAATTGATTTTGCGCATATTCGCATAAATCATCATCAGTTCACCCAAAGACGGTAGCCACCATCGCCCGGCTGTCAGTCCTTTACCGTTTGCATTTGCCCTGCTGTAGGCGTGGCAAAAGCCCGGCGCATAGCTTGTCGTGTTGCACTCGCTGTGCTTCACCTGCTCGGCTGTACTTGTTTTTCCTGCCCAGTCATCCAATGCGGTTAATCGGTCAGTCGTGGTCTTGCCGCCTGCGCTTACCGCCGCGCTACTCCACGTTAGTGTAGCTTCCGTGGGTGCTACTACCAGCATTTTGCCGCCCTCTACGACTAACACACCCTCGGCTATTTCGCCGCTGCTTTGGTAGCTTGCCCACTTGTGCGGTTTTACCGCCAGCGGATAGTCATCACTGTTACGGTGGAACATGATAAATACGCCGTCATTCATGGCGTTTAAGTCCATGCCTGCCAATAACGCCGATTTGAGGTTCGCCAGTGATACCCTTGTTACATTGCCATTACCATCAGTCAACGGTATATACTGGTCTGTGTTCACGGTTGACACGGCAGATACTGCCGCCAAAGTTTTTGTTTTTTTTGTTGCCATAATCTTTTATCTTTAAGTTGCTTATTCTCCTGTAAATATGCCCTCTATCGCATACCAATTGCCGTTAATGCTTTTGAATTTACACATAGCATTCGGACACATATACGCGGTTGTTCCTTTGTAGTTTTTGTATTCCGCATCTTGGCTTTCAACGGTAACAGACTTTATCGAACTGCCATACGTGGCCGCTTGAAAGGCATTTGCTTTTATATACAGATTATCACTGCTTTGCGCCTGTATAAATGTCATCTTATCGACATTCCAGTTTGTTACTTTTGTAAACACCTGTATTTCCAAACCGTCATAATCAGCTGCTTTCGGCAGCACGATAAATCTTGTATTTGTAGGCTCGTTTATAAAATAGCAATTATAGGGCGCATTCACTGGGTCTATCGTGTACGTCCTACTTGACGCAGATGTTACGGATAGTGTCGGGCCGTAAAACAAGTTAGCCGTAATAACGCCGCCCACCTTTACATTTTTGAATATACCAGTATTGCAAATCACATTGCCGTTTTTGGCTTGGAAAATTACATTTCCGTTGCTGTCTTTCATGTCGATAACTTCTACGCCCAGATTTTTAACAAGCGCATAAGTTGTCAACAGGATTTTTGTTGCAACCAATTCTATTTTATCGCCTAATTGCCAATACTTGTTAGTTACATCAGCCGCACTTCCCGGATAGTTTGACGCTGTTTTTGCGTGGCTCTTAACGCAGCTGTAATAGTTACTGTTATAAAGCACAACATCTTTCCAGCTCTCGCCAGCTCCGCCAGCTTGGAAAACATATCCCACAGAACAATCAGCCCACGCCTGCGGCCCTCTAAGCGTTGCGCCTTGCTCTCCTTTGTCTCCTTTGTCTCCATCTTTTACCGTTTTAATAACAACAGTGCGTGTATGGTTTATGCTTTTATATGTTATGGTAAATGAAAGCTGGATGTCTGCACTCGTATCCGCGTCAAAAACTAAAAAATGATAAAAATAATATCCGCTGGCCGTCCAACTCCATTTTACACCGTCCGGCAAAGTCTCAAGAAATTTTGTGCACAGAAAGCCATCCGTGCTACCATCCTTGTATGGTATTTTTTCGTTCCCCTCCGTCACAGAGACGGCAATGATGTATACCGCACCGCTTGCTGCTGTTTTCTTATGCAAAATTACTGACGGATTAACAGCAATGTCAAGCGCATTCGCGCCGGGGTCTCCTTTATCCCCTTTGCGAATGTACTTAACTACCTGTGTTTTAGTTGTGCCCATAACCTAATCTACGCTTGTGATAGTTACCGACACATCGCCACCGGCTTGCTGACAGTGCGCTCGTGTCACTGTTTGGCTTGCTTTAGGCGTATCCCTGTCCGTATTGAGGTAAACGCCTGCTGCGTCTTTCAACACGAAATAAAACTGCGTGTCTAAAGCCTTAGTGGACGTGCCACGTTTGACTACTACCGGCGTATAGGTCACTTCCCCATTGCCTGTAGTATCTTCGGTTATCGCCTCATCTTCCGGGTCGGGATGTGGGTCTATATCGTAGGGGTCGCTTGCGTCCATCACGCCTTGAATGTCAGTGCCTATTTCGGCACCAGACCGATAAACGTGTACGCGGTATTCGCCGTAGGTGTTAATATCGTTACCCGAAACAGTAAGTGTCTGGCTGGTCTTGCCACCTAATTCTTCCCAACCGGTTGCGCCCATTTTCTCCCATTTATAGGATAAATCCTTTGTCAGCGCATTGCCGCTCTGGTAAGCCATTGCTTTAAGAATACAGCTGCCGCCCTTTTCTGTTATAACGAAATTCTTTGTGTCGCCTGCCGCGATAGTGACATGGTAACTGTTGCCAGTTGCTTGCTGTATCGGTATGGTATATGTGGCCTGTATCTGGTCGCTCTGGGTGCCATAGCTGACTGTAGCAACCATTTTTATAACAGCCGGGGCATAACCTGCCAGCTCCGCAATGTTTTTAAGGATTTGCAGACCGTAATACATCTGGTCGCCGCTCGGTGCTACCGTCTTGAAAAAGCCTGCGAAAGTGCCTGTGGAGACACCGCCGCTGAAACTAATCTTTTGGTCGTTAAAATAATACTCCATCGCGTCCGGGTCGGCTACGCCCTCTGCCACTCTGCTACTGGTGCAGACAAAATACAGTATTGGTTTCAGCGTTTCAAAATCCGGGTACACGGCGGTAACATCATTAGTCGTGCCCTCATATTCTTGGTACAGGTCACCGCTGGGCGACATGATAACAGCCGTATAGGTTCCGGCCTTGCTGATAAACTTAATGGTTCTGCTGGTGCTTGCTGTACTCATCGTTAAGCCTCCGTTTCTTCGTTAATGGTTGTGGTTGTTCCTGCTACGTCTGCGGTTTCTTCCGTACTGTCAGTGTCGGTAGTTTCCTGCGCTTCATTCTTCGCATCGTCTGGCTCCTGCGTTCCAGCTTCGGTTTCTTCATCCGTTGGACTTTCGCCATCTTCGGTTTCATTGCCCGGTGTCGGTATATCCGTTTCGTCCTCCGCGCCGGTATCTTCTGCCGGTTCCTGCACATCCTCTGCAAACCGTGGGTCAGTGGCGATAGGCAGTTTTCGCAGCACTGTGCCGTCCTGTTCCTCTCTTGCCTCGTGCGCCTGTAAGGATAGGCCCCCGATTTGCGCTAATATACTCGGCATTTCGGTTAGCCTGCCAAATGCAAGCATATCAGCCTGCCACAGCAGATAGTTACCATCCGCAACTTGGTTGCGGTCATTCTCTAATCTTAGGTGTCTTGCCACCTTTGGATTTACTTTAATGTAGCGTGCCATATAATCAAACTTTTAGTGAATAACCATTACTGCGCCGTCAGCGTCACATATCACCGCGCCGTCGGCATTGTCTATAAACGCGCCGACATATCCCCGGTCTTTAACGTCCAGACCGATAACAGCCCCATAGTTTTCATCCATTTTGGCTGTGGGGATTATCGGGCTTATGCCATGTGCTACCAGCGAATAACTTAGGCTACCGCTTGCCTTGTTCGTAGCAATATACCACAGCGGCAGTAGCTCTTTTTCCGCATCCTCTATCTCTCCGTTAGTGGTTCGGATAATGGCTGTGGGTGCTATGCTTAGTATGCCTGCCGGGATGTTGTAAGGTACGCCCGTCATTTCATACTCATATTTCGGTATGCGCCTAACGAAACTGATAACCGCCTGTGGGCTTGCATCGGTCAAAGCCACGCTGCCGGGGGCACCATCTGCGCTGTACTTAACCCTACACCGCAAATACATTTCAGCACCCATCAGACGTTTATCTACCGTCACCGTGTTGTCATCATTAACGGTAATGTCATAGTCCATCACTGTGTCTGTTTCGGCTTCATGCCAGCTACCATCCTCGCCCTGCACTTCCCACACCAGCGCGTATTTGCTACTGGGGCATACTTGGTCGCCCAGCCAAACGGTAGCCGTCACGGTCTGCGTCCGTCCGTCCGTCAAAGGATTAAACACGGTCTGGTCTGCCGCGTCCAGTTCTACCCTTATTTGGTCGGATGCACTGCTACAGCTGATTAAGTAGCTGCCTTGTATAATCAATACTTGCCCATTCCGATTGTCCACATACTCGGCATAGAACACCAGCGTAATAGGTACTTTCGGCTCGGCGTTCTTCTTTACTCTGATACGCCCTGCATCGCCCCCACTGGTGGTTATCTCATAACTGGCATTATTCGCGTCTATCAGCTTTTGCGTGCCGTCTATGTTCTCATACCAGCGTATGTTTGTCAGTGCATGGTTAATGCGTCCTGCCGCTAACACTTCGTCTTTATCCAGTATAGATACAACCGGCTGGATAATTAGCGGTGTCAGTGTATAGTCCGGCGTATATTCCTGCGTATCTGTGCTATAGTTCTGCTTGTCCGGCACGCTGCCTACCACGGAAAATGATATTTGCAGTTGTAGCGGCTTCCAGTTAAAATCAAATCTTCTTGTTTTCATGCCATCCGCAGTTAAATAAGTCCTAAAATAATACCTACGCAATCTGCCAGCAGGTCGCGTTTGTCAAACGTACCTTTTTTCAGTTGCTTATCCCAGATATATTCTTTGCCCAAACCTATAGCAGCAGTAATTAAGACCGCCGCCCATAAAGGCAAAAAGTTGCTTAACAGCTGCATAATCACCATGCAGCAGATAATGTGCAGCAAACCGTCTGCTCCGAAATAGTCTATAATCTTTTTCATATCGCATACCTTTCTACTAATACTCGAAAACTGCACTTTGGGTACCAGCTTCATTACCCATACCATCACGCAGCGTAACTGTCGCTATGAATTTCAGCGTTTTAGGGATATACCCGTTAAAATCGCAGTCCGCTACCGTCAGGTCTATAGACTTGCCCTCGTTGGCTCGCTTTAACGCCCATGCCGTATCGGACGCCACACGCTCGTTTCCGTTTGCATCCTCGCTGTAGCGCGTCCACTGCACATCCGCATCCAGTATGTCATCCGTTATGTCAATGTTATACAGCTTGGCTATGATAGTTAGTGTCAAAGCAAACCTGTCGGGGTCAAATATGTAGTCCGTATCGGCAAACTCTACGGTAAACTCCGGGTTGCCCTCTATCATCGCCCAGTCGGTATTATTCCATGCCGGGGCCGTCTTGGTGCCGGTCTTGGTGCATCGGTACTTACAGCCCATATACCATACATCCGAAATCTCGTACTGCCCCGTGGTAGGGTTCAACGCCTTGCAGTAATAATCCGCATCCGCGCTCCACTGCCCACGGTCTACAATCTCACATACCGGCTGGCCTTGATAGTCTATGCGTATAATGTCCTGCACTATCAGCCCACGCGCATATACATAGTCCTGCCCCTCTATAATAGGCAAGTCCATCGCTAACAGGAACTCCGGCAATGTGCCGAAAGTAGCACCATAGTTTGCTGTGTCTATGATAGGTTTTGTTACCCCGGTAAGCCGTACTATACGCCCCTCGGTGCTGGATAGGTATATGCAGCTCTGCCGTTTTGTGTCGGTCTGGTTTCCCCACCGGGCTATCTTCATCATTTCGCATGGTGGGTAATTCGTTCCTGCCGGTACTTCGCTATCCGGGTATAATGTCACCTCGATATAGTTGTTAGCCGTATTCACACTGTTTACACGCATCCAACTGGTGTAATATACGCCACTTCCAGTAGCCAGCGTGTTAATGATACCTTTCAGCACATTGTTAGGGTACTGCGCCGTGAAATATCCATCCCATTTGCTGCGCAGATGCAAACCGTAGCAGTTATCGCCCAAATCGTCCACGCTCTCTATGGTGTCCGCTTCCGTCAGTATCTGGTCGCCCTCTATGGCTGATAGGCGGTTTATTATCAGCTCCATGCACTCAAAGTAGCTGCGCACCCGGACGCTCTCAAATTCGGCGTTCCCTAATTCGTCTATGCCTGCGCCCTTTCCTGCGTACAGGGATTTAATAAACTCGCCAAACTGCGCACCGCCTTTGAATAAGGACAACCCCAGCACGGTAAGCATTTTTTCAAAGGTCAAATTACCTTTGGCTACATCGTCGGCCAGTCGGGATAAAAATTGCTTCCTAACTGGGCTGTCCTCGGTTAAGTCATAGGCCTTGTCCGCAAAACCGGCTTTTACTTTTTCGGTTGTCCGCTCGATAATGTCGTTACCCTCATCATCTTGCGTTTCTTTGTTCTGTGTCAGATACAAATAGCCGTTTGCGTCTGTTGTAATCTGGTCTAATGCGTTTTTGTTTGCGTGGGTATGGTCTGTTGCACTTACCACGTTACCACCGCCGCCAACGCTTACCACAGTGCTACCACTGCTACTACTTTCGCCTCCCAACTCTCGCAGGCGTTCACTGCGCGGACGTGCGCCGCGCTTATATGTTTTTAGTTTATATTCATATACTGCCATAGCCTCTAATCATTACGGGTATATTCATCTGGTCTTAGTTCTATAAATGTAGTGTCGCTGGTGTCCTTAATCACATCCTGCACATCTTCCACAAGTATAAACTTTTTGTCACCTTGATTGTCTTCTTTGTATGTTGCTATAGGGTCGTGCGTTATCTGTGCTTCGCCGCTTAATGTCGTGCGGCGTTGCCCAAACTGACTATATAACGTGCCTATTAACAAATCTTCTACCTGCGTAGTCCGCCCGGCTCGTGTCAGCTCTTTAATCTGCTTCCCGGTAGAAACATCAAAATACGCGCCTCTTGCAGTCGGCACACCCTCCGCGCTCGTACCGCAAATAGTGTCTATCTCTATAGCCTCCTTAGCCGCACTATTTATTTCCGCATTATATTCTACGTCGTCGGTACTTATAGTTTGGTCAAACTGCGTGTTATTCATAATCTCTATTTCTGGGATTTTCATCAAAACCCAGCTTACCTTGTTCCATAATCCCTTTGGGCCATTCTCGCTACGTTCCAGTTCCGTACCCTCATTCACTATATACCAACCGGCACCGTGTACCTCTACCCATAGTTTGCCGCCGCGCCCTCCGTAGTTCGGATATGGTATGTATTGCCCGGCTTCGGCATTTTCCAGCACAGATATTAACTGACTTTTATGCGGATTTATAGCCGGTCTGTTCTGTTTCCATCCTAATACGCCGCTGGTATCTACATGGTCTTTTGCATCATAGTAGCACAGATAGCCCCAATCGTTAGGGCTATTGTCATTTGTATATTTTACCCAACTTCCATACGTTCCGTTAAGTGTTGTTACAGGGCTGCTTATACTCCGTTTTACTATGCTTCTGTTAGTCCATACATATATCGTATCGTTTCCGTCCGGCTGAAACTTAATTGTAACCGGCACGTATATAAAATTTCCATAGGTGTTAAATAGGTCGTACCAGTCTTTTTGCTCTACACCTTTCATCAGATTTGCTGCGGTTTCAAACGGGTTAAACCGTGGGTCTAACAGCAAATCTATGGCGATACGCACTATTAGTTCTTTAGACGCAGCTACCGGTGGCAACCATACTTTGCTTGATTTGAATAAGGCCGGGCCTATGCTATCAATAGATTTACCCGGTAAATCCCCGTTACCATTGCCCCGGCTACCATAAAAAGCACTCCAGCCACTGCCCCAGCTCTGCTTTTTACCTTGTACAGACTTCCAGTAAATCGCAATACCCTCACTTTCTGTTCCGTCATACTGCGGTACGATTTTGAAAAAGCGTACATTTTCGCCTAATTCTGCACCGTTTCCCTCGGTAGCCGTCCAAATTGTAAATCCACAGTCCGTAGCGTCTATCCAGTCCTCTAACACAGTGCTGTAATGGTACGAAAAATAATTTGCGCCGTTCTTGCTTCCACCTGCCAGATTATTAAGTGCCATTAGTGACGCCTCAGTTTCTATGCTCTCTGGCCAGCATTTATCTGGCAAAAGGTTTCCGCTTTGTGCGTAGGTACTCCACGTTATCTTTGCGTTGTTATAGACCTTATCCACGCCCATAGTCTGACTGTCACCGTCCCAGACTATTTGCTTTACAGACGCTTTGTTATATAAGCCGTTGAGGTCATAGATATATATCTTTCCGCACCGTTGTATCATCCGTAGTGCCAATGGCTGTAAAATGCCCTCGATAACTTCTGCCAATGTTGAGGCTTCGCCGTCCTCGTCATAAAAATTATCACTGCGTACCTGCAAAGATTTTAGGTTTAATGCGCTGCCGGACGCTGTTAGCTGCGTACTAATAAGGCTGTCATCTATGCCACCACAGTTTATACCACAGCGTCCGGCACAGTAATTAACAATCTCATAAAGTGTTCGCATATCGGCCAAATCATACTTTAACCTATCCAACACGCCAAAGTCGCTAAAAGTCAAACTGACTTCATAGCCATTTAGCATTTCGTATGGTTCTTCATAAAATTCGGTGTCTATGCAACCACTCCAGTATAGCACATTGTTACGGTACACGTCCAGCCTTACGCGCCCCACTTCTATGCTGTACAAATCTTCATAGGTTCGGTCGCCCGGACTGATTATTTTAAGCGTGGCTACACTGCTACATATTACTTCCTCTTTGCTCTTGTTGCCCCATTCTATAACCAGTGGCTCGTCAGCAGGAAAAGCCAGACTGCCTATAACTTCAAAATCTGCGTCTGCTTCCTGTAAAATTTCAACGCGCCAGACAATCCCGGCCACGCTGACAAATTCGCCCATATATCGTAAATGCTTCATGTCAGTTACGCTTAATAATTTCGTTTTCCTTATTCAGAATACCTACCAGCGTGCGCCCTTTAATCTCAAACTCAACCCTGCCGAAGTCAACGCCTGCCGGTTCTTTCAACATACCGCGCAGCTTATCCAGTGGCGCGATAACTTCCGGGTTTCCGCTCGCCCCTGCATACTCGCCAACCATAGCAAGCGTGGGGCCGGACGCTATACCACCCTCGGCCAACATAGGAACACCAGCCGCAGCAACCACGGCCAGCATGGATGCAACAAAGCCAGCACCTATGCCGAAGCCTGCAAACGGTATAGAAGCGTGAGCGGCCATATATTTTGCTGCCGCTAATTCTTTCCAGCTCGCGGCCTCTAATTTATTCGCAGTAATTATAGCCGCTGAAGCTGCGGCATTAGTTGTGGCGGATGTGGCACGGACTGTGGCTTCCGTAGTTTCTGCTGTAGCCTCTACACCTTTCGTGGCGGCGTGTGCGGCACTTGCACCTGTTAGTAGGTTAATTATTCCTACAACAGTCTGTATGCCCTCATATAAACCTATGAAGCCATCCACAATACCTGTTACCAACTGCCATGCGTTGCCGTTGCCTTTCAGCGCATCCGTTATGCCCTCTATGCTGCTGCCGATACTCTTAATGCCGCCCCAGCCTTTTTCCAAAGCCTTGCCCGTACTAACAGCTGTTTTTTCGGCCTCTTTTCCGGCATTTCTAATCGCATCGGCTTTTTCGTTCCATGCCTCTATTTGCCGGTTAATCAGTGCGGCTTCGTCTATAGTGGCTGTCTGTAGTTGGTCGTTAAGTATCTGGATATTATCGCCTATCTCTTCCAGCGTGTTTGCATCCTCTTTCCACAGTGGGGTATTATCCACTGCCTTGCCTGCGTTTTTAATCGCTTCTGCTTTTTTGTTCCATGACTCTATCTGCTGGTTAAGCATAGCGGCCTCATCGACATTAGCGTTTTGCAGCTTGTCGTTAAGTATCTGGATATTATCGGTTATCTCCTTTAACGTCTTTGCATCTTCCGTCCACAGTGGGGTATTATCTTCCGTGGCTTTTCCGGCGTTCCTAATGGCTTCGGCTTTCTTTTCCCAGCCCTCTATCTGCTGGTTAATCAGTACGGCTTCATCAGCAGACGCACTTTGCAGCTTGTCGTTAAGTATCTGGATATTATCGGTTATCTCCTTTAACGTCTTTGCATCTTCCGTCCACAG
>OQVI01001481.1_pt1 | contig 16133 bp, 17 predicted proteins | sample 1691651 | NCBI WGS metagenome assembly OQVI01 (sample SAMN03418287, study PRJEB22391) | human gut metagenome | biome: human-gut; feature: organic feature; material: feces | host: Homo sapiens | place: Italy | collected 2013-04
GTCCGGCAGCACCTATTATTATGTGGTGCCGAGCGCCGTTTGCAGCGCCGCCACCGTCTGCTGCACCGTCGCGGCGTCCGCCTTTTCGGCAGTCGCGTCCGCTGCGGCCTTGAGCGTTTCGTCGATCGTCTGAAACGCGGCGTTGAAGTCCTGCATCTTGATCGGATCCTCCTTGACCCATTGCGGAAGTTTGTAATTTGTTGTCGTCTCCATGCTCTTTCCCCCAAATTTTCATAATGTTGGAAAAGGCACCTCACACCCCCCTGAAAATGGGGGATACTGACACATGATTTGCCTTTTCATGATACGCCGTATCATGAAGTAGCGTTGCACACAACGCGGCAAAAAGTTGTACCGCCTCCGGTATTAGAATTCACGATACAACAAATTGCCGCGTTTTGTGCAACGATCGCCGTTGTGCGCGGGAACTTTTTCGGCTATCATACGTCTATAGAAGTATCCGAAAGAAACGAGGACTGACCGATGAAAAACCTCCTTTCCCTCCTGCTCCCCCTCGCGCTGGCCCTTTCGCTGACCGCCTGCGGCGAAAAAAGCGCAGACGAGGCCGCGCGCCAAACCCCGCCAGCACTGACGGTGACAAGTGCAAACGCTTGCAGCGTCACCCTCAAAAGCAGCAGCTACGACTGGACCTACACCCAGGGCCTACAGAGTATGACCGTCATTGCCTGCGGCGCGCACCCGCTGGACGAAAACTGCCGCGATATCACGCCTGTGCTGGAAATGCCCTTTACAGCGTCGGCCGCCTATTTCTACACCGTAACGCTCGATTTCGGCGATAATTCGCCCGATTCCGTCTCGCTGCGGTACTGGAACGACGCGTGCTGGGGCGACACCGAGGCGCAGGCTGAGACGCTTTCGGCGCAGCGGCAGGACGACGGGACATACACCGTCGAGATGATCCCGTCTGTCGGCATCTTCGCCGTCGACGCGCTCTGGGACGGCAGCAGTGCGACCTACACCTTCTGCACGCAGGCGGAGGGGAGCGAAGAGCTCCACCCGGGCGCGGTGCTCAGCATCGGCGAGAGCGAAGACATCCGCAAGATCGACATCTCGTGGCTGAGCGGCGGCGTGAGCGTTCAGGCTGTGGGGCAGACCTCGCAGATCACTGTGCAGGAGGAGGCCACAACGGCGCTGACGGAGGAGGAAAAGCTGGTTTGCGCAGTCGATGGCGACACGCTGCGCATCCGGTTCATGAGCGATGCGCGCAGGGACAGCTTCGAGGGCGAAAAGTTCTTGACGGTCAGTCTGCCGTGGGAGCTGGTCAAGAACGCGCATTTTGAGGAGATCGACATCGAGACCACCAGCGCCTACGCCTACGTGAGCGCCGATGCGCAGAAGATCAAGCTTTCGACCGTCGGCGGCGACGCGCGCGTGATGTGCGCGAACTGCCCGGAGGTGGAGATCGAAACCACGAGCGGCAATGCCGGTGTGGTGGACGGCACGTGGGCAAGGGTCGATATTTCGACGCTCTCCGGCGCGATCGAGCTTGCAGGTGAAGCGGAAAATGCCGAGATCGAAACCGCGAGCGGCAAGGTGGATATCGCCGGCGCGCTCGGCGCGCTGGACTTTGAAAGCGTCAGCGGCAACCTGATTTTGGCTACCGAGCGTGCGCTGCGCCTTGATGCCGAAACGGAGAGCGGCAGCATCTATCTGACCCTTCCCGCGCAGGACGGCTTTACTCTCGACTATGAAACGAAAAGCGGCGCGTTCCGCTCCGCGCTCACCGAGCGCGAAGGAGCGCTCATCACCTGTCTCGACGACCACGCGACGCACTACTCTGTGCCCGCGCTCGACGGCGGCGCGGTGAGCGAGCTTACGATCGAAACGATGAGCGGCGAGGTGACGATTGGAGCCTCTTCCTCGGGCAGCAACTGAAGCGCAAAAAAAGAGAGCGGCAGCGCCGCTCTCTTTTTTTCGTTATTTCTCGTCGATTGCAAGCCACGTCTGGTCGAAGCCGTAGGGGAGCAGCTCCTTGATGTGCAGGTGCTTTTCTTCGTTGTCCTTGTTCAGGCACACGACCTCCATATCGGGGCCGAACTCGTAGAGCACCTGACGGCACGCACCGCAGGGGTAGCAGTAGTCGTCGCTGCGCCCAGCGATGACGATGCGCTTGAAGCGCCGGTGCCCCTCGCTCACGGCCTTGAACGCCGCGGTACGCTCGGCACAGTTCGTCAGGCCGTAGCTCGAATTTTCGATGTTGCAGCCGGTGAAGACAGCGCCGTCCTCACATTCGAGTGCCGCGCCCACGGGGAAGTGGGAATACGGCACATACGCCATGTCCAGCATGGCGACGGCCTTCGCCTTGAGTTCTTCTAACGTTGCCATAATAACGCCTCCTCACCAGTCTACGCCAAGATCAGGACGGACTTGCGTATCCATGATGTCCTCGGCGTTATAGAATTGCAGATAGCGGCTGCGCGAGTGGCGCAGCGTGGTGCCGTCCGGATGCAGACGGTCGCAGATGACGGCGGAAATGTCGGGCTTCACATAGCTGAACGAACTCGTGCCGACGCTCGCGAAGATGCGGAAGCCCTGGCTTTGCAGGTACTTGAAGCGCTCGCCGGTCTGGTGCCAGTCGTCACCGTCGGGACGGCCGCCGTGCGGATAGAACAAAATCTGCGTGGGGCCGACGAGCGAGCCGACCTCGTCCGCCCAGCGCTCGGTGTCGTTGATGACGGTCTGGAGCGGTTTGGTGTCGAGGCGGATGTGGCCCCAGGTGTGGCTGCCGAACGTCCAACCGGTCTCCTTCAAACGCGCTATGACGGGCTTGACGGCCTCGATCTCGCTCGCGCGGTAGGCGTCGAACGCGGGGCGGTCGGGCGAATCTGCCGCGATGTCGCGGTCATCCTGCGTGCGATAGCCTAAAATACCCTGATAGCCCGTCAGCGAGAAGATGGCCTTCGCGCCGTTCAGCGAAAAGTCGGGGTGCTCGTAGACAAACTGGTCGAGAATGGGCGTCGCGTCGAGTTCCTTGGTCAAAAAGGTCTCATTTGTGTACGGATCGGTGCACTGCGCCCAGATCTCGCCGTCCTCGCCGACGACGAGCTTGCTCGTGAAGCCCTCGTCGAGCATATAGGGGTAGTAGTTCACGTCGTCAAAGCTGATGACGAGCGGCTTTTTGCCCTCTGGCAGCATCAGGGTGTTTCGCACCATATGCGTGCCGGACTCGTCCGTCACCTCGCTCCAGACGTCCTCCATCGCGACTAAGATGTAGCCCTTGTCGTACACGGACTGCAAAATTTTGTTGTATTCGTCGACCGTCACCATCCAGTCGTCGAGGCCGTAGCGCTGGTCCTGACTGGCATTGCAGTCGTGGAAGGCCCACTGCGGGTAGGCGATGATCGGGTGGAAAAAGAGGTGTTCCACCACCTGATCCGGCCCCCAGGCCTGCGTGAGCTGGTCCTCGGACCAGTAGTTGCGCACGGCGTCGTAGGGGTCAGTTGTATCGTCAGTATTGTTGTCGGTGTCGCTGCCATTCTCGTCCGTGACGGTCTGATCGTCGCCGTCGGACGGCGTCGTCTTATCGCCGCAGGCAGTCAGCAGCGACAGCACCATCAGCGCGCTGAGCAGCAGTGCAAAAAAGTGTTTCATGTCAAAATCTCCTCTCTCAAAACTGCGCGGTCATTATAGCAGACTTCGCTTCTTTTGACTACGCTTTTCGAGCTTTTGTTCCCATTTGTAACTATTTACCACAAATAATTAAAGCGTCACAGCATTTCGCGTCCGCAGACGCGAAATGATTTCGAATCGTTTTTTGGCGCGACATGCGCGTACCAAAAAACTCTTCTCGCTCCGCGCGTGTCGAAGCCGCCCTTTGGGCGGCAAGGCACGAAGCGGAGTGCAATTCTCAAAAAAGAGGGAGACACGCTGTGTCTCCCTCTTTTTTGAAGAATTAGAAGTCTGCGTTGCCCACGGTGCGGGGATGCAGCTCCACGTCGCGGATGTTGCCGATGCCCGTTAAATACATCACCATGCGCTCGAAGCCGAGGCCGAAGCCCGCGTGACGGCAGGAGCCGTAGCGGCGCAGGTCGCAGTACCACCAGTAGTCCTCGGGATTCATGCCGAGCTCGCGGATGCGCTTTTCGAGCAGCTCGATGCGCTCCTCGCGCTGGCTGCCGCCGATGATCTCGCCGATGCCCGGAACGAGGCAGTCCGCCGCGGCGACGGTCTTGCCGTCGTCGTTGAGGCGCATATAGAACGCCTTGATCTCCTGCGGATAGTCCGTGACGAACACGGGGCGCTTGAAGATCTGCTCGGTGAGGTAACGCTCATGCTCAGTCTGCAGGTCGATGCCCCACTCGACGGGGTAGTCGAACTTCTGGCCGCTCTCCTTTAAGAGCTTGACCGCCTCGGTGTACGTCACGCGGCCAAAGTCGGAACTCTCGACGTGCTGGAGACGCTCCAGCAAACCCTTGTCGACAAAGCTGTTGAAAAACGCAAGATCATCCGGGCAACGCTCCATCACGCGGCGGATGATATGCTTGACCATCGCCTCCATGACCTCAAGGTCGCCGTCGAGGTCGCAGAACGCCATCTCCGGCTCGATCATCCAGAACTCGGCGGCGTGGCGCGCGGTGTTTGAATTCTCGGCGCGGAACGTGGGGCCGAAGGTGTAAACGTCACCGAACGCCATAGCGAAGTTTTCGGCGTTGAGCTGGCCGGAGACGGTCAGGCTCGTCTTCTTGCCGAAAAAGTCCTTGCTGTAATCGACCTTGCCGTCGGGCGTTCTCGGCGGGTTCTCCAGATCCAGCGTCGTGACCTGGAACATCTCGCCCGCGCCCTCGCAGTCAGAGCCGGTGATGATGGGGGTGTTGACGTAGACGAAGCCGCGGCTCTGGAAGAACTCGTGCACGGCGTAGGCCGCCGCGCTTCTCACGCGGAAAGCCGCCGAGAAGAGGTTCGTGCGCGGGCGCAGATGCTGAATGGTGCGCAGATATTCGACGCTGTGGCGCTTTTTCTGCAGGGGATAGTCGGGGGAGGACACGCCCTCGACCTCGATCTCCGTTGCCTTGACTTCGAGCGGCTGCTTGGCCTCGGGCGTCAGCACGACGGTGCCGCGCACGATGAGCGCGGCGCCCACGTTCTGCGCGGCGATCTCCTTATAATTAGAAAGAGAATTCGCATCCATCACGACCTGCAAATTGCGGAAGCACGAGCCGTCGTTCAGCTCGATGAATCCGAAGGTCTTCATATCGCGGATGGTCTTCGCCCAGCCGCATACGGTGACGCTTGCGCCGCCGTATTGCTCTTTGTCGGCGAAGAGCGCGGCAATTCTCACTCGTTCCATAATAATTTTCCTTCCTTTTGTGGGTTTTCACGGGATAATAGAGGTATTATATGCCACTTCCCGTGCAAATTCAAGCCCCGCTTTATATTGACTTTTGACAAGTTGTATGTTATGATACAATCTTACCTCAAAAGGTAAACGTGAAACTTTCACCTATTACTTTACAGGAGGATTTTAACGATGAACAAGTATCTGGATATCGCCCCCGAGGTTGCCGAGGCCCTTGCCGCCGGTAAGCCCGTCGTGGCGCTCGAATCCACCATCATTTCCCACGGCATGCCCTATCCCCAGAACGTGGAGACCGCGCTCAAGGTCGAGAGCATCATCCGCGAATGCGGCGCCGTCCCCGCGACCATCGCCATCATCGGCGGCCGCTTGAAGGCGGGCCTTTCCAAGGAAGAGATCGACTACCTCGGCAAGACCGGCGCTGGCATCCCGAAGGCTTCCCGCCGCGACCTGCCCGTGCTCGTCGCGCAGGGCAAGGACGGCGCGTGCACCGTCACCACCACGATGATGATCGCCGACATGGCGGGCATCCGCGTGTTCGCCACCGGCGGCATCGGCGGCGTGCACCGCGGCGCGCAGGAGACGTTCGACATCTCCGCTGACCTCGAAGAGCTGGCCAACACCTCCGTCATGGTCGTGTGCGCGGGCGCGAAGTCCATTCTCGACCTCGGATTGACGCTCGAATATCTCGAGACCCACGGCGTGACCGTCATCGGCTACGGCACGAGCGAACTGCCTGCGTTCTACACGCGCAAGTCCGGCTTTGGCGTCGACTACGAGCTCGACACGCCCGAGCAGCTGGCCAAGGCGTTCCACGTCAAGCGCGAGCTGGGTCTGCGCGGCGGCTTACTCGTCACGAACCCGATTCCCGAAGAGTACTCCATGGACAAGGAAGTCATCGACAAGGCCATTGCCGAGGCCGTGGAGGACGCGAAGAAGGACGGCATCCACGGCAAGGCCACGACGCCGTATCTGCTCGCCAAGATCAAGGACCTGACCGGCGGCGACAGCCTGGATTCCAACATCCAGCTCGTGTTCAACAACGCGCGCCTCGGCGCGGCGGCGGCTGTGGAGCTCAGCAAGCTCGAAAAGTGAGATACTTTGTCATCTATCTCGCCGCGATCAATATTCTGACGTTCTGCGTCTACGGCGCAGACAAGCGCCGCGCCAAAATTCAGGGCGCGCGGCGCGTACCCGAAAAGACTCTATTTGCACTCGCGCTGCTGCTCGGCAGCGCGGGTGCTCTTTTCGCAATGAGGGTCTTTCACCACAAGACGCGGCACTGGTACTTCAAGTTCGGCATTCCGGCGATCTTACTTGCGCAGATCGCAGCGGGGGTGTTCGTGTATGTGCGGTTTTTCGCGGCGTAAAAAATTTTTGGGAAATTTTCGGGTTTTGTGAAACAAAACAGACGTTTCTTGCGTCTAATCAATGAAGCAAAGGGAAACTGGGCGAAGAGGGAAGATAAAGAATTTATGAATTTTCCATTTTCCTGTTCCCTTATTTCCCGCGGCATGGTAAAATGTATGTGTATGAGAAAGGCTCTGTGCGCGCGGAGCCGACAACAACAAACACGAAAGGATGAAGATCACATGAAAAAATTTCTCTCCTTGCTATTGGCTCTGACCATGGTGTTGAGCCTCGTCGTCGTGCCTGCAAGGGCGGCTGATGGTGATGAGGCCACAATTGCAGCCGCATCTTCAAGTATTGTACGCGGAGCAAGTACTTCTGTGCTGGTTACAGCTCCTACTACTGAAGGGCATTCTATTAAACTCGGCTCTGGAAGTTGGCGCAGCAACGACACCTCTATTGTCACGGTTGTTGGTAACGATAGTGGTGCTACAGTTACCGGCGTTAAAGCAGGTACGACTAAAGTTGTATTCAGCTATACGCTTGTAACTACTGGTGACAACTCGACTACAACAGAAGAGGCCAAAACCGCAGAGGTTTCCATTACGGTTACGGATAGCATTGTCCCGTCTGATGTTGCATCTGTCACCTTTAATGGCCGTACTTACAATAACACCAACAGCGGATGCACGGTGTATTACCTTTCTTCTGAAATTAGTAAACTGGGCACAAAAGACGGCAACTGGTCTATTACCTCTTCTACGGTCACTTTAACGAGCGTTTCTTACAATGAGCAGAGCCACAAGGCAACGCTTAGCCTGTCTAAAGCTCAGGGTGAGGGTCAACAGCCGCTTACCGGCAGTCTTGAGGTTACCTGCACACAGGCTACTGTTCCTAACGATAAGATTACCGTTAGAACTACTGCTGATTCCGATGGAAAGTACCGCGCTGGCACGGAGTTAACCCTTTCTGTTCACGACAGCAGCAACAAGAATAGCCAGAACGTCCGTTACGTTTGGAGCGCAACCAAGGATGGCACGGCGCTCCCCTCTGTGACGGTTTCCAGTGCAAACAAATGGACGCCGAGCGCAGCGGGCAAGTACATCCTTACCCGCACCGTGTATGAGGGAACTGCTGAAAAAGCAAACGAAGTAGGCACGCAGACGTCTAACGCGATTGAAGTTAAGGAAGATAATTATAAAACTACCGTTACTGCACCCCTCACTTCTTTAAGCGTAGCGGCTAATTCAACAGCAATTCCGTATTCGTTTGTCTTTAAAGACTACCGCAGTTCGACTGCCGGTGTCATTGTTCCTTTAGACAGCACAAGTGTTACATGGAGCGTTTCCGGTGGAAATGCCAAGTTCCAAAACAACAGTACCACCTATACTGCTCCGGGAACAACACTTGGAACAGCTAATGCGATTCTCACTCCCGGCACGACGGCCGCGGCCAATATTACGGTCACAGCAACGTTCACTTATCAGAACAAGACCTATACAGTTAGCTTCCCCAACCTCAGCATTATCAGCCTGACGGCTAAGCTGAACGCGACTTATTATGGCGCCGGCAGCAACTATACCAGTTCCTCTCTGGCGTACTATGCAGATTCCGCCATTAAGAGCTATTCCTATGCGCAGCTCGCTAGCGGAGAGTCTGTCTCGTCTGTGCTGATCGATACCATCGGTATGAACAGCAACGGTCTCGGCCAGTTCAGCAACGTCAGTTCTGCATCGATCACCTTTACCCCGTATGTCAACAGCTTCGGCAAGGCTACCTTTACCGGCACGGCTGTGACCAACAAGAACAACCGCTTTGCGATCACATTCTCGATTCCCGTTACGCCCGTGCCCGTGAACAGCTTCGACAGCCAGACTGCCGAGCCGATCAGCACCAGTTCTGTCAACACGAGCTATAAGGTGTCTGCTCCCTCCGGCTACACCAAGTTCTATGTTCTCGGCAACAGCAGCAATCTGAGCACCAATCAGACGATTGATTATTCTCAGTACAGCGCAGCGCAGCTGAACAGCATGGGCTACACCAGTAGCACGCTGCCTAGCACCTATTTCGGCACGAGCGGCCAGTGCACGCTGTATGTCATCGCTTGGAATGACTCTACCAGTTACACGAGCTACAGCAGATATTACTGTGGCCCGATGACCGTTACCCAGACCAACTACAACATTCAGTACAACGGTGTGGCCGGTGAGAATGTCCAGTTCGCGCAGAGCGACTTCAACGACTTCATGAACAAGGTCGCTGAGGCCCGCGGCGACGCCAGCAAGACCAAGTCCTATCCCTATGTCACCTTCGATTATGTGACCTTCTCCCTGCCCACCACCGCGCAGGGCACGCTGTACTATGGCGGCACCGCCATGTCCACCAGCAATTCCTCCGGCGCGTTCAACCGCAATACCAAGGTCACCAACCTCGATAGCGTGACGTTCGTCCCCAACGCCAAGTCCACCGCGAAGACCATCACGCTGAACTTCACCCTGTACGCGACCCGCTATTCCAGTTCCTCCACGAGTCGCGGCACGACCGTGAGCTACTCCGGCAGCGTCGTCGTCAACCTCGTGCGCGAGGACATCAAGTACACCGTCTCTCAGGGCGACAGCGTCCGCTTCGACGAGAGCGACTTCCTCAGCTACCTGCGCTCCACCAAGGGCTACAGCAGCAACTACACCATCGACTACGTGACCTTTGACCAGAGCGCCGTCTCCGCCGTCAACGAGGGCTCGCTCTACACCTACTACAACGGCTACAACTACGGCGGCTCCATCAAGACGACTGACAAGTTCTACTACAGCGCCACCGCCAGCCAGAACGCGCTCAGCGACGTCGCGTTCCTTGCCAGCCGCTACGCCAAGACCGGCGAGACCGTCTACATCCCGTTCACCATCTACGCCCGCTACGGCTCGACCGGCACCGGCACCCGCCAGCTCACCGGCACCGTGGCCATCAAGATCGGCCAGACGATGAACTTCATCGACGTCAAGACCACCGACTACTTCTACAACTCCGTTAAGTGGGCCGTCGGCAAGAACATCACCAACGGCACGTCCAGCACCACCTTCTCCCCGTACAAGTCCTGCACCCGTGCCGAGATCGTGACGTTCCTGTGGCGTGCCGCCGGCAGCCCGGAGCCGACCATCACCCGCAACCCGTTCCGTGATGTCAACGCCGTCACGCACTCGAGCTACTACAAGGCCATCCTGTGGGCCAGCCAGAAGGGCATCACCTCCGGCACCAGCGCCACGGCGTTCTCCCCCGATCAGGTCTGCACCCGTGCCCAGATCGTGACCTTCCTGTACCGCTACGCGGGCCAGCCCAGCGGCTACTACTCCAACCCGTTCAAGGATGTGGGCGCCACGAGCGAGGCGAGCTACTACAACGCCATCCTCTGGGCCGTCGGCAAGGGTATCACCACCGGCACCAGCGCCACGACGTTCTCCCCGTATGCTTCCTGCAACCGCGCCGAGGCCGTGACGTTCCTGTATCGTTACACCAACGGACGGCGGAAAATGATTTGAATTTATTTCGCCGCGGAGCGGCGAAACTCTGCGAGGCTTTTTGGGGGGGCGTGGCCCCCCTTGCCCCCCCTGTAAGGCGACTGACGGGGGCGGGCGGTTTGCGTTTACTCTTTTCCATTCTGTAAACTTTTGTTCAAACGCCTTTACGGGGGTTCAAAAAGCGTGTAGAATGGCAGCATCAAGATTTTAGGAGTGTTTTTTGTGAACAAATTCCGCGATGCCCTTTACCGCTTTATGTATGGCCGCAACGGCGTAGACGCGCTGAACTGGGCGCTCGTGATCCTTGAGCTGGCCGTGAGCCTCCTGAGCTCGCTGATCCGTGTGCAGGGCGTGTCGCAGGCGCTGTACTTTGTGTCGATGGTGCTGATGTTCATTGTGCTCATCCGCATTTTTTCGCGCAATCTCGCGCGCCGTCAGGCCGAAAACGCGAAGTTTCTGACCTGGTGGACGCCGAAGGCCAACGCCATCCGCGGCGCGAAGGCACGCCGCGCCGACAAGGCGCACAAATACGTCCGCTGCTCCTGCGGCGCGTACTGCCGCGTGCCGAAAAACATCGGCAAGGTCGAGCTCACGTGCCCGAAGTGCGGCAAGAAAAGAGTCGTGAAAACGTGAAAGAAAAAATCCGTCCCGCGGGACGGATTTTTTTGTAAGAAAACCGGTTTTCCGCCGTCCTATAGACAGAAAGGGGGTGAGGGCGCTGACGAATTTTGAAGAGGTGTACGCCGTGTACTTCGACGATGTGTACCGGTATCTTCTCTCGCTGTCCGGGAGCGAGAGCGTCGCCGAGGAGCTGACGAGTGAGACGTTTTTCCGTGCGATGGACGCCCTCGACCGCTTTCGGGGCGAGTGCAGCGTGCGCGTGTGGCTCTGCCAGATCGCGAAGAATCTCTATTATTCGCAGCTGCGGCGCGAGAAGCGGCTTGCCCCGCTCGAAGACTGCCGGATCGCCGAGGAGAGCCACGAGGCGGCGTTAGAAGATCACAGCGAGGCCGCGCGCATCCAGGAATTGCTGCACGCGCTCAGAGAGCCGTACAAGGAGGTCTTCATGTGGCGCGTGTACGGTGAGAAGAGCTTCCGCGACATCGGCGCGCTCTTCGGCAAGACGGAAAACTGGGCATGCGTGACGTATCACCGCGCCAAGCGCATGATCCGCGAGGGATTGGAGGACGACTGAAATGGACAAAACTTGCAGCATCGTGCAGGACCTTCTGCCGCTCTATGAGGAAGACATGCTGCGCGAGGAGACGAAGGAATTTGTGGACGGGCATTTAGTGCAGTGCGCGGCCTGCCGCGCCGAGCTTGACGCGCTGAAGGCGGACATGAAGCCCGCGCCCGTCAGCGCGCAGCCGCTGCGCGACTTGAAGCGGCAGCTTCGACGCAAGAAGCTGACCGCCGTACTGCTGGCCGTCACGCTCGCGCTGACGCTGGCGACGGCGGGATTCGCGTACCTCACCGCGCCGCAGTATTTGCCGTACAGCGAGACAGAGTGGGCAATCTCGCGCTCGCCCAGCGCGCTCGCGGATGACGGCTCGGCAGCGGATGGGCTTTCTGATCTCAGCGGCGCGGAGAGCATCTCCGTCAGCCTGCTCGTGCCGGTCTCCGGCGCAGAGGTCACGAACACGCAGGACCCCAACAGCGGCAAAACCATCTACTTCATCACCGCATGGCGCACGCCGCTCGACACATGGCGCGGCGCATTCGACAAAACCGGGGGCGCCCCGAACACACACAGCGCAAATGATCGCACACAGCGCGAGGCGGACGCACTGCAAGGCGTGCTCGCCAAGGCGGAGTCCGCGTGCACGCTCTTCACGCTCGACGCCGCGAATTGCACGGCAGTCTGCTATTCTCAGAACAACGGGCAGGACGATGTGCTGCTCTGCGGCAGCATGAACGGCGGCATCGTTTCGCTGCCGAGGCTGGCGCTCGGCTATTACGTTTTGCTATCATTGGCGCTCCTTATTACGCTGGGTATTGCATTTTTCGTCTGCCGCAGGAAGAAAACGGGCAAAGCGCTCGGCTATCTCGCGCTGATTCCCGCGAGCTATCTTGCCGGTCATCTACTCGTCAAGGGTTTCACGACGACGAGCTACCAGATGCAGCGCGACTTCTCGCTCATTATCCTCGCCGCCGCGCTGATCTACGCCGCGGTCATGCTGGCGATCAACCTCTGGCGGCAGAAGCGGGAGAAAGTGTAAAAGAGGAAGAGACGCATTCGCGTCTCTTCCTCTTTTGCAATCAAATTCGAATGCTCAAGGCCCTTTGAGCAAAGCCGTGATAGTCCGCAAATGCGCTTTGCAGGCCGTCGATTCCCTGCGTTTCCCATCGGTCTGCCAGATACAGCATACCGCACATACAGGCAAACTTTTCATAGTAAAATGGTTGATTATCTCAAAAAAGCCTTGATTTACGGGCATACAAGCAGGATTTCAAGCTGAATTTACTACCAATTTACTACTTTTGAGGGAAAGAGCCTTGATATGCCGCCCGGAACCCTGCCAGCCCAGCCACCAGCACACAGCATTGAGAAAGAATAAATGAAAACTGAATACGACGCAGACGCGGCGTTTCTCTATCCTTAACGGGAGAACAGGAACGCCGCTTTTTTTATGCCCTCATGTTACGCAGTAGGGGCGAAAAGAGCCTTGCTATATAAGGCTTTGCGGGTGCGTTTCTGCCGGGGACAGGGATTTATACCTAACCCCGGCAAAATGGCGTTCTATCGCGTAACAAATCCACAACCAAAGGAGTGATGAAGCTATGGCAGTTTTCCGAGTGGAGCGCAACAAGGGCTATACCGTTATGAGCAACCACCATTTACGAAATAAGGAGCTGACCTTAAAGGCAAAGGGGCTTTTGTCGCAAATGCTCTCCCTGCCCGAAGATTGGGACTACACCCTTGCGGGGCTGTCACAGATCAACCGTGAGAAGATAGACGCTATCCGGGAAGCCATAAAGGAACTGGAACGCGCCGGGTATATCGTCCGTTCACGGGAGCGCGACGAAAAGGGACGCTTGCGGGGAGCCGATTATGTGATCTATGAGCAGCCCCATACAGAACCTACGCCGGATTTACCTACATTGGAAAATCCAACATTGGATAATCCAACGCAGGAAAAACCAATATTGGAAAAACCTACGTTGGAAAATCCAATGCAATTAAATAAAGATATACAAAGAACTGATTTACCAAAAAAAGAAAAAATAATTACTGATGAACAAAGTACCCATTCCATTCTTATCCTTTCCCCTAACCCCTCTCCTATGGAGCAGGAAGCGGCTGCGCCGCCGGAACGGAAACGAAAGGAAGCGGAAGCACAGACAGCTTTTGAGATTTATCGGGAGATCATCAAGGAGAATATCGACTATGACATTCTCATGCAGGATATGAAGTTTGACGGTGACAGGCTGGACGAGATCGTTGATCTCATGCTTGAAACCGTCTGCACCCGGAGAAAGACAATCCGCATTGCCGGGGACGATTACCCCGCCGAGCTGGTGAAAGCAAAGTTTATGAAGCTGGACAGCGAACATATCCGCTTTGTGCTGGACTGTATGCGGGAGAACACAACCAAAATCCGCAACATCAAGCAGTATTTACGGGCGGTGCTTTTCAATGCCCCGTCCACAATCGGCAATTATTATACGTCCCTTGTGGCTCACGACATGGCAAGCGGCGCACTTGCGCCACAGGAGCCGCACGACCCCTATTCATTCAGACCGGGCGAAAGCCTGTAAACACCCACAACCACAAAAGGAGGATTTTATTATGGCACAGAAAACGACGGGAGCATTGGTATTTGACGAGCGCACAGACCGCTACGACATTCGCTTTGACCTTGCCAGCTATTACGGCGGGCTGCATTGCGGGGACTGTTTCGACGTGTTCACCCGCGGCAAATGGAAGCCGACCCGCATTGAAATGAACATGAAACAGGAATGGTACTTAGTGGGTATCAGAGCCGACGACCTTAACGGGCTGCGGGTGCGTATCTGACCGCCGCCCCATAGATTACCCCGAAAGGAGGGAAAGACCCCATGCAGGACGAGATCAACGAGAAAACCGTTGCCCTGTATATCAAGACCGGGAAGCTGACCGCCGAAGTGCTGCAAAAGGCAATGAAAGCCGTACTGACACAGACAAAGAAGCAGATCGGCAAACAGCCCCACGGGAAACAGACCCTAAAGCAGCTTATGAAGCAGAACACGGGCGTTTCCAACATTGAGATCACCAAAGACAATATCAAGGCGTTTGAGAGTACCGCCAAAAAGTACGGTATCGACTTTGCGCTGAAAAAGGACGCGACGGAAACCCCGCCCCGCTACCTTGTATTCTTCAAGGGCAGGGACGCGGACGCGCTGACCGCCGCTTTCAAGGAGTTTTCCGCAAAGAAGCTGACGCAGGATAAGAAGCCCTCAATCCGAAAGGCATTAGCCGCTTTCCGGGAAAAGGCAAAGGAGCTGAACGCCAGCCGCCAGCAGACCAAACACAAGGACAGGGAGGTATCGCTATGAAGCCGGAAGTAAAGAAACTGCTTATCCTCAATCTCCCGTATCTGCTCTTTGTGTACCTGTTTGACAAGGTGGGCGCGGCTGTCCGGCTTTCCCCCGGCATGGACGCAAGCGCAAAGATTTTACATCTTGGGGAGGGCTTTACCGCCGCCTTTGCCAGCGCAGCCCCCAGCTTCCACCCCGCCGATATACTGATCGGCATTGCCGGGGCGGTGATTATCCGGCTTGCCGTTTACTTAAAGGGCAAGAACGCGAAAAAATACCGCAAGGGCATTGAGTACGGTTCCGCACGCTGGAGTGCATAATTTTAAGTGTAAATGACACATACATGGACGCACAGGAGGTTATGCACATGACTGATTATAGCAAAATTACAGCCCTTTACTCCCGCCTTTCCGTGGGCGACGAGGACAGGGACGGCGGCGAGAGCAACAGCATACAGAACCAAAAAATATTTTTGGAGAACTATGCCAGAGGGCAGCACCTAACCAATATCCGGCACTACATCGACGATGACGAAAGCGGCAGGTTTTTTGACCGTTCCGCCTACTCCCGCATGATGGACGATGTGGAAAACGGGAAAATCGGTGTCTGCATTATGAAAGACCTTACCCGCTGGGGGCGCGACTATCTCCAAGTCGGCAACGCGATGGAGATATTCAGACGGAACAATGTGCGCTTTATCGCGGTCAACAACGGCATTGACAGCGAGAAGCCCGACACATTGGAGTTTGCGCCCTTTATCAATATCATGTCGGAGTGGTACGCAAAGGACATCAGCAAGAAAGTGAAAACGGGCATTAAGACCAAAGGCATGAGTGGAAAGCCGATTGTCACCGAAGCCCCTTACGGCTATGTCAAAGACCCGGACAACAAGGATTTTTGGATAATCGACGAGGAAGCCGCCGAGGTTGTCCGTTTGATTTTCCGTCTGTTTATCGGCGGGAAGAACCGCAACCAAATCGCCGTATATCTGACACAGGAGCAAATCCCAACCCCCACTTTCTACATGAAAGACCGAGGGCGGGGAACCTGTAAAAATAAGACGCTCAACGAGGATAACCGCTGCAAGTGGAACAAAGCCACCTTGACCAATATCCTCACACGGCAGGAGTATTGCGGAGATGTAGTCAACTTCAAGACTACAAAGCATTTCCGGGATAAACATAACCACTATGTAGACCGGAGCCAGTGGCACATCACAGAAAATGTGCATGAGCCGATTATCAGCCGCAGCGATTTTGAAACCGTACAGCGGATTTTGGAAAACGCACCCGTCAGACGCCCCAATGGGGACGGAGAAATCCACCCTCTGTCCGGCTTGCTTTTCTGTAAAGACTGCGGCGCAAAAATGCACATTCGTATAGATTAGCCTGCATTCGGGTGGACGAAGCGGGACTTGCCGAATTTTATGAACTGTTCCA
>OQVI01001483.1_pt1 | contig 16127 bp, 15 predicted proteins | sample 1691651 | NCBI WGS metagenome assembly OQVI01 (sample SAMN03418287, study PRJEB22391) | human gut metagenome | biome: human-gut; feature: organic feature; material: feces | host: Homo sapiens | place: Italy | collected 2013-04
TGCTCCCGATCCAGCCGATTGATTCTGGCTGCTGCCATTTCCAGCCGTTCCCTGTCCGGCTGTGCTTCCCTCACTTCCAGAACCGTCCGCCCAGCTTTCTCCTGTCGCATAATCGATCGCAATACCCGGCTGGACATTATAGACGTACACGCAGAATAGCACTCCCTCGCCCTGATCCTCGACGGATTCCGCCTCCATCAGGACGCCGGAGGCAACCAGATTACCGCCCTCAAAAACCGGTGTCACGCGGTACATGACATGGTTTCCGGTTTCTTTCACGTAATCGGCTGTCAGATTTTCAAATGGCAGCATTCCCTGTACGTTCAGATAGCGGGTTCCGGTAATCAGGTTTTTGACATTAGCATTCTCCGCCGTGAGCTGGTAGCCGATCAGATGACAGCGGTTATAGAGATACTTTCCATCCACTTTGTCATACTTCGCCGTATGCCAGCCCGTCGGCTTGACTTCCCCGATCGAGCCGCGCTTCTCCGTCGGCATCGTGTCCTGCGAAACCGAAGCATATGCCACGCCGCAGCGCCCCAGGCTGTCCAGATCACTGTAACTCTCAAATGATACATCCGTCAGATCCGCATCGGTAAAATACGGCACATTTCCATTGACCGCCACATACGGCTGACCGGAATATGCCGGTACATCCGCCAGATTAAATGACGTTCCCGAAGCAGAAGATACACGGTTTCCACCATTTTCTGACGATGACACCGCCTGCGAATCTCCGTCCGCACTTTCTGCCTGATTTTCCTCCGCGCTGACACTTCCGTTTCCATTCAGACTTCCCTCTGGAATCTCCTGCGCGCACGCTGAAACAGACAGCATCGCCGCTGCAGCCAGCCCCAGAAGCCACATTTTCAATTTTCTCATATGAATTTCTGCCTTTCCGTTTAAGCCTATCCCTTTCAGAGCCATGTAGATTTGCGCGTTCTGGCGCCTGATTTTCAGGTGCAGAACCGGCTCTTTTTTATATTTGACTTGTTTTTTATGTTTTTCTTACTCTTTTATATTGTACTTACTTTTTATGCATATTTTTTACCTGCGCACATACCGCTCTTCTGTGATTTTCTCATGCGAGGAACCCGCATATTCCTGCGTTTCTGCCAGCTTCCAGCTGCCCAGATCCATCTTAAAATACATATCTGCCGGATAATCCCGGTTCCAATGACAAAGAATCACTTCTTCGATCCGGCTCTCATACGGAACAACATCCTTGTCCTCGACAAAACAGTACTCTCCCGGCCCCGCCTTTTCCAAAAACGCTTCATCTGCCTGAATCTGCCCGGATTGCCCCAGTTGCCCGGATTGTTCCTGTTCTTTCGGCATATTTCCATTCACCTGTAAAAACTGTTTCTGGCTGTATGCATTCATCCACAGTTTTTTCCCACCTGTCAGCTCCAGAATACGCTTTCTAAGCGCGCGGTCCTGGCTCTGCCGTCTGTGATTGAACATCATGCCGTTCTGATTATCCACACATACAATTATCTTCATCTCTCTTTTTCCCCCTTTTTCTATCTGCTGTACGCTTCATGTTTCCCAAGGAATCAAAGCAAGCGTCAGCTCCTCCATCCAGGTCCGCAGATTGGGACGCCTGACTGCCAGCGTGTTGACAATCACCGATCGTACACGCACTGGAATCGTTTCTCCTTCTTTCACCAGCCTGCTCACATCGTTTATGACATAAAAATTGCCATTCTCATATCCCAGATACATCATCACATGTCCCGGAAAATATAGAAGTGTGCCCGGTTCTAATACTTTTAAAATCTGCTTTTTTTCTGAGCAGCGCCGCCCCGCCAGCTCTATTTTTCGAACTGGCATCTGCAACTGCCCGGTCGTATTGCGAGGCAGGATCCATCCAAAACAGCGGTACACTTCCCGGATATAGGAAGAACAATCCCGGCTCTCCAGCATTCCGCCCCAGCCGTAGCGGTCTCCCAGACACTTGAACGCCTGTTTAATAATCTCCTCATTTGTCAAGCTCAAATATCCCACCGATACGTCCCGGCTCATCGGAATCAATCCTTTTTGCCGGAAGAAACTGCCATCCGGAGCACGGCATGGAAGCCAGACGATGTAATTATTCCAAGACAGTCTGTTCTGTACCCTCTGTTCTGCCTGTGCTTCTGTTGTCTCTATTAGCGCTCCTGTCCCTTTTATTCTGTTTGTTTCTATTGTTTCTTTTATCTCTGGAATTTCTTCTTCCACGCACAATTCCAACACCGTCCCCATCCGAAGCCGGTATGCACTGGTTCCCGGATAGACTGCACTTGCTTCCAGCCAGACCATATCCCCTGTCACTACTAACGGATGGATCGGAAATGCCGCCATCAGCCATTCCGCCCGGTTCCGACAGACTGCCACCGACTCTGCCGATATCCAGCCCTCGCTGCATTCATTCTGGACATACAGATAACTCTCCTCCTGCACCGAACCCAAAATCAAAAGCGGTTCCCCGACCATACAGAGACAAAGTGCTGCCTCATCCCACTCCGGATCGGATGGATCCTCCTCATCGGCTAAAAAAGTCTCCATCGGAAACTGTTTGATCAACCCCTGTGAAGTCGCGATTCCATATTTGATATGAACATTTTTATTCACGCAATTTTGAGCATCACGCACAGTCCAATTTATCCCCTGTATCCCAAATGATAAGAAATTTCCACACCATTTATCATAAACAACTCTCTCTTCTTTGGCAAAGGCTTCATTTTTCAAATCATGCATTTCCGTTCCAGATGTCCGTAAAATCCGTGCATTCAAATTTTCAATTTCTTCCGGCGTCATTTTTACTGTTCCTGGCGCATTTCCTGTGTCAATCCAATGTTCTACCCGGCATTGTTCCTCCGAAACATCTGGTGCGAATGATAAAAAAGACGATCTCATATGAACCGATCCAAAACATCCTGCTTAATTTTCGTATCTTTTATATGATGCATCTTCCTTTTTTATACACAATAAGGAATCGGCAGCCTCCCCAGCTGGCGCCTCGTCGTTTCCGAAATTTAGTAATTCTCCGCATGAACCTCGAAATAAGCCTGCGGATGCGCGCATACCGGACAAACTTCCGGTGCTTTCTCGCCTACTACGATATGACCGCAGTTGCGGCATTCCCATACCTTCACTTCGCTCTTCTTAAATACTTCCTGCGCTTCCACATTGTGAAGCAGGGCACGGTAGCGCTCTTCATGATGTTTTTCGATCTCCGCTACCATACGGAATTTCGCTGCCAGCTCCGGAAAGCCCTCTTCCTCAGCCGTCTTGGCAAATCCATCATACATATCTGTCCACTCATAATTCTCGCCGTCTGCAGCAGATGCCAGATTCTCTGCGGTATTTCCCAGACCGTCTAATTCCTTAAACCACATCTTTGCGTGTTCTTTCTCATTGTCTGCGGTCTTTAAAAAAAGGGCGGAAATCTGCTCAAATCCCTCTTTTTTTGCCTTGGATGCAAAATAGGTATATTTATTTCTCGCCTCTGATTCGCCGGAAAAAGCCTCCCTCAGGTTCTTTTCCGTCTGGGTTCCTGCATATTTGTTAGCGATTGCGTTGTCCTCCTTTTAATTGCATGAAAACAGATCATCTTTTCTTTTTATTATAGCACGATTGAATGTTTTTAATATGTTTTTCAAAAGCATTTTTTTCCAACATCCAGACAAAAACAGGGATATCAGACGTTCAAATCTGATATCCCCGTTTCTTTTCTAAATAGGAATCTACTATCTACCGCTTCCCCTACGCCTCATCAATCGCATGCCCGATATCATGGCGCATATATTTGTTAGCGAAATCGATCCACTCGGTCGCCTTGTATGCATTGGCGCGCGCCTCTTTCAGGTCTTTGCCCTTTGCAGTAACGCCCAGCACTCGACCGCCGTTTGTCACGATGTCACCGTCCTCATCAAACTTCGTGCCCGCGTGGAATACATAGTATCCGTCTGCGTCCTTGAACTTCTCCAGGCCGTGAATCTTGAAGCCCTTTTCATATTTTACCGGGTAGCCGTCCGACGCCAGAACGACGCAGACTGCTGCATTATCCTCAAATTCAAGCTCAATCTGATTCAGGGTTCCGTCGATACATGCCTCAAAGACTTCCACGATATCATTCTTCATGCGCGGCAGGACAACCTGTGTCTCCGGATCGCCGAAACGGGCATTGTATTCCAGCACCTTCGGACCATCTGCGGTCAGCATCAGACCGAAGAAAATGATGCCCTTGAAGGTACGTCCTTCCTTCTTCATCGCATCAACCGACGGCTGATAGATGTACTTTTTACAGAATTCATCTACTTCTTTTGTGTAGAACGGGCTTGGTGAGAAGGTTCCCATACCGCCTGTATTTAAGCCCTGATCGCCGTCCAGCGCCCGCTTGTGGTCCTGGGAGGAGGTCATAATGCGGATCGTATCGCCATCGACGAAGGAAAGAACCGAAACCTCGCGTCCTGTCATGAACTCCTCGATGACCATCTGATTACCGGCAGAACCAAACTTCTTGTCCTCCATGATCTCCTTGACGCCTGCCTGTGCTTCTTCCAGCGTATTACAGATCAGAACACCTTTTCCAAGTGCCAGACCATCTGCTTTCAAAACGATCGGCATCTTAGCGGTCTGTAAGTATTCCAGCGCCTTGTGTGGATCGGTAAAAGTCTCATAGGCTGCGGTCGGAATGTTGTATTTCTTCATCAGATCCTTGGAAAATGCCTTCGATCCTTCCAGAATCGCCGCATTTTTTCTCGGTCCAAATACACGCAGTCCCTGTGCCTCGAACACATCCACGATACCGCCAACCAGCGGATCGTCCATGCCGATCACGGTCAGGTCAACCTCATGCTCTTTTGCAAATGCCGCCAGCTTATCAAATTCCATCGCACTGATCGGCACACACTCTGCATACTCTGCAATTCCCGCATTGCCCGGTGCACAATAAATTTTATCTACCTTCGGACTCTGAGCTACTTTCCATGCGATCGCATGCTCACGTCCGCCGCTGCCAACGATTAAAACTTTCATGTTCTTCTCCTTATATTCTTCCGTTTGCAATCGCATTGATCGCCTGCGGAAGCAGTACCCACTCTGCCTGTTCCATCACGCGCTGCTGCAGCGTTTTCGGCGTATCATCCGGCTGCACCTCTACGGCCTTCTGGAAGAGGATCGGACCGGTATCGGTTCCCTCATCCACATAGTGAACCGTCGCGCCCGTCACCTTGACGCCGCGCGCCAGCGCCGCCTCATGCACCTTCAGTCCGTAATAGCCGACGCCGCAGAATGACGGAATCAGGGACGGATGGATATTGATAATTTTATTTCTGTATGCCTCGATCATCGCCGCCGGAATCTTCACAAGAAATCCAGCCAGAACGATGAGATCCGGCTTACATGCCTTGATGGTCTCCAAAAGCGCCTCATTGAACGCATCGCGTGTTTCATACGCCTTCGGAGTCACAACAAATGCCGGGACACCGTGGTTTTTCGCGCGCTCAATCGCATAAGCGCCCTCATTGTTGCTGATAACCGCCACAACTTCTGCGTTCGTGATCTTGCCGTTATCAACCGCATCCAGGATTGCCTGCAGATTTGTACCGCCGCCAGAGACCATTACAACGACTCTTAGCATAATGTTACTCCCTTTTCTCCTGCCTCAATGGAACCGATGATGTACGGTGTATCGCCAGCGGACTTCATTGCCTCCATCGTTCGCTCTGCATCAGCCGCATCGACTGCTACGACCATGCCAATACCCATATTGTAGGTATTGTACATCATGTGCTCCTCGATATCGCCTTTCTTCGCCAGCATACCGAAGATCGGCGGAATCTGATAGCTGTCTTTCTTGATGACTGCGCGGACACCGTCTTTCAGCATACGCGGAACATTCTCATAGAAGCCGCCGCCTGTGATATGGCTGCACGCTTTCACAGTCACGCCCGCATTCTTCACTGCTTTCAGCGCCTTTACATAGATACGGGTCGGTGCCAGAAGTGCCTCGCCAAGCGTGGTTCCCAACTCCTCATAGTAGGTCTCCAGTCCCTCTTTGTTGAGTTCCTTCTCAAATACCTTGCGGACCAGGGAGAAACCATTGCTGTGAACGCCGGTGGATGCCATACCGATCAGTACATCACCTGGTTTCAGGTTTTCGCCGGTAATCATGTCTTTTTTATCAACCACGCCGACAGCAAAACCGGCCAGATCATAATCTTCCTCCGGCATCAGCCCCGGATGCTCAGCTGTCTCGCCGCCGATCAAAGCTGCCTCCGACTGTAAGCAGCCTTCTGCAACGCCTTTTACGATATCCGCGATCTTTTCCGGATAGTTCTTGCCGCAGGCAATATAGTCCAGGAAAAACAGCGGCTCGCCGCCTGCACATGCAATGTCGTTGACACACATCGCAACCGCGTCGATACCGATCGTGTCATGCTTGTCCATGATGATCGCCAGTTTTACCTTGGTACCACAGCCGTCCGTACCAGATAAGAGAACCGGATCTTCCATCTCTTTAATCTTTGCCAGGGAGAATGCACCGGCAAAGCCGCCCAGACCTCCCAGCACTTCCTCACGCATCGTTTTCTTTACATGCTCTTTCATCAGTTCTACCGACTTATAACCAGCCTCAATATCTACTCCGGAATTCTTGTAATCCATGGTTTTCCTCCGTATGTCCTTGTTTATATTTTTAATATTTATTTCTGTGCCAGATACTCTTTATGTCCCAGTTTCTGTAATTTCTCATCCTTACCGGCTACTTCATTCTTCATCTCCTCAGAGTATGCTTTTAATTTTGCTAAAAGCTCCGGATCGGAAGTTGCCAGAATCTTGGCTGCCAGAATACCCGCATTCTTGCCGCCGTTGATCGCTACCGTCGCAACCGGAATACCGGACGGCATCTGTACGATCGAATACAGAGAATCAACTCCGCCTAAATCCGAGGTTTTCATCGGAATACCGATCACTGGCATCGGAAACAGTGCCGCACACATACCCGGCAGATGCGCTGCCTTACCAGCACCTGCAATGATAACCTTAAAGCCTTTCTCCTCAGCGGATTTTGCATAGTTAAAAAAGATGTCTGGCTCACGGTGTGCAGAAATGATTGTCATTTCATAATCAATCCCCATCTTGTCCAGAAAATCTGCTGCCTGTGCCATGATCGGCATGTCCGAATCGCTTCCCATTACAATTCCTACTTTTGCCATCGTTCATTCTCCTTTTCTCTGCATTGTATTTATTAGTTCTACTTATAAGTAATTTGAATAAAAACAGCCTTACTTATTAGTAATGATACTAGGTTTTTGATCGCAAGTCAATAGGGTTTCGAGAATCCTTCAAAAAATACTATGAGATTGCAGCCTCCTTGCTTTTATGTTATCCTTATTGGCATCACAATGATTACAAAGAGGTTCCCTAAATGAAACGGACATTATCATACACTATTACAAATAAAAACAAAGCTGACACCATCGGCGCCTTCCTCCGCGATGCCGGATATTCCCACCGCATCCTCATCGAGCTCAAACAGAACCCTGAGCAGATCTGCCTGAACGGAACACCGTCCTGGCTGAACACACCGCTTCAGATCGGAGACACCCTGACGCTCTTTCTCCCGGACGAACCCGTTTCTTCAGATATTCTTCCGGTCAATCTTCCGATTGATATAGTATATGAAGACGAAGATCTCATAATACTCAACAAAGCCCCCGGAATGCCTGTCCACCCATCCCAGGGACACCATGAAAATACGCTGGCAAACGCCCTCGCGTACCGGTTTGCCTCGCGCGGCGAACATTTCGTGTTCCGTGCCGTGAACCGCTTAGACCGTGACACCACCGGTCTTCTGCTGATCGCCAAACATAAAATAAGCGGCGCATTTCTCTCCACCATGACTGCAAAAAAAGAGATACGCCGCGAATATCTCGCGATTGTTGCCGGTAAACCAGAAGAATCCGGCACCATCGATCTGCCGATCGCCCGAAAAGATGGTTCCACTATCGAACGCTGCATCGATATGGATCATGGGGAACACGCCGTCACCCATTACCGGTGTCTCGATTACCGGGACGATCTCGGCTGCTCCCTCGTCCGGCTTCGCCTGGAAACGGGGCGCACCCACCAGATCCGGGTCCACATGAAAGCCATCGGGCACCCGCTTTTAGGGGATTTTCTATACAACCCGGATTACCGCTTCATCGGACGGCAGGCGCTTCACTCCTATACGGTGGCATTCCGGCATCCGATCACTGGGGAAGCAATGGAGTTTTCGGCTCCGATGCCGGAGGATTTTTCCTTCTTCTATTAATACTGCTTCCGCAGTCCCTTCGGATAATGGTTTTTCAGCGTCCCGCCGCTCTTCTTGCCCCATCCGAGCGAATACCCGTCCACACTCACAAGGCACCAGCCTTTTCCGGCGTCTTCCTCAGAAAGCTGGATCGTCTCGCCGCGCAGGTATGCCGCCGTCTCCGGCGCGTCGGCAGACAGGTTCACGTTCTGTTTTACCTCCGATGGATGCAGGGCAAGTGCCAGCGCGTGAGACGGCTCAAAACGGTTTTTCTTAAATTCTCCCATCTGAAGCCCCGGGCGAAGCACCCGCAGCCCCTTAAAATCGACCATCTCCTCCGGCGTCCGGTAAAGCTGGTCGCCAAACATCGTCATCGTACTGTCCGCTGTCCATTTCTTCGGCTCAATAAATATCTCTTTGCAGAAATCCTCATAGACTGCCAGAAGCTTCTTGTCCTTCATCGAAGCCGGATATTTACGCTTCACGCTCTCCGGCTCGCCCGTTTTTCGAAGAAGTGCCGCATAATGGCCTTCTCCCTCGGTCCGGTGCGGCCAGATACGGACCGTTTTCTCGATTCCATCCGTCACGCCCGCTCCCCAGGCTGGAACGCCGTGCGAAAGTCCCGGATAGTCCGGCGTTTCCTCTAGCGCAAACCCTGGATGTGCCTCTAAGAAACGTCCGATCGCCTGCTCGTCCTCCTCCGGCGCAAACGTACAGGTGGAGTACACCAGCCGTCCGCCCGGTTTCAGCATCATTGCCGCATTTTCAAGAATCTCCTGCTGCCGCCCAGCACAGCGACGCACATTCTCCGGGCTCCATTCCGTGACCGCCGTCTCATCCTTGCGGAACATTCCCTCGCCGGAACACGGTGCATCCACGATGATCCCATCAAAAAATGCCGGAAAATACTTCGTCAGCCGCCCGGAATCTTCATTTGTCACAACCGCATTCCGGATTCCCATGCGCTCGATATTCTGCGAGAGAATCTTTGCACGCGCCGGATGGATCTCATTGCTCACCAGAAGTCCTTCTCCGCCCAGTCTCGCCGCCGCCTGCGTCGATTTTCCGCCCGGTGCCGCACAGAGATCCAGAATCATTTCCCCCGGCTGCGGGTTTAAAAGCGAAGCCGCAATCATCGCGCTCGGCTCCTGAATATAGTAAACGCCCGCATCGTGGTACGGATGACGCCCCGGACGATCCTCCGCCCCATAAGCGAATCCCTCCGCCGCCCACGCAACCGGATTCAAAGAAAATGGAGCCGTCTTAGCAAATTCCGCCGGATCCGTTTTCAGTCCGTTCACGCGCAGTCCCTGTGAGCGCTCCTTGTCGTAACTGGCGATAAACGCATCGTACTCCCTGCCGAGCATCTGTTTCATTCGTTCAGTAAATGCTGCTGGTAAATTTATCATGGTTTTGTATTATCCTTCTTAATCAAACATATAATTCATCTTTCCTAAATAATAATACTATTACATAAACAGCAATTCCGTCAACTATTTCTGCCTCTTCTTTCCAGTATCTTTTCCGCCCCATTTTCCCATACTATCCTCATGATTCGATGGATATTTACGTTCGTTCTCCTCCCATTTTTTAGTTTCTCACTCACACGCGGATGCAATCTGTTTTCTTCCAATTTTTCCAGCATCAGCATCGCACTGCACCGACGCGGGGAATTTTTTCTCTGGTGCCTGCTCTGCGGCGGCTTTTTCTACTCCCAACTCTCCCTGTACCGCCCCCGCCAGGCAAAATGCTGCCTGCTTCTCCTCACTGCCGCTGCCCTGCTGCCCTATACCCCGGAGCACCTCCCAGTCTGTGCTATCCTTCACACGCTTCTGGCACTGGCGGCTGCACTGTTATTTCTTTATAATCTGTTTTATTTAAGCTTGCAGCTCTATCTTTCGTCCCCAGCTCCTGCCCGTTATTCCCAAACACCCTCCAATACTGCCTTTTTCAGCAAATTGACTCACTCTTTGGATTCTCCTGCTGCCCGTGGGCGCCTCTGCCTCCTGCTTCTCTGGACTTCTTGTGTTTTCTGTCTGGACAGCTGGATTTTATCGGGAATCATCAACAGTGCCATGGAAATTTGCCTGACCTTAACCGCTGGCGTACTGTTCTGGCTGTTTTTTCCTTCACTACGCCTGGCATCGAATCATCCGCATTCCCTGTTGTAATTCTTGCAAAGCGTTTTTTAAACATCTCCCTATCAACAAAAAAAGCCAGTTCTATATCTCTCTTAATACACCAAAGATATAAAAACTGGCTTTTTACCATTCTTAGATTTTTATACCTGCTCCCTCATTTTAAGCAGATATGGTATGTAAACTTCCCGTCATACAGAGCCGGAAACTTCACCGAACGCCCACCTTAGTACACAATCTTGTACTCGCTGGAACCTTCTCCATTTACCACATAGTAAACGGCACGCTCTTCCGGTTTAACATACAGGGTCAGAGTCTCAATCTCTTCCTCTTTATGTCCCAGAGCTGCATATGCTTTCTTTGCTTCTGCCTCCAGCTTCTCGATAGAAATCTCTGCACCTGCGTACTGTACGTATGCAACTGTCTTTACTTCCTTTTTCTCAGCTGTCTTCTTTGCTGCAGTGGTTGTCTTTGTGGTTGTCTTTGTGGTTCTCTTTGCAGTTGTTTTCTTTACGGTCACGTCTGTCTCCTTTTTCTCTGCGGCTGCTGCCATCTCTTTCTTCTCTGCGAGGGCGGTCTCCTTCTTCTGTACCGGCGCTACGGCTGTCTCTTTCTTCTCTACGTGTGCCAGTGCTGTTTCCTTTTTCGGAACGGATGCTACTGCCGTCTCTTTTTTCTCCACGGCTGCCACAGCTGTTTCCTTCTTTGCTACTTCCGCTACCGCTGTCTCTTTCTTTGCGACTGCTGCCACTGCCGTTTCTTTCTTCGCTACTTCAGCTATGGCTGTCTCTTTTTTCTCCACAACAGACGGAACCTTTTTCTCTTTCGTTGAAACAGATTTCTTTTCTGCTGTCTTGGCTAATGTTTTCTTTCTCGGAACCATATATCTCATCCTCCTTCTCTGCTTTCTCCACGACGTCTTCCGGCTCATGATTTTGCGCACACAGTTACGCAGCGCTTCTTTACCCGTAGCAATGCCTCATGTCCGGTTCATTCTCCACAGTCGAAGCGGGGACACCGCCCAATCACATCCTTGTCATTCTGCGGTATCCCCATATTTTTATTGTCTTATATTCAAGTTTCCCCAAGTTGTCTGTCCGTCCAAACTATCACATAAACGGTCTTTTCCTGTCCTTGATCCACCGTCAAGCACATCCTATCCCCGTTTCCGTAACCCTGTCTGAACTTTAACAAGTATACGGCAATTTCCTGCTTTTGTCAACAAAGCCGCTCTTCCTACCGGATCGCTAAGTACAAATTATAAAATCCAGTTACACTGACGATTCCCACCATAATCGGCGTCAGGAATCGGATGCAGAACACCCAGAGTTTTCCCAGACGGAACTTCGTACCGTCCGCCTCGATCTCCGCAAGCAGATACTCCGGTTTCCATTTCCAGCCTACATAGTAGCACATCGTAAGTCCGCCGAGCGGCATCAGGATATTATCCGTTACCAGTCCAGCAAAATCAAAGACCGACTGATTCAGGATTGTGACATCACTCAAGACGCCGAAGGACAGCGCACTCGGAATGCCGAGCAGCGTGATCGCCGTACCAATCACAAGCGCCGCAGGCTTGCGTTCCCAGCCCAGCGAATCAATCGCAAAGGAGGCACAGACTTCCAGAAGTGCGATCGCACTCGTAACGGCTGCGAAAAAAACCAGCGCAAAAAACAGAATTGCGAAGAAAGTTCCCCCCGCAATATTCGCAAATACCATCGGCAGTGTACCGAAAATCAGTCCCGGTCCCTGTCCCGGCTCCAGACCGAAGGCAAATACTGCCGGAAAGATCGCGATACCCGCGAGAACCGCAATCACAGTATCCAGACCGCCGATGATCATACAGCTTTTTGGAATATTTTCCTTTCCACTCAGATAGCTTCCGTAAGTAATCGTGATACCCATGCAGAGACTCAGCGAATAAAACACCTGTCCCAGTGCCGCACTGACGGAGGAAAGCGTGAACGCCGAAAAATCCGGCTGGAAGATAAATAACAGTCCTTTCGAAGCTCCCGGAAGCGTCACGCTTCTGAAAATGATGACAAATAACAGAACCAGAAGCATCGGCATCATCAATTTGCTCGCTTTCTCAATGCCATTGATGCCAAAATAGCAGACAGCTATAGTCGCTGCCATAAATACAATATGCCAGATCACCGGCTCGCTGCTGCCAATAAAGGCGTCAAAATCCGGCGCTGCCGCCGTCGTCACATAGCTGGCAATATACTTTAAAATCCAGCCGCCGATGACGCTGTAATAACTCAAAATAATAAACGCCGCCAGTACGCCGAATATACCGACAATCCGTGCGTGCGGATGAATGTCCGCATATGCCTGCACCGGATCATGCCGCGTCTTCCGTCCCAGGGACATTTCCGTGATCATAACCGGCAGTCCGAGAAGAACGATAAAAAACAGATACGCAACCAGAAATGGAAATCCACCGTTCTTTCCCATCAGATATGGAAATTTCCACAGATTTCCCAATCCAATCGCCGCCCCAGCCGTTGCCATAATAAAGCCCAGCTTACTCGCCCATTGTTTGTTTTTGCTCATGTGTAGCCCTCTTAGTATTCTTTCATTTCATATTTGATATAACCTTGTGTTATAACGCGATACAGACTATTATATCGAATTTTAGGGACTATGTAAACCGTTTTTAAGTGGGAATCACGCGAAAAAAAGCCTGTCCCCCGGCACCTTTCCCGTGCCAGAAGACAGACTTTTCTCTATTTTTTAAATCAATTCATTTCCGGCAGCACACTCCCGGCATTCCAGAAAGCCACGCCGAATTTCCACTTTTTATCTTAGTCCTCGATCGTATCAATCAGGCTGTCATCATCAAAGTAATTGATCCGCATCGAAGCCTTCACATCGCGAAGTGTCTCAGCAGCCTTCGCCTCTGCTGCCTTGCTTCCCTCTTTCAGGATGTCAAATACATCCGGGATTCTCTTCTCCCATTCCTGGCGTCTCGCGCGGATCGGAGCCAGTTCAGCCTGCATGACGTTGTTTAAGAATTTCTTCACCTTCACATCGCCCAGACCACCTCTCTGGTAATGCGCTTTCAGCTCGTCCAGGTTCTGGTAATCCGGCAGGAACTCTGCAAAATACTCGGGACGGCAGAATGCATCCAGATAGATGAAGACCGGATTGCCCTCGACTTTACCCGGATCCTCGACACGCAGGTGATTTGGATCTGTAAACATGGACATGATCTTCTTCTTCACATCTGCTTCCGAATCAGAAAGGTAGATGCAGTTTCCAAGCGATTTGCTCATCTTTGCCTTTCCATCGATACCCGGCAGACGCAGACATGCCTTGTTGGACGGAAGCAGGATCTCCGGTTCCGTCAGAGTCTCGCCGTACACGCTGTTGAATTTGTGGACGATCTCCTTGCACTGCTCTAACATCGGCATCTGATCCTCTCCAACCGGAACGGTCGTCGCGCGGAATGCAGTGATATCCGCCGCCTGGCTAATCGGATAAGTAAAGAATCCAACCGGGATGCTTGCCTCAAAATTACGCATCTGAATCTCTGCTTTTACGGTAGGATTTCGCTGTACACGGGATACCGTAACCAGGTTCATATAGTAAAAAGTAAGCTCTGTCAGCTCCGGCACCATCGACTGGATAAAGATGGTGGATTTCTCCGGGTCAATTCCACAAGCCAGATAGTCCAGGGCAACCTGCAGAATATTTTTACGCACCTTTTCCGGATGATCTGCGTTATCTGTCAGCGCCTGTGCATCGGCAATCATAATATAGATCTCGTCGAATTTGCCGGAATTCTGAAGTCTCACTCTCTCGCTCAGAGAGCCAACATAATGTCCGACATGTAAGCGCCCGGTAGGACGATCGCCGGTTAAAATAATTTTCTTCATTCTATTTGTTTCCCCTTCCATGCTGGTGTTATTTCCTGAGAAATATTATATATCCTGGGGGGCGGACTGTCAACATTCCCCTTTCTGGCTGTCCTTCCAATCCAGAGCAGATGGACTAGCACATAGACGCAAAAAACGCCGAAACCTTTCGATTCCGACGTTTTGGACATTTCTTGAAAATGAGAACTACTGTCCCATCTGCTTTGCAACTTCCTCTGCAAAGTTCTCTTCCTTCTTTTCGATACCTTCGCCAGTCTCGAAACGAACGAACTTCTTAACAGTGATCTTCGCACCATTCTCTTTAGCAACCTGAGCTACATACTGAGCTACGCTCTGCTTGCCATCCTCAGCCTTAACATATACCTGATCCAGAAGGCAGATCTCTTTGAGCTCTTTCTTGATACGACCCATAACCATACCGTTGATGATCTTGTCGTTTGCATCCGGCTTCTCGTTCTTAGCTGCTACAGTCAGGATCTCTTTCTCTTTTGCGATGTAATCTGCATCTACTTCGCTGTCGTTGGTGTACAGCGGCTACAGAGCTGCAGCCTGCATAGCTACGTCTACCAGAACGCCGATCTTGCCGCCTGCATGGATGTAGGAAGCAACGAAACCGTTCTCCTCAGCTAACTGAGCAAAACGACGGATCTTCATGTTCTCGCCGATGATGGAGATCTGGGAAGACAGAGCCTCTGCAACTGTCAGGGACGGATCCTTTGCCCATTTTTCAGCCAGAAATGCGTCAATAGCTGCTGCGCTTGTGTTCAGCGCCTGCTCAGCAACATCAGATACATAGTTCTGGAACTTCTCGTTCTTAGCTACGAAGTCTGTCTCTGCGTTTACTTCTACTACAACTGCCTTCTTTTCATCAGCGGTAACCTTAGTCATAACGATACCCTCTGCTGCAATACGACCAGCTTTCTTAGTAGCGCCTGCAAGTCCTTTTTCTCTCAGGAACTCAACAGCTTTGTCCATGTCGCCATCTGTAGCTGCAAGAGCTTTCTTACAGTCCATCATACCAGCGCCTGTCATTTCACGTAACTCTTTTACCATTGCGGCTGTAACTGCCATCTTAAATCCCTCCGTGTATATAAATTCAGGTACACGTTCGTATACCCGCGCGGAGCACGCTTTTATGCGGAAAACCGCGGCGTGCTCCTGGTCTTTTGGTTTCAGTTTTTAATTTTGGGGTTAATTAAACCTCTGTAGCCTCTGCTTCGCCCTCTGCTGCAGCTGCCTCAGCCTCGCCCTGCTTAGCTTCGATAACAGCGTCTGCCATTTTGGAAACGATCAGTTTTACGGCACGGATAGCATCATCGTTACCCGGGATTACATAATCCAGCTCTTCTGGATCACAGTTGGTATCGATGATACCGATCAGCGGAATACCCAGAGTATGAGCCTCCTGTACGCAGATTCTTTCCTTCTTCGGATCTACTACGAAGATAGCATCCGGGATCTTCTTCATATCTTTGATACCGCCCAGGTTCTTCTCCAGCTTCTCCCACTCTTTTTTCAGCTCGATAACTTCTTTCTTCGGCAGAACGTCGAAAGTTCCGTCCTCAGACATAGCCTCGATCTGTTTTAATCTAGCGATACGGCTCTGGATGGTTTTGAAGTTTGTCAGCATACCGCCTAACCATCTCTCATTTACATAAAACATACCACATCTCTCAGCCTCGGTCTTGATAGCGTCCTGAGCCTGCTTCTTTGTACCAACGAACAGGATTGTGCCGCCGTCTGCTGCGATATCGGATACTGCCTTGTAAGCCTCATCTACTTTACCTACAGATTTCTGAAGGTCGATGATGTAGATACCATTTCTCT
>OQVI01001529.1_pt1 | contig 15919 bp, 9 predicted proteins | sample 1691651 | NCBI WGS metagenome assembly OQVI01 (sample SAMN03418287, study PRJEB22391) | human gut metagenome | biome: human-gut; feature: organic feature; material: feces | host: Homo sapiens | place: Italy | collected 2013-04
TTTGTTATTACTCACCACTTGCAGAAGTGGGAGTCTCAACTCAGACTGAGATAAATTTTTTGGTGTTTTGAACCCTAATCACATTTAGAAAGAGTTTACTGATTATGAAAGCATATTACCCGAGCTATTATAAAAATTTTATCTGCATTGCAGACAAATGTCCCATCACCTGCTGTCAGGAATGGAACATTGGCGTTGATGACACGACCTATGACCGCTGGTGCCATACAGCACCCCCAAATGATATGCCATACCTGCACAAAGTGCTGTCTGATTACACATCTCTCAGAGAACACCAGCATATGATTACTCTGAATGAGGAGAAAAAATGTCCTTTTCTATGTAAAAATAAACTCTGCCGTCTTGTTCTGCATCACGGAGATGACATTCTTTCTGAAACCTGCACAATGTTTCCGCGCGAATATCACCATTTCGCCACCCATACAGAAGCCTCTCTGATGCCTGGCTGCCCTGCGGTTCTGGATCTCTGGCAGATGCAGTCACAACTTCTGTTTCCCAAAATTTCTGAGATTGTCACGCTTTCCCCGGAAGAACAGATTCTGTTTCAAGTACGGGATCACATTCTTCAGATTGTACAATGTCCGGATTACAGCCCAGAGCTGTCATTATTGGAAAGCTTTTATATATTGTCTGAACTTCCGACAACTGCTCTGTCCGGGATCTTACTGGCAGACTACTTTTCCACCGAAACCCAGACACAACTTTCGGCTGCCATTACTAACATGGAGTTTTCTACGGAAAACATGCTGTATGAATGTAATGAACTGCTACAAGATCTGGCTGTCAATTACCAGAAAGAAGGTCTTTATGAGGAATTTCTGACACCGCTTCTAGATCTTGCCGGCAACATTTCCACAAATAGTTATCCGGCTGATCTGTCTCAAAAATGGAAACTGTTCCGAGCGCACTGGGACAAGCACGTACCTCTGCTGCGGGCATTTCTGTCCAATGAAATTTTCGCAGATCTTCTGCTTCCGGACAATGATCTGAACGGCATGCTGATCCATCTGCAATGGATTGGAATGGAATACGCAGCCATTCGATACAGCATTTTTCTGTCCTGGCTGCTTTCCGGTGAGCATACCCTGACATACAACGATATCCGTGATGCCATTGTCATTCTGACGCGCATGACCGGCTATGATGATGATGATATTTATGAGTATCTGGAAAACAGTTTTGAATCCCTGTATTGGGAATGGGGATATTTTGCAATGATTCTTGCAGATGTGTAAAAAGACAAAATTTAAGCCCGATCGATAATTTTTCTTCCGACCGGGCTTTTAATGAATTTCCAGTAATTTCATTGTCTACACCTTCAACTTTCTCAGATTATAAATTTATTGTTTATGTTCCTTTTGGACTGTACCTCCTGTTCTTAAATTATGAATTTTCCATTCTCATTTCATTGGTCTGTACCTCTGTTTCTTAGTTCTTTTGTTGAGATTATAGTAACGCATCTCCACTTATTTGTCAATACTTTTCTGTCATTTTTTTATTTTATTAAGTATTGTCAGTTTATTTGCATTTGTATTGAGCTTTATCTGTTTCGAAATAAAAAGGGTGCATGAAAAACTTTCCGTTTTTCACACGCCCTTTCATTGAAACATTTTTAACTATTTTTTTAAAAACAGCAGTTTTTTTACAACCGCAGCAATCCCAACACCAATTATCCAGACACCACCCAGCAAAAACAAAATCACAGCCAGACCGGTTCCCGCATCCGTCCCCATCAACGGTGCATAGAAATCTCCCATCAACACAATAAACTGTGAAACTGTCAGAAGCAGCGCAGTGATTGCCTGTGCAAACAGACCGGAATGATTCTTATACAGCTGGCGATACAGCAGAAACATCAATGCGATCACAATTACCAGCACAGCCAGAAAGCCAAACAGCTTTCCTGCGCCGGAATCAGATGATACAGAACGTGTTCCTGCACGAACTCCTGCCACCGCTCCGACCAATATAACGGTCTGCAATGTTCCTGTTTTCTTTTTCTTCATACCACGTTTTTCATCCAGTACACGATAAAGCTTTGCTGCTCCTTCATACATATCTTCCGGATTCAGACCGCGAAACCGGTAATAATCAATGATATGATCGTAAATTACCGGCTTAAGCCGGCTACTTTCCAAAAGTTCTGCAAACATTCCCATATATACCGGCTGTTTCAGGATCTCCTGGTACTCTGCTTTTCGAAAATATTCCTGAAACAGTTTCACCTTATTGCAATATTGTGGTTTCAGCAGCATTTCCATTTCTATCAATGCTTTCTGGATAAAATAAATCTGTTTCTGCTCTTCCTCACGCTGTTCTTCTTCTATCACTTCATCAAAATCATACTGTGGAACAGCTTCCGATTGCTCTGGATTTTCTGTTTGTTCTTCCAGTTCCTGTTCTGCAGGCACGCCGGAACTTGTTTCCGGATCAGCTTCCTCTGTCACGTTGGCATCAACCGGTTGTAACTCTGTTTCCTCTAATGCATTAATATCCGCTGATTGTGAATCTGCTTCTTTTGTTCCTGTAACAGTAACCGGGTGTATTGTATGCTGCCGTTGTTCCTGTCTGCGCAGCATTCTATATGCATCATGAATCTGTTGAAATTCTTCCGGATATTCCTCTGGATGATATTGTCTGGACAGCGCTGCATACGCTTCTTTGATTTCTTCCTGGGTACATCCCGGTTCTATGCGTAAAACTGCATAGGCCTGAGCTTTATCCATTTCTTATTCCTCCATATATCTCTGCTTTCTTTTGGTTTTCACTTCTGTCTGCATATCGAGTTTCCTATCTATTCCGATCCGCCTTCTCCTTCATCTTCTTCCTTCCACTCAGGGAATTCCAACATTCCTTCGAAAGGGTCATATGTTTCCAGGGAAACAATGACCTGTTCCAGTAATTCCCGATAACGTCGGATCCTGCGTGGATCCTGACTGGCAAGAATCTGATCAAAATACTCAATATAAGAGAGAATCCTCTCCCTTGTCTCCGGAAGTGATTCTTCAAAAAGAACCTGTAACCGTTCCTTCATCAACCTGTTTTCTGTCATATCCTTTGGATGAATTTTCAGTTTCTGTAACTGCTGCATCCGCTTTTTAATTTCTTTTTCATCCATATTCTGTGACAGGATTTTTGAAACCTTCTTTCCGTTGGAAACAACCGTTACCTCCACTTCCAGAATACCATTAATATCGTAAGTAAAACGGATATCAATACATTCTTCCCCTTTTTTCTTTTTCGGAATCGGTACCTTGAGCACTCCCAGCTGCAGATTATCCTCCGCATAAGGTTCCTCCCCCTGCCGGATATCAACCTTTACCTCGGACTGATAATCCGACACCGTATAGTACCGCTGCACCCGCGAGCAGGGCAGCACAGTATTCCGCTCAATGATCGCACTCATATAGGGATGCTGATGATCCGCATCATTATTTACACTGGTTCCCAGCGTAAACGGACAGATATCTGTCAGTACATAATCCCTGACCTCATCTTTTCGTTCCATCACACCACAGACAAGACCAAGCCCACGGGCGATCAGCTGATCACTGAACCCTGTTACCAGTGGCGTCTGATCAAACAGCTGTTCCATATAAGATTGCACCAACGGCATTTTCCCGGATCCGCCCGCTAAAATTACCGCATTGATCTCCTCAAGACTCACTCTGCCATCCTGCAGGGCATGTCGAAGCACGCGCTGCATGCGTTTCCAGATGCCAGAACTTTCTCTCATCACACGTTCATTTGTATACACACTCTGATAAGTCTGACCGCCGAGCACAGCCGTCATTTTAACTTCCGGCTGCACAGATAATGCTATTTTACACTTTTCTGCCTGACGCAATAAAATGGCATACTCCGTTTCACTCAGACATTTCTGCTGCAACTGATGTTCTTTCAGGAAACCACCGGCAATGGCTTCATTAAAATCATCTCCACCGAGATGATTATCTCCGGAAACTGCAAGAATCTCCACCATTGTATCAAAACAATCCACGATAGAAACATCCAGCGTACCTCCGCCAAAGTCAAAAACAAGAAACAACTGTTCCTGTCTGGTATCAAAATAGGATGCAAGTGCTGCAGCACTTGGTTCATTGATAATTCGTTTTACCATTACACCGGCCAGAGCCCCTGCCCGTTTTGTTGCCACCCGTTGTTTGTCATGAAAATATGCCGGCACAGAGATAATAACATCTTCCACATCCTCCTGCAGATAATTTCTGGCATCTTCCACGATAGCACTGATCACAAATCCAGACAGCTCTTCCGGCAGAAAATTCCGCCCGCCCAACACATAGTTCTGTGTCGTCCCCATCTTCTTTTTAAAAGAAGCAGCGGTATCTTTCGGATGTGTGATCAGACGTTCCTTTGCAATCTGACCAACTGCCACGCTGCCATCCTCCATGACACTTACCACACTTGGCGTCAAAAAAGAACCGAAACGATTCGGTATCAGTTCCACTTTCCCGTTTCGATATACAGCCCCCAACGAGTTTGTTGTTCCAAGATCAATTCCTAATATCGCCATATAAATTCCTGCCTTTTCCCATTACCTGCATGACCATCCGGATCAGCTTAACGGATAAAATTCGTCTTATAATCCCGCTCCGTCTGTGGCAGTTCCACTCCGGCTGCTTTTCCTGCTGCAAAACATTTCATCATCCACGCCAGATTACGCGCAAGATTCCGCATGGTCTGCATACCTTCTTCATCCTGACAGGCTTCTCCCGGAACAGCTCCGTGCACCTGATTCCAGTAAGTAGAACCTGCTACCGGCATCTGACAGATTCCAAAATATTTATTCATGGCATCAAAAGATGCTGTGGTTCCGCCACGGCGTGCTACTGCCACAGATGCACCCGGTTTAAATGCGAATGCAGCACTTCCGCTGCTGTAAAATGCCCGGTCCAGGAATGACATCACTCTTCCACTTGGATGTGCATAATACACCGGTGTACCAAATACAAACCCATCTGCTTCTTTTGCTTTTGCAACAAACTCATTTACTTTGTCATCTGCAAACACACAGCCGTTCTCTGTACACTGACCGCAGCCCAGACAGTCTCTGACCGGTTCCCCGCCCATCTGGAAAATCTCATACTCAATCCCTTCTTTTTCCAGCTGTCTGCCTACTTCCAGCAAAGATGCATAGGTATTTCCATTTGCTTTCGCACTTCCATTTAACATTAAAACTTTCACGTTGTATTCCTCCTCAAAAATCATAGTATCATTATTAATTATAATCTCATTTCTTACATCATACCGATAATCGGGCTGTTTTTCAACCTGTTCCTGGAAGCTGCGGTGTTTTCCATCCATGCTCATACAAAGTCAAAACCGCAACGGACCGTTCTGTCATCTCATATCATATGCCACATTGATCAGCTGATCTGCCAGCGCACATGGCTTCCGCTTTCATCCTTGATGACCAGAAGCTGGTCATCAATCTCCTGCTTCAGCTCTGTCACATGGGAAATAATACCGATCATTTTGCTGCCGCCTGCCATTTCCTGCAATACGCGGACCGCCTGATTGCGGGAATGTTCATCCAGTGACCCGAATCCCTCATCGATAAACATCACATCCAGATGTATCGCTGCAGAACTCTCCTGGATCTGATCTGCCATTCCAAGTGCCAGAGACAGTGCCGCCATAAAGGATTCTCCACCGGATAAAGTACGCACTTCCCGTACTTTTCCCGTCACAGCGGAATATACCATCAGATCCAGTCCGTGATTTTTTCCCTCACCGGCCTTATCCAGATCATACATCCGCAATTCAAACTGTCCTGCCGACATTTCCAGGAAACGCCGGTTGGCGGCATACAGGATCCGTTCCAGATACTGTCGCTGTACAAAAGTCTCCAGGTCCATACGGAATCCGCTGATATTTCCGGACAACCGCTGATACAGGTCACTGATCTGCTGATGCTCCTTCAGAATCTGTGCGCGTTCTTCCATTTTCGGCATCAGACGGGCATAGCTTTCACTGTTGACACGGGCATAGGTGCCCCACTGCTCCCGCTCTTCCTGCCGGCTTTTCCACACCTGTTCTGCCTCTTGCAGGTTTTGCTGCAATACTTCCAGATCCGGTTTTCCCTGGGCTCCGATCTGTTCCTTCGCAGAAGTATAACGTCCCTGTGCCTGCGCCTGTTGCGCTTTATGAGCATCCAGTTTTTCCTGAAACAGATCCGCCTCTTCGCGTGTATACTGCTGTGTAACAGCCTGCCACTGTTCCGTGGTCAGACCAAATGCAGCCATCCGTGCCTCATATTTTTGCCGGCACTGTAACGCCTGTTCCTTTTGCTTCGGAAGGTCTTGCCGGTAACGCTTCTGCAGTGCCTGTGCTTCATCCCGTGCTTTTCCCGCCCGCTTCGCCTCCTTGGAAGCTTCTTCATATGCACGTTCTGCCTGTTCCTTTTCTTTTTTTGCAAGGTCTAGCTCTGCCTGTGCAGCTTCTCTGGACGTATAACTCTGTTCCCTCTGCAGCTGCTTTAATACCGCACGATTGCCTTCCAGAGCAACATGGATTTCCTGTTCTTTCTGCTGTGCTGCTTTATACTGTGTTTCCAGCTTCTCTGTCTCTTCCTCTGCCTCCTGAAGATGACGCTGTGCCTGTTTCAGTTTTGCAACCTCTGCATTTAACTGTTGTTCCTGTTCTTTCAACTGCTGCATTTCATCCTGTACCACGGCTTCTGCCAGTGCCAGTTCCACTGCTTCCAGAATCTCACATCCATGCTCCTGCAAATGTCCGAACAGCCGCTCCAACGCTTCCTTCAGCTGCTTTTCTTTCTCATTTGCCAATTCCAGTGCCGCCTCCGCGCTTGAAGCACAGCTCTCCTGCTCCTTTCTCCGTTCTTCTACGGAAACACTCATCTCATCCAGTTTTTCCCGGGTGAGTGTGCTGTGTTCTTCCGCAAGTTCACAGGGGGCCGGGTGTTCCAGGGATCCGCACACCGGACAGGGCTGTCCCGGTTTCAGCTGTTCCCTTGCGATAAGTCCTGCCTGCATATTGAAAAATATCTGGCGCATAGCTTCGTATCGTTCCTGCTCCTGCCGATATTCCAGACTCGCCTCACGGAATTTTTGTTGTGTCGTCACCACCGTTTTCTTCTGACGGTTCCATGCTTCTTCCAGATCTTTTGTATCTGCCACTTCCTGATTCAGACGCTCCACACTTTTCTGCTGACTTTCCCAGCGTGCAAGCTGTATCGGTGCAGCCTGTTTCTCCATCTCCTGCTTTTTCCAGTCTGCGATCTGTGCCGTCAGCTGTTCCTTTTGTTCCTGCACCGCCTTGGTATTCTGCTTTGCCTGATCCAGATCGTTCTGCTGCCCTTCCAGATCTTTCTGTGTATCTTCCATCTTCTGAAACTGCTTCAGAGCCTGACCAACCCGCTCAGATACCCGACTGTACACACTGTTTTTCTTTCGATTCGCTTCTCCTGCTTTTTCTTCCAGCTTTGTGCCTTCTTCAGCCTGCTGTACCAGCTCCGGCAACCGCTCTTCCAGATTTTTCAGTTCTGTCTCTGTCTGTTCTACGGTTTTCTCATTAGTCTGAACCAGTTCAAAACAGTCAAAAATCTCCCATGCATTACGGATTATCCGTATCTGCTGTTCCAGTCTCTGCATCTCTCCGGCGTTCTCTTTGCATTGCTGCAACACAGTTTCCGCCTCCTCAAGCTGTTGATATGCCTGCTGCAGCTGCTCTGCCCTGTTTAAACGCTCCTGCGCCTGACTGCGTGCCTGTTCTGCCGCTTCTGCGGCCTCCTGTATTCCCAGTAGTCTTGCCTGTATATACCCGCACATCTGCTGTAATTCTCCTAACAGCAGTTCCATATCCTCTGCATGAAACCGCCTGGAATCCACAACCCTGATGAGCAGTTCCTGTATTTCCTCCCTGCGCTCATATTCTTCCGGCACAGAGATATGTCCTACCTCGGTCTGACATACCGTTCGGATTTCTCCGATATCCTTCTCCTTTTCTTTGCATCTTATCCTCAGTTCTTCCACTATTTTCTGATAGGGTTCCGTATGAAACAGTTTCCGAAAAATCACTTTTTTATCATCTGATTTTGCCCGCAGCAGTTCCATAAACTCACCCTGTGCGATCATAGCCACCTGCATAAACTGCCCTTTCGTCAGTCCCAGGATTTCTACAATTTTTTCGTCCGTCTCTTTTTTGTTTCGGGAAAATTCTGTCTGATCCGGCAGGATGAGGGATACCGTCTCTTTCTCTTCTGTTGTTCCATGGCCACGCTTTACCGGCCGGATATGCCGTGGGGTACGCCGCACGGTATAACTCTGCCGGCTGATGCCATCCCCCTCAGAAAAAGTCAGTTCCACAAAAGGTGAAATCTGCGGATCTGCATACTGACTCTGCAGCTCATTTCCATTCTTCTTATTCATTCCGGAACTTGCTTCTCCATACAACGCAAATACAATAGCATCAAAGATCGTTGTCTTACCTGCACCGGTATCACCGGTGATCAAAAACAGATTTTGCTCCGTTCGTTCAAAATCAATTGTTCCCGGAGTGACATAAGAACCAAATGCCTGCATCGTTAATTTTAATGGTTTCATTTTGTCTCTCCTTCCGTGAATACAGTATTGACAATTTCCTGCAATATGGCTTTTTCTTCATCCGGAGCATCCCCCAGAAACGAACAGCATACGTCATACGGATCCAGTTTTTCCTGAGCCCGCAATGCTCCTGCATAGTCCCGCTGTAATAACGTATCTCTGCGGATTTCCAGAAGATATGGGAATGCAGCCCGCAACCGGTCCTGGGTATCAAAATCCGGTGTGTCCGTCAGTGTTACAGATACATAATCCTCACATGCCTGTGCCAGTATTTCCTCTGCAGTTCCCCGCAGCACCTTGATCTGACGCAACGGATGCAGGGGCAGTATCCGGGTCTGCACCTCTCCTTTTTCTCCGAGTTCCACTTCGATCACACCTTTTTGCTGTCCTGCCTCACTGACAGAACACGCCAGCATTGTTCCGCAATAACGGATGCATTCACTCCCCAGTTTCATCGGCTTGTGGATATGTCCAAGTGCCGCATAATCAAATGGGTGCAAAATTTCTGCCGATACTTCATCAATATTTCCCACTGTTCGGATTTCTGAATCCATACGTTCTACTTCCTCTGCTTCTTTTCCTGCCGGAAGATAAAACTGATGACTGACCAGCACGTTCCGCTCCGCCATATTAATCTCTTCCCTTGCAAGCATCCGTCGCAACGTCTCGTCATAAGACAGATTATTTCCTTTTTCATCTGTGCCGGTAATCAATTTCACCATGGATGGTTTCACAAAGGGAAGCAGGTAAAAATTCACGGAACCATATGCATCCCGCAAAACTACTTTTTCAATATACTCTTCCGGCTGAACCGGTGGCAGACCGATCATATGAAGTCTCTGCCGCGCCAGCACACTTCGATAACAGTTGACCCGGACTGCACTGTCATGATTTCCGCTGATCATCATGATCACAAGTTCCGGCAGATTCTGTGTCAGCTCCTCAATAAATCCGTCCAGCACTTCCATAGCTTCCGCTGATGGAACCGCTTTATCATAGATATCTCCCGCAATCACCAGCGCATCCGGCCGTTCCCGTATTGCAAGTTCTGCAATCTGATGAAAAATATATTCCTGATCTTCGCGCAGATCCCGATTGATCAGTTTTAATCCAATGTGAAGATCCGATAAATGAAAAAACTTCATATGCTGTCTGTTCCTTTCCTGAAATTCAAGAATGCCTCGGCATTCTTGCTGCGAGATGCGCGTCATGCAAAGCATGACATATTTCTTTTGCGCATCTCTGCAATCCTGCCGGAGGCTATATCAGATGGGAGATTGACTCCCACCACTGATACTAATTTGCTCCTCGCCACCTAAAGAGGTGGAAGTCATCTCACATCTGATATAACCTCATTATACCAAACATATGTTTTTCACACAATAAAAAGACGCAGGTCATATTGCTATGACCTACGCCCTTTTTCTGCTCAGTTCAAGTCGAACGCACGTGAGACTTGGTGCGTGATTCTGGTCAGCGAAAGCTGACATATTCTTCTAAACCAGCCCGATCATCAAACCGATAAGGTGTACCACCAGTGCTGCCAGCCATGCAATCACACACTGCCAGATCACCACACCGATGGCCCATTTTGTTCCAAGTTCCCGCTTGATTGATGCAATGGCTGCCACACATGGTGTATACAAGAGGCTGAATACCAGTATTGAGGCTGCTGTCAGGGATGTGATCACCGTACCGATACTTCCAGCAAACAGCACTTCCAGCGTAGATACCACACTCTCTTTTGCAATAAAACCGCTGATCAGGGAAGTACAGATCCTCCAGTCGCCCATACCGAGCGGGCGGAAAACCGGCACCAGCACACCGGCCACTGCTGCCAGAATACTGTCTGCGGAATCCGTTACCATATTCATATGCAGATCAAAACTCTGCAGGAACCAAACCACGATCGTTGCAATAAAAATAACCGAAAATGCACGCTGCAGGAAGTCTTTTGCTTTTTCCCACAGAAGCTGTGTCACGTTTTTTGCCCCCGGCAGGCGGTAATTCGGCAGCTCCATAACAAACGGAACCGGCTCGCCTTTAAATAATGTTCCTTTATAAAGGAATGAGATCAAAATTCCGACACCGATGCCAAGCAAATATAATCCTGCCATGATAAAGCCACCGCGTTTCGGGAAAAATGCACTGACAAAGAACGAATAAATCGGCAGCTTTGCTGTACAACTCATAAATGGAGTCAACAGAATCGTCATCTTCCGATCCCGCTCACTGGTCAGGGTTCGTGTTGCCATAACCGCTGGAACGGTACAACCAAATCCGATCAGCATTGGTACAATACTTCGACCCGAAAGTCCGATCTTGCGCAGCAATTTGTCCATGACAAAGGCCACTCTGGCAATATAACCACTGTCTTCCATCAGAGACAGGAAGAAAAACAGTGTCACGATGATCGGTAAAAAGCTCAGCACACTTCCAACACCGTTAAAAATACCGTCAATAACGAGACTGTGCATAGCTCCATTTACATGGGTTGCTGTCATCGCCGCATCCACGATATCAGCCAGCTTATCGATTCCCATCTCCAGCAGGGTCTGCAAACCTGCCCCGATCACATTGAAGGTCAGATAAAACACCAGTACCATGATTCCTACAAAACACGGGATCGCCGTGTATTTTCCTGTCAGGATCCGGTCAATCTTCTCACTCCGGATACGTTCTTTACTCTCTTTTGGTTTTACCACAGTCTGTTCACACAGACGTTCAATAAAATCAAACCGCATATCAGCAATCGCTGCACTCCGGTCAACTTCACGTTCTGTCTCCATCTGCTGCACGATATGCTCCAGCATCTCCCGCTCGTTCTGATCCAGCTTTAACTGCTCCAGGATCAGGTGATCTCCCTCAATCGCTTTGGTTGCCGCAAATCGCACCGGAATCTGTGCTGCCTGTGCATGATCTTCAATCAGATGAATCACTGCATGAATGCAACGGTGCACAGATCCGTTATGATCATTTTTATCACAGAAATCCTGACGAAGCGGTCGCTCCTGATATTTTGCAATATGTAATGCATGACGGACAAGCTCGTCCACACCCTGATTTTTAGCTGCCGATATCGGAATCACCGGAACACCAAGCAGTGCTTCCATGCCGTTGACATCTATGGAGCCCTGATTTCCAATCACTTCATCCATCATATTCAAGGCAACTACCATCGGGATATCCATCTCCAGAAGCTGCATCGTCAGATACAGATTTCGCTCAATATTCGTCGCATCCAGAATATTAATGATTGCTTTTGGCTTTTCATCCAGCACAAAATTCCTGGATACGATTTCTTCACTGCTGTACGGAGACATGGAATAAATACCCGGCAGATCCGTCACATCTGTCTCCGGATGTCCTTTGATCGAACCATCCTTTCTGTCAACCGTAACACCTGGAAAATTTCCTACATGCTGATTCGATCCGGTCAGCTGATTAAACAAAGTCGTTTTTCCGCAGTTCTGATTGCCCACCAACGCATAGGTCAGTTTTGTGCCTTCCGGCAATGGATTTTCATCTTTTTTCGAATGAAACTTTCCGGTCTCACCGATGCCCGGATGCTTTGAGCCAAGTTCCTTCACCGTTCTTTGGTGCTCATTGCTTCGTTTTCCGATCGGATCGATCTCAATCTGATCTGCTTCCTCCAGACGCAGAGTTAGTTCATATCCATGAATCTGAAGTTCCATCGGATCCCCCATTGGGGCAAGCTTTACTACCGTCACTTCTGCTCCCGGAATCATTCCCATATCTAAAAAATGCTGACGCAGGGCACCTTCTCCACCTCACCTGACTAGCGGGCCCCGCTAGTTAGCCTTCAGTTCTCGTAATGTCATAATGTCTTGTACTTCCTCTTATGTATTTTCTATGTGTGTTTTTGAGAAACTTTTTTCATTATAACACTGTTTTTGATATTTTTTCATCAATTATTTGCAAAAAAAGAAGGAGATCCAACAATCCCACTGATACTTTTTCCTATCGTGCTAGTTTTTCTTCCTTCTTTTACATAATTTCATAATTCTCGGTCTGTTATACCGCTGCATGATAGCAAAGGACAAATCTATCATGGCTGACAGCACAGATGTGATCAGGAATACCCAGAAAGCGCCAAATGCAGGAACTGTAAGCAATGGAAGAAAACTGAATATCACAATTACTTCATGGCTTAGTTCCGCCTGACACATCGCTCCTGCAATTTCTTCCGGTGTATGTATCCTCAGATCAAAATTTTCCGGTTCATAAGTTGGCATCTTACTTTTCCACTTCTTTACATGCAGCTTCTTGTACAATTTTTCTTCCCATCTTCTCTGCTGATACCATGTTTTTGACAAATCTGCCCGATTCTGCATCACACTATTGAAAATACCTGCCACCACATAACGTATAACAAAATGATAACTGATGGTTCCCGCTGTAATAGCCAGTGACAGCATCACACTATTTTCTGTTGTCCTATATAATATTGTAAATATGATTGTCGCCAGAACGGCAACTACCATCGTGGATTTCATTGCTTTTTTCACAGTGGTAATTCCTTCAAATTTCTAGTATTTTCTGTATTCTCTTTGTAATCATCCTATCACGCTAACCGTTTCCCTGCAAGTTTTACATACCTTCCATCATCTTTTAACGCGCAGAAGTGGCGTTTAGCTGTCACGCAGCGCCGTCGTGGATGAAAAAGCCCTATACTTCACTATGTAAATAGGGAGGATGCAGGCAAAATGGAGCATATCCTCGTTTGAAAAATCCATATACTTCACCGTATAAATAGAGAAATCCGGCAATTTTTTCTCAGGAAGCGATTGCTAGCGACCGAGACAAAATTGCCGGATTTCTCGTTTTTCAACGACACAAGCTAGATCTACTCCTGGATATAAGCCACAGATTCCTCACTTGCACCAACTTTCAGAGCTGCAATATAGCCGGTTCTCGTACACTGGTCTACTTTTCCCGGATGGATTGCATCACCAATAACAAATACCTCTGCCTCTCCGGCAGCTTCTTTCAAGGCACTGTAATCTACAGATTTCATACCAAGTGCATACAATACAGTATCTGCCGGAAGTTCCTGTACACCATCTGCATTTTCAATCTTTACACTGTTTGGTGTAATCTCCAGACACTTTGTTTTTGGAAGCATGGTCATATCATTTTTCTCCATCTCCCATACCAGAGCCTCGCGGTACATACCAAAAGACTCATTTGCCACACGGTCAAGCATCTCTACTACAGTTACCTCATGTCCTGTTTTCTGCAGATAAAGTCCTGTCTCGCATCCAACCAGACCTCCACCGATCATGACTACTTTTTTGCCCGGTTCACAGGTTCCGTCATATACAGCCATCGCCTGATGTGCATGTTCTATACCCTTGATCGGCGGGCATGCCGGAACAGAACCTGTTGCAAGGATTACTGCATCCGGTGCAAACTCTTTTACAAATTCCGGTGTCACTTCTGTATTCATAAGAATTTCCACATCATGACGTTTTACTTCGCGGATCATCATATCTTTGAAATTGCGAAGATCCGGTTTGTCGATATCCACATCTGTAAAATACAGCAATCCGCCAAGTTTATCAGATTTTTCTGCCAAAGTTACTTTATGTCCGCGTTCTGCCGCAGTGATGGCCGCCTGGATACCTGCAATACCGCCACCTACGATCAGAACCTTCTGAGAACCTTTTTCTGCTGCCGGAAGCTGCTCAATGTCAAATGGCAGATGTGCCATCGGGTTAATGGTACAGTGACCTACATATACAGCCAGCTGTTCACTGGTAAATGGCAGATCATCATAGCCTTCCTCCGGGGATCCCGGGAAACATTTATAACATCTTAAACAACGGCGAATCTGTGCTTCATCACCATTCATGCATTTCTGTGCAAAATCCGGGTCTGCCAGCATCTGACGTCCGAAAATTGCGAAATCAATCTTGCCATCTGCAATCGCCTGATCTACCTGCTCCGGGGAGTTGATACCACCGACTGCGCCTACCGGCAGAGATGTATATTTCTTAATAATAGAAGCCGGTCCGATATTCAGTCCGTGTTCATGGAACATACTGGACTCTGTACCGGATTTTACAGATTCCTCATAAATACCACAGGTAACATGTACAGATGTAATGTACTGTTCTACCATCTGGATGAATTCTCCGGTTTCTTCCGGTGTGATTCCGCCCGGCTGGTGATCGGTTCCGTCGATACGAAGTTCGAACAGGAAATCCGGGCCAACCGCTTCACGGATTGCTTTGCAGATCTGAATTGGGAATTTTGCACGGTTTTCCAGAGATCCACCGTACTCATCGGTACGTGTATTCATTAATGGGGAAAGGTACTGTGTAAAGATAAATCCATGTCCGCCATGAACGAGGATTCCGTCAAATCCGGCTTTCTGCATATAAACAGCTGCCACTGCGAAATCATTTGCAATACGATCCATATCATCCTTCGTCATTGCACGAACCGGAACACCTGCGGAGTTTACACAGTCAACCGGTCCGATTGCTTCCTGCTGATCGTTGAACGGAACTTTTTCTTTTCCACAATGAACCAGCTCAGCCAGTGCAATACAATCATGTTTTTTTATACGGTCAGCATACGTTTTTACTGCTTTGAATGTCGCCATATCTTCTTCCGGTTTTGCAAAATCAAATGGTTTGAAGCCTGGGATACGCACTGCGTCACGGAAGTTGACATCTGTCTCACCAAGAATAACACAGGCATTGCCTCCTTTTGCCGGTCCCTCCAATTTACGATAGGAAACTTCTGCTGCCATTGGATTCTGAGCTACCAGACTGAACGCCATCGGTGCGCTTACGATACGGTTTTTGTATACTTTGTTGCCGACTTTCATCGGACTTAATAAATGTGTAAATGCCATAATTTCTCCTCTTCTTAAAAATAATATCGAATTAATCCAGTTCCGGGAATTTCAGTTCTTTATATTTTGGTAATTTTGCCGCAACTTCTTCCCGTTTCTTCGGATCCATGAAAAATCCTCCCTGTGTCTCGGCGATTTCATCACAATGGACACCACGGCCTTCCTCTGTGGTACGGTCACGCTCCAGTCCGTTAGCCGCGATGACAAATTTCCATTTACCATCCCGGGTTCGCTCCAGATCTCCGCCTGCGCCACATACGGTACACTCGATCGGATATTGCAGACCTTTCCACTGCGGCTCGCCCAGACACAGTGAATTGCTGTGGCAGTTCGGACACCATCCGTAATCCGGATCTCCCAGCCATTTCCGCTCTTCCGGTTTTGTATTCAGTGCTTCCATAACATTTTTTCCAATTTCTCTTGCGCG
>OQVI01001530.1_pt1 | contig 15910 bp, 8 predicted proteins | sample 1691651 | NCBI WGS metagenome assembly OQVI01 (sample SAMN03418287, study PRJEB22391) | human gut metagenome | biome: human-gut; feature: organic feature; material: feces | host: Homo sapiens | place: Italy | collected 2013-04
CCTGAAGCGGTCGTCGCGGCCCCACGAGTCTCGGTCTCGGTTGCGTCCGCCCCAGTCGGAGCCACGGCGGTCGTCGCGCCGGTCACGGTTCCACCCGTCGCGGTCGCGCCTGTCGTCACGTCGGTCGTCACGTCGGTCGCGCTTGTCAAACCGGTCGAAGTCAATGCGGTGGAACTTGAATGAGCGTATGTCGCCCTCTTCGTTCTCTTCGGCTTCGTCGAAACGCTTCTTGAACTCCCTGTTCTTCTTGAATCGGCCCTTCTCGGCCATCTGCTTGCGCTCCTCGTCGCTCTGTACGGCTCCGCCTTCTGTGCGGAACTCCTTCATGCGGCCCTCGAAAGTCTGGTACTTCCTGAACTCGCATTCGAGCGAGCCGTTGTATAGCGGTATCTTGATTGATGGCCTCAGGCCTATCTGCTCGAAGCACTCTTCGCGGTAGCTCAGTATCCATGCGTCGTTGTCAACGAACTGGTGCTTCAGGCGTTCGCCTATCATCTTGTACGTGCCGAGCAGGTCGGGCGTTGATATACGCTCGCCGTAAGGCGGGTTGGTCACTATGATGCTCTTTTCCTTAGGCTGGGTGAAGTCCTTGAAGTCGGCCTCATCAACCGTGATGTCGCTTGTCAGGCCCGCAGCCTTGACGTTCATGCGGGCCGTGTTGACGGCTTTTATGTCTGCGTCGTAGCCGTAGATGTGATGCTTGAACTCGCGTTCTTGAGAATCATCGTTGTAAATCTCGTCGAACAAGTCTTGGTCGAAGTCTGCCCATTTCTCAAAGGCGTACTCCTTGCGGAACACACCCGGGGCCATGTTGCGGGCTATGAGGGCAGCCTCGATGAGCAGTGTGCCCGAGCCGCACATGGGGTCGATGAAGTCGGTCTCGCCGTGCCAGCCGGTCATGAGAATCATTCCGGCCGCCAACACCTCGTTGAGCGGGGCCTCAACGTTCTCCTGCCGGTAGCCGCGGCGGTGCAGGCTCTCGCCGCTGGAGTCGAGAGAGAGGGTGCACCTGTCTTCGGCAATGTGCATGTTCAGGCGTATGTCGGGGTTGGCCACGCTGATGTTGGGCCGCTTCCCGGTCTTTTCGCGGAACTGATCCACTATGGCGTCTTTCACCTTATATGACACAAACTTGGAGTGGCGGAACTCTTCTGAGAACACAACCGAGTCGACCGAGAATGTCTGTTCGAGTGTAAGGTATTGTGACCAGTCTATTTTCTTGGTCTCTTCATACACCTCGTCGGCCGTCGTTGCCTTGAAGTGGCGTATTGGCTTAAGTATTCTTATGGCAGTGTGCAGCTGGAAGTTGGCGCGGTACATGAGTTCCTTGTTGCCTTTGAACGACACCATTCGCCTGCCTATCTGCACATCGTTAGCGCCGAGCTCTGTCAGTTCTTTCGCCAAAACAGGTTCCAGACCCATGAACGTCTTGGCGATCAATTCGAATTCTTGTTCCATTTGTTGTCTTGTTTGGATTTTGCCGGAGAACCAGTTGCCTCGGTTCGTGTTGGCGGAGGGCAAAAACCTTGCCGTCGTTCTGCTGTCATATACCGTTGGTATGGTAGTTCTCCTGTGTGAAGTTATTCCTTTTTATATTTCTTGGTGTTAGGTTTCATGTCTTCGGTCACCCAAATGTTGGCCCCTATGATGCATCCGCGCCCAATGGTGATGCGGCCCAGCACGGTGGCGTTAGAGTAGACTATCACGTCGTCTTCGAGTATTGGGTGGCGTGCAATCCCCTTTATCGGGTTGCCGTTTTCGTCGAGCGGGAAGCTTTTTGCACCGAGGGTGACGCCCTGGTATAGCTTCACGTTGTTGCCGATGATGCACGTTGCGCCTATGACTACGCCTGTGCCGTGGTCGATGGTGAAGTGGTGGCCTATCTGTGCGGCCGGATGTATGTCGATGCCCGTCTCTGAATGTGCCATCTCCGATATTATCCTCGGTATCAGCGGCACCCCCAGGGTGTGTAGCTCGTGGGCTATGCGGTAGTTGACAAGGGCCTTTATCACAGGGTAGCACGATATGATCTCGCCGTAGCTTTGGGCGGCCGGGTCGCCGTTGTAGGCCGCCTCGACGTCGGTGGCCAGCGTGCTTCGTATCTGCGGCAGCCTCCCCACGAGTTGCAGCGATATCGTTTCGGCCTTGTTGGCGCAAGCCCCGGTGCATGGTTCGCCCGCCTTGGGGCATGTGAAGCACAGCCCGGCCATTATCTGGTCGGTGAGGAGCTTGTGCAAGCGCTCTATGTTGACGCCTATATGATAGCGTATTGTGCGGGTATTGACGGAGGACTTGCCGAAGTATCCTGGGAAAATGATGGAACGCGACAAGTCTATTATCTCTTCGAGAACCTTGCCCGACGGCAACGGGTTGCCCTCGCGATGCTGGTGGAACAGTCCCTTTAGCGATGCGGGGTCAGACAATTCGTCAACCGTCCGTGTAAGGATGTGAGCGAAATCGGTGTTACTCATCTTCTTGTTGTGTCAATACGTATTGGTTTGCAAAGATACATTAAAGGGAGGAAACAGCAAAGGATTGCACCGTGTTTTTTTGCTTTTTTTCAGCTGTCGGCCAATGTTGCTCCCGTTGCGGTTGTTTGATGGGCGGATGGCATGATGGTTTGCAGGCCATGGCCGCCGCCCGTCCGCGCTTTTGGCGGCCAGGCCGGCCTTGGCTTCCTTGGCCGTTGTGGCTTTTGGGATGTGCGCCATGGGGCCTTTTCAGCGTTTTGTGTATTTGCTTGGGGCGACCCCATGGTAGCCCTTGAAGCATCGGTAGAAGTAAGAGGGCTCGCTTATTCCCACCGCCATGCCAACCTCGCTAACGTTCATCTTGCCATCGGCGAGCAGCGTGGCAGCCGTTTCCATGCGTATCTTCATTATGTACTTGCCGGGCGACATGCCCGTAGTCTCTTTTGTCTTGCCATATAGTTTGGTCCGCCCAACGTGCATCATCTCGGCCAGGGTGTCGGTGGTGAAGGCCTGGTCTTTGAGGTGGCATCTGATGATTGTGTCGATGCGGTCGCGGAACACCTTGTCCGACTGCGACGTGAGCAGGGCGCCCTGCCCCTTGTGCGCTGCCGTGCCACTGTCTTGTTGTTGCGCTACGGTTGCCGACTGCCATCTTATCAGTTGTGCAGCCCTGGCCAGCAGCACGCGCAGGTTGCACGGTTTGACCATGTAGTCGTCGGCCCCCGCCTTGTAGCCTTTTATCTGGTGCTCCTCGTCGTCGAGCGCCGTGAGCATGATCACAGGCAGGCTGCTGGTGGCGGGGTGGCTTTTTAAGTGCTTCACAACGTCGTATCCGCTCATGCCGGGCAGCATCACGTCGCATACTACCAGTGCCGGAGGCTGTGCCGTTATGCCCTTGGCGGCCTCGGCTCCGTCCATGTATGTGTCTGTCTTGAAATAGTTGCCGAGTTCGTTGCGCAACTGTTCCATCATGTCGGGGTCGTCTTCTACGATTGCCACCCGTACGTCGTTCATTGCAAAGGCCGTATCGATGGGCGTGCCGGTTGGGCGCGACTCACGTCCGTACTCATTGTCGATGGCTTTCGGGCGAACCTCGTCGGGGGTGTAGGCATCAAGGCTTGTTGGCAGCACGACGGTGAAGACAGAGCCTTGTCCGTTGGGGCCGCGTCTGTAGTCGAGGCTTCCGTGGTGCAGACGGGCCATGTTTTTGGCAAGGAAAAGACCTATGCCCATGCCTCCTTGCGACACATATCAGTGCATGAAAGGTTCGAACAGGTGTTCCTGCTGCTCGGCTGCTATGCCCGGCCCGGTGTCGGCCACGGCTATAGTAATGCTGTTTTCGTTCTCGCCCATCTTCACGGTCAGTTCGACGGAGCCCTTTTGCGGGGTGTATTTTATGGCGTTGCTGAGCAGGTTGTAGGTTATTGTCTCCACCATGTGGCGGTCGAAAGGCATTTCGAAAGAGCGGGCAAACGGTGTGAAGGTGAGCGATATGCCTTTCTGGCGGGCCATGGGCAGGAAGTCGTTGAGCACGTCGCGCACAAACCCAATCACGTCGCCCGGCTCCACTCTCAGCCTCAGGCTGTTGGCGTTTATCTTCCGGAACTCCATCAGGCGGTCAACAAGCCGCGACAGCCTGCGTGTGCCGCGCATGGCAGTAGCCACGGCCGAGCGTGGCGGATGGTTGTCGCCAGCGTCGCATATCTTGTCGATGGCCCCCTGGATGATGGCCAGTGGTGTGCGGAACTCGTGGGCTATGTGGGTGAAGAAGTTAAGCCTGAACTCGCTGAGGCTGCGTTCTATTTCCATTTTGCGGCGCAGCCTGGACTTTGCCCGCCACCCTCTAATCAGTGCCAGGGCAACAGCCGAGGCCGCCATGGCATAGGCCAGCCAGACCCACCATGTGTTGTACCATGGCTGGCGGATGGTTATCAGCAGTGACGTTTCGGGCGAGTGGCCGTCGGGGGTGAATTTGCGTAGCCTGAAAGTGTATCTCCCCGGCGGCAGGTTGCCGTAGTCGGCGCGGTTCAGGCTTGTCGGTTCGTGCCAGTTGGCGTCGATGCCTTCGAGCATGTATTGGTAAAGGGTGGAATGCGGCTTCGAGTATTCAAAGTCGGAGAACAGCAGCGTCAGCGAGTTCTCCGTGTGTCCGAGGCTGATGTGCCGTGTGCGCGTCAGGGCCGAGGTGAGCGGCCTGTCGTTGCCGTCCATGGTCAGCGCCGACACACCGTTAATCCGGATGTCGGTCAGGGCGCACCGTGCAGAAGCCTGCCTTGTGGGGTCTTTATGTGGCGTTATGGCCAGTATGCCCTGGCGTGAGCCAAAGAACAGCCGTCCGCTGCCGTCGGTGGCCGCACTGTTTTCGATGAACACGTTGCCCATCAGTGTTGGTGCAAAATTGTAGGATGCCACTGCCAGCGTGGCAGGGTTGACACACGAGATGCCCTCTTCTGTTGCTGCCCAGATGTTGCCGTGGGCGTCTTCGGCTATAGAGTTTACTATGTTGCCGGCCAGCCCGTGGGCGGCGTCAAAGTATTTTGTTGCCGTCAGCCTGCCGTTCTTCACGCTGCAATGTGCCAGTCCGTGTCCGTGAACCCCTATCCACAGCCCGCTGCGCTTTGAGTATAGCATGGTTATGACCTCGTTGCCGCGCAGACGGCGGTTCTGCAGGTTGTAGCGATGGGCCGTCACGGGCTTTTTGCCTTGGCCGCCGTAGCTGATTGCGTACAGTCCGTTGTCGGTGCCGGCCCACATCGTGCCGCGGCCGTCGTCAGCAAGGCATCTAACCCGTCTCTCGTTGGGCGAGCCGTCGAGCATGGCCTGCCATCTCAGGGTTCCTTGCCCGTCGAGTGTGGCCCTCAGCAGTCCGCCGCCCCAGGTGGCAATCCAGAAGTGGTTGCGAGGCGCCTCGGCCAAGTCGTAAATGTCGTCGCAGGGCAGGCGGCTGTCTTTGCTGCCCGTGTGGTAGTGGCGCCGCCCTATGAACAGGCCCGCCCCGCGTGTGCCTGTCCATGGACGGCCGTGGCTGTCGGTCATCATGGCGAACGCTGGCGCCGGCAGCCGGCCGGCCTTCAGCGCGGGGGTGCCGCCGTCGCAGTCGACGCTCACCAGCTCGTTCTTGCGGGTGCAGGCCGTCAGCCGTCCGTCGGTTTCGTATCGCAGGGCGTATATGTGGTTTGCCGTCTCGTCGTTGTTGCCGGGTTCCGGGTAAATGTACCTTGCGGCCACGTCTTCCATTACCGACAGGCACACCGCCCCGGCGGCCTCGCTTCCTATCCAGATGTTGCCGTCGCGGTCGGTGGTGGCGCATGTCAGGAAGTCGGAGTATATCACCGGGTGCCTGTCGGATGCGCTGTAGTGCCCCATGTTCTCGGTGGCCTTGTCGAACACGAAGAGCCCGTTGCCATACGTGGCAATGAACACATGGCCTTTGCCGTCGTCGGCAGCGTAATACCTGTGGCGCCTTGTCTGGGCGTAAGGGGCGTTGCTCAGCAGGCTGAAACGGCGCACGGGCTTGCCTTCGGCAAACATCCACAGGTCGCCGGAGCCGTTCGACACGTATATGCACCCGGGCGTGCTGCATTGGTATACGGGCGACTCCACCTGCAATTCGTCGGGCTTGGCAAACCTGCCCGTCGTCATGTCGAGGGCGAATGTCGATTTGTCGGCCATTATGACAAAGCGCTTTCCCCACACGAAACAGAACACCACGCGGCCCATCTTCCCCATGGCCGGCGGCATCCGGTAGGCGCCCGCCACTCTGCCGTTGGCGTCGAGGCGCGTCACCATCCCGGCGGTGACCATTAGCGAGTCGCCTTCGTAACAGCTTTTTGCCAGTATCGGCATGCCTTTCAGGGTTCCGAGCCGCCTGCGCCTGTCCGTTGCCATGGTGTAGGCAGTGAATCGCGCCTCCTCTAGGTTGTATGTGGCGCATGCCGAGTTTGCCGTGGTCACGCGCAGGTTGTGGCCATCTACGGTTATGCTGCCGATGTGCCTGTCGGTGGGTTCGCCCGGCACGGGGCTCAGACCCGTGAAATTCACAGCCGAGTAGCCGTCGAAACGGCTCAGCCCGTTCGACGTGCCCAGCCATACATAGCCGTCGGGGTCTTGGGCTATGCAGTTGATGTTGTTGCTCGGCAGCCCGTCGGCGGTCGATATGCTACGGCTTGCCAGCTGCAGGTCGGCGCCCATGGCCATGTTTGCCGTTGCTGCCAGTGCAAGGGCGAGCAATGCTCTTCTCATGGTGTCTGTCGTCATGGCAGGTTGTTGTCGTTTGTTTGTTTTACGTTACAAATGTACAAAAAAAGATGCAAAGCGATGCCGGCTTCATCGTGAAATAATCCATTTGCAGGCATTGCCATGGTTTGGCTGAAGCCTGCCGAGCCCCATTGGCGCCATGCCATCGACCCAGAGGCTCGGCGCATAGGCCGTGGCGCCAAGTCTGTGGGCTGGAGGCGGCAGGGCGTTTCATTATATATAATAATGTGTAATCCACATAGCGGCATTACCGTGCCATGCGTACCGCCACCATGTCACGCATAAAACCACCTCTGTGGCTCCTGCCGCCACTGTGTGGGGGCCATGGCCGCAGGCGCGGGGTTGGCAGTGGCGGAGTAGCCGTCAGGGCCGGCCCTTATGGCCTGCATTACGGATATTGTAATACAAATGAAACATACATTTAGCTAAAATGCAAAATAAATTACTTAATTTTGCCGCGATTTTCTGAACGAAACATAAAGTTTTATGGAAGCAATTTATTTGGTTATCGTGGTCTTCCTGCTTATTCTGGCGGTGTTTGACCTGTTTGTGGGAGTCAGCAACGATGCTGTCAACTTCCTCAATTCTGCCATCGGAGCCAAGGTGGCAAAGTTTAAGACCGTCATATTCATAGCCTCTATGGGCGTGCTTGTGGGCGCGGTGATGAGTGCGGGGATGATGGACGTGGCAAGGCATGGCATCATGCACCCTGTAAATTACAATTTTCATGAGGTTATGACGATATTCCTCGCCGTGATGGTGACGGATGTCATTGTGCTCGACATGTTCAACACATTGGGCCTGCCCACCTCGACAACGGTGTCGCTTGTGTTCGAGCTGTTGGGCGGAACGTTTGTGCTGGCCATCTTGAAGATGCACGCCGACCCCTCGTTGGGCTTCGACGATTTGCTGAACAGCAACAAGGCACTGAGCGTCATCATAGCCATTTTCGTAAGCGTGGCCATTGCTTTCGTGTTCGGAATCATCGTACAGTGGATTTCGCGCGTCATTTTCACGTTCAACTATACCAAGCACCTGCGTTACACGGTGGCCATCTTCGGCGGCATAGCGTTCACTTGCCTGGCTTATTTCATATTCATACAGGGCCTGGCCAAGTCGCCTCTGATGGCCGACGACGCCAAGGCATGGATTGTTGACAACACCAACATGCTGCTGCTCTGGACGTTTGTCGGTTCGACCATCGTCATGGAGGTGTTCCACCTGCTGCGCATCAATGTGTTCAAGTTTGTTGTGCTCATGGGCACGTTTGCCCTGGCCATGGCCTTTGCGGGCAACGACCTCGTCAACTTCATAGGCGTCCCGCTTGCCGGCCTCGACTCTTACCAAGACTTTGTGGCCAACGGCAACGGCGACGACAGCGCATTCTTCATGACCTCGCTCATGTCGTCGGCCAAGACACCGTTGCTCTATCTGATTATTGCCGGCCTGGTGATGATTGTTGCCATGACCACGTCGAAGAAGGCGCAAAACGTGATAAAGACCAGCGTCGACCTGTCGCGCCAGGACGAGGGCGACGAGATGTTCGGGTCGTCGAAGGCAGCCCGTAGCATTGTGCGCGCCACCCAGGACGCCGGTGGATTCCTCGGCAAGTACGTGCCGAAGTCTGTTTCCAACTGGATTGACTCACGCTTCCGCAAGGAAGACGCCATACTGGCCGACGGCGCTGCGTTCGACATGGTGCGTGCGGCCGTAAACCTGGTGCTCGCCTCGATGCTAATCACCTTCGGCACCAATTACAAGCTGCCGCTGTCAACCACCTACGTCACGTTTATGGTGGCCATGGGCTCGAGCCTTGCCGACCGCGCATGGACGCGCGAGAGCGCCGTGTTCCGCGTCACTGGCGTGATATCGGTCATCGGCGGATGGTTCATCACGGCCGGCGTGGCCTTCGGTGCCTGTGCGCTGGTGTGCCTGGTGATGTATTACGGCGGCTTCGTGGCCATGTTCCTCTTCATGGCCCTGGTGGTGTTCCTGCTTGTGCGCAGCAACATACAGTATGGCAAGAAAGCCAAGGAAGAGGGCAAGGACGACGTGTTCAGGCTGATGATGCGCACCCGCGACCCCGAAATTGTTTGGGACTTGCTGACAAAGCACGTGTCGCGCACGCAGAGTTTTGTCAACCGCTTCGCCCTCGAGCAGTTCAACAAGATAATAGACGGCTTGGCAAACGAAAACCACCACGTGCTCTCGAAGAGCCAGCGCGAGCTCAAGAGCGAGCAGGAGCAGCTCAAGAAATTCAGGCGCAAGGAACTGCTGGCGCTGCGCAGGGTGCCCATGGAGATAGCCGCCGAGCGCAACACGTGGTACCACCTGGGCGTCAACAGCGACTCTCAGTTCATCTATTGCCTCAAGCGCATGCTCGAGCCGATAAAGGAGCATGTCGACAACAACTTCAACCCGATGCCACAGGTTTATGTCGACGAGTACCGACCTGTCAGGGATAAGATATCCGAACTGATGGAGCGAACCGAGGCCATGCTCTCCACCACGAGGTTCAACGAGTATGACGACGTGCTGTCGGAGGCCGACAAGCTCAAGGACGAGCTCTCGGTAATACGCAAGCACCATTACGACCGCATGCAAAGCGACCACGATGTGAGCAACCTAAAGATTTCGCTCGTATATCTCAACATACTGCAGGAGAGCCAGGAGTTCCTGAGCATCATGCGCCATCAGCTTAGGGCTGCCAACCGGTTCTACGGCAACTGACGCCTCTCCGGGGCTTGGCCGTGAGTCCGCCGCGCAAGGGTCTGAAGCAGGCCCCGGCGCGGCGGATTCTGTTTGGTGCCAACTCCAGGCGCCTGCCGCGGGACATGCCGGCCGGCTATGCCCATGGCTGGGTGGCGGGGCGCCAAGCGGTTCATTCCGCCACGGGCCTGGCGGTGTTGCAAGATGTGCCGTTTTGCACCGCGAAACAGGCCGTTTTACACCGCGATACAGGCCGTTTTGCAGAGTGAAACGGCACGTTCCCGTAAATGGTTGGCCCTCAGGCGGTTCGGCAATCCGTGCCGCCGGCCTTCGCCACCGCCAGCATTTCACAGCCCAAAGCCATGCAGGCAGGTGGCGCCAAGCCCGGCCGGAGGGTGGGCATGGGCCCGGCCGATTTGTTATGAAATGTATATGGCATGATTGTTTGTCGCATATAAGTGGCAAACATACGTTAATGTGTGTTCATTTACCTTTTTGAATAGATTCGTAGATGTTTCGAACGCTTTAATCAAATATATTGCTAAGAAAAATTAAAATGCCCCGGGAGTTTTCTGTTATAAGGCGGATTTTACCTAACTTTGTTGCCCGGAACATAATGATATAATGTAATCCGGACATGATATTGGCCATTGGCAGGGCAGAACGATTCTCTCCCAACTCGGTAGAAAAGGACGCAGCGATACTGGAAGGCGTGGCTGACGTGCTTCGGCACGACGGCTACGTAGTCGAGACCGTTGGTGAAACGGCTTTGCAACCCGGTCCCGTTGCAGAGGCATGCTTGTCGATGGGGCGCTTGCCCCAGACGCTGGCTTACCTCACCCAGATGCAGGCCCGGGGCTCGGTCGTGGTCAATTCGCCGGCCGGGGTCGACCTGTGCTGCAACCGGAGGCGGCTCACCGAAGCCTTGCGGATGGCAGGCGTGCCTGTGGCCCCTGCCGAAGGCAGCCACGGCTATTGGCTCAAAAGAGGCAGCGGAGTGGCCGAAAGCCGTCACGACGTGCAGTTTGCGGCCACCAAGGCCGACGTCGCCGTGGTGATGGAGGCCATGAGGCGGCACGGAGTTGACGACATAATGGTGTCGGCCCACGTTGAGGGCGACCTGCTGAAGTTCTATGGCGTGCATGGCACCGGCTTCTTCCGGTATTTCTATCCCGGCGACGACGGGATGTCGAAATTCGGCGACGAGAGGCTCAACGGCCGCCCGCACCACTACATTTTTGATGAGTCGGCATTGCGGCTTGCCGCCGAGCGCGCCTCGAGGGTGGCCGGAGTGGATGTTTACGGAGGCGACTGCATTGTCAGGGCCGACGGCAGTGTTTGCCTGATCGACTTCAACGACTGGCCCAGCTTTTCACGCTGCCGCGACGAGGCGGCGCAGGCCATTGCGAAGTTGACGGCCGACCGGCTTGCACAAACAATTAAAAAGAAAAGAGTATGGCATCAGATATTTTGACTGGAAGCCGCGGATGTATATTCGACTACGGTGGCACACTCGACACCGGAGGCAACCATTGGGGGCGTGTGATATGGCATTCATACGAGCGCATGGGCGTGCCTGTAGGCGAAGAGCTCTTCCGCGAGGCCTATGTCTATGCCGAGCGTGAGCTGGGGCGCAACCCCATTATACAGCCCGACTATACTTTCGAGAAGACGTTGTCTGTCAAGCTGCGCATAGAGATGGAGCACATAGGGCGGTGCATGGGGGGCTTCGATGCCCCCAAGTGGCACGGCGCGGGGCTCGCCGACCTCTATGGCTCGGTCAAGGCCGAGACCGCGCGCAGCCGTGACGTGCTGGCCCGGCTGGCCGGACGCATGCCGTTGGTGCTCGTCAGCAACTTCTACGGCAACATACACACCGTGCTCGGTGAGTTCGGCCTTGACGGCCTGTTTGCCGGCGTGGTCGAATCGGCTGTGGTGGGGGTGCGCAAGCCCGACCCGCAGATATTCTCTCTCGGCGTCAAGGCGCTGGGAATGGAGCCGGGCGAGGTTACCGTGGTGGGCGACAGCTATGCCAAGGACATCGTGCCGGCAAAGGCCGCAGGCTGCCATACCGTGTGGATGCGCGGCGAGGGCTGGACCGACGACGAGGCCGCCGACACCTCTGCGGCTGATTTCACCATACACAGACTGGCCGAGTTGCTGTAATGCGGCAGCGGCAAATCATTGCAGAAGACTTAAAAACGACATTGAAACAGTTATAAGTATACATACATTTAATATTAAATTGTAATGAAACAAACTAATGTAAAGCCGGCAGACGGCAAATTAGGCATTATGATTGTCGGCAACGGCGCCGTTGCGACAACATTCATGACAGGCGTGTTCATGACCAGGCGCGGATTGGCCAAACCAATTGGTTCTATGACACAGTACGACAAAATACGTGTCGGCCGCGGAGCAGATAAGCAGTACTTGCATTACAGCGATATAGTGCCACTGGCAAAGCTCGACGACATCGTGTTCGGAACATGGGATGTTTATCCGCAAAACGCATACCAGGCAGCAATGTATGCCGAGGTGCTGAAGGAGAAAGACATCAACCCTGTCAAGGACGAACTGGAGAAAGTCGTACCGATGAAGGCCGCATTTGACCGCAACTACGCCAAGAGGCTTGACGGAGACAACGTCAAAGACTGCAAGACGCGCTGGGACATGGTGGAGCAGATACGCCAGGACATACGCGACTTCAAGCAGAACAACGGCTGTTCGCGCATTGTTGTCATCTGGGCCGCGTCCACAGAGATATACGTTCCGGTAGACGAGACGGTGCACGGAACGCTTGCCGCACTCGAGGCTGCCATGAAAGCTGACGACCGCGAGCACATCGCCCCGTCCATGTGCTATGCTTATGCCGCGCTTACAGAGGGCGCCCCGTTCATCATGGGAGCCCCCAACACAACCGTAGACATACCCGCCATGTGGGAACTGGCAGAGAAGACGAAGATGCCAATAGCCGGAAAGGACTTCAAGACAGGCCAGACGCTGGTGAAGAGCGGGTTCGCCCCGATAATCGGAACAAGGTGCCTGGGCCTGAGCGGATGGTTCTCGACCAACATACTCGGCAACCGCGACGGTCTCGTGCTCGACGAACCGGCCAACTTCCACACCAAGGAGGTGAGCAAGCTCTCTACGCTTGAGACAATACTGAAGCCCGAAGTGCAGCCCGACCTCTACACCGACTATTATCACAAGGTGCGTATCAACTACTATCCGCCGCGCAACGACAACAAGGAAGGGTGGGACAACATCGACATCTTCGGCTGGATGGGCTACCCGATGCAGATAAAGATCAACTTCCTTTGCCGCGACTCGATACTGGCCGCGCCGCTGTTGCTCGACCTAACACTGCTGAGCGACCTTGCAGCACGTGCAGGCCGCTACGGCATACAGCGCTTCCTGAGCTTCTTCCTCAAGAGCCCGATGCACGATTACACCAAGGGCGAGGAAGCCGTCAACAACCTCTACCAGCAGTATACCATGCTGAAGAACGCCATACGCGAGATGGGCGGCTACGAGGCAGACGAGGAAATAGATTGACGATTGACGCGGGCGGAGCCACGCTCTCAGCCCTTATTTGACATTGTGGAGCCGGGAAGCCGGTCGTATGGCCATAGGCCTGTGGCGCGGCGGCATGTTGATGCAGAGGCCGGGGCAGGCCGCTTAACTCACGGCCAGCGCTTGTTTTGGGCGTTTCGGCTTCTCGGCTCCATTGCTTTCTTGTTTTTGTGTAATGCCATTTAAGCTAAAAAGATTTGGGAAAAAACAGAATAACATATTTGATTCTCATGCTGTTTGCCGTTGTGTTGCAGCTCAATGCGCAGATTTCTGGATATATCATTGACGGCGCAACGGGTGACAGCATACCTTATGCCAGCGTGATTTACCGCGGGCACAATGTCGCAGTGGCCTCAAATCTGAGCGGGTATTACACCATAGAGCGGCATGACGGATGGCAGCTTACGTTCAGTTCGGTGGGCTACGAGCCTCAGACGGTAACCATCGGGCCCAAGACCAAGGGGCGGCTCGACATAAAGCTCAAGCCCGACACGCGCAAGCTGAAAGAAGTGACGGTGCGCGCCAAGCGCGGAAAGTACAGCCGGAAGAACAATCCGGCCGTGGAACTGATGAAGAAAGTCATAGCGGCGAAGAAGCGCACCGACCTGGACAACCGTGACTTTTACCAGTACAACAAGTACCAGAAGATAACCCTGGCCATCAACGACATCACGCCGGAGAAGCTGCAGACGCCAAAGCTCAAGAAGATGCCGTGGCTGCGCGACCAGGTGGAGAAGTGCCAATACAACGGAAAGCTCATTCTGCCGCTTTCGGTCGACGAGACCGTGACGCAGAAAATATACCGCAAGGACCCTCACAGCGAGAAGAACATTGTGAAGGGGCAGAACTCTACGGGCATCAACGACCTGTTCCAGACCGGCGACATACTCACAACCACGCTCAAGGACGTGTTCACCGACGTGAACATTTACGACGACCAAGTGCGCCTTCTGCAGTATCCGTTCACCTCGCCGATAGGAAAGAACGCCATAGCTTTCTACCGTTTCTACATCGAAGACACCGTGTTTGTGGATCGGGAAAAATGCTTCCACCTGCACTTCCTGCCCAACAACCAGCAAGACTTCGGCTTCAGGGGCGACATATACATCATGGCCGACTCGTCGTACCAGGTGAAGCGATGCGAGCTTACCATACCCAAGCGCAGCGATGTCAACTTCGTAGAGAACCTGCGCGTGCTCCAGGAGTTCAAGCAACTGCCCGACAGCACGTGGGTGCTTACGCAAGACGACATGGTGGCCGAGCTTAAGCTGACCGACTTTCTGGCAAAAGCCATCGTCATACGCACCACAAGGCTCAGCGACTACGCCTTCGACGCGCTGCCAAAGCAACTGTTCAAGGGCAAGGCGCGTGAGGTAAAGGAGGCCGATGCGATGATGCGCGACGACGATTTCTGGAATAAGTACCGCCAGGTGCACCTCACACAGAGCGAGAGCAAGATGGATGCGTTTGTCCATAACCTTGAGCAGATAAAGGGATTCAAGTATATCATCTTCGGAGCGAAGGCCCTCATAGAGAACTATGTCGAGACGGGCAACCCGAGCAAGGTCGACATCGGACCCATCAACACCATGATTTCGAGCAACTTCATCGATGGGGTGCGCACCCGACTGAGCGCGCAGACCACCGCCAAGCTCAACCCGCACCTCTTCCTAAGCGGCTATTATGCCCGGGGATGGGACAGCCACAAGAACTACTACAAGGGCGAAGTGACCTACTCTTTCAACAAGAAGGAGTACTTGCCGAGGGAGTTTCCAAAGCGCACGCTGACGTTCTCGTCGACCTACGACGTCACGTCGCCGTCAGACAAGTTCATGCACACGGACAAGGACAATGTGTTTACGGCACTGAAATGGACGAAGGTGGACAAGATGATGTTCTACAACAGGCAGGAACTGACCTTCGAGCGCGAGGAAGACTGGGGCTTCAAGACCACGGTGTCGATGAAGACCGAAGAGAACGAGGCCTGCGGCTACCTGCATTTCAGGCCGATGGCCACCGGAGCCGACACCAAGTTCCGTACCACCGAGCTGCGCGCCGAGCTGCGCTTTGCCCCGGGCGAGACCTACATCAACACCAAGCAGCGCCGACTGAAGATAAACCTCGACGCCCCGGTGTTCACCGTCAGCCACACGCTTGGGCTGAAGAACGTGCTCGGAGGCGACTATGACTACAACTATACGGAGGCCAGCATCTACAAGCGCTTCTGGGTGAACAGCTGGGGAAAGATAGACTGCTACGTCAGGGGCGGCGTGCAGTGGAGCAAGGTGCCCTTCCCGCTGCTGTGCATGCCTGCCACCAACCTGTCGTTCATCATACAAGACCAAACGTTCCAGCTCATAAACAACATGGAGTTCCTCAACGACCGCTTCGTCAGCGCCGACGTTTCGTGGGACCTCAACGGCAAGCTGTTCAACCGCATACCGCTCATCAAGAAGCTCAAGTGGCGTGAGTACATAGCCGTGAAAGTGTTGTGGGGAGACCTCACCGACAAGAACAACCCTTACGTGGCGCAGAATGCGGCCGACCCCGTGCTGATGCAGTTCCCCGAAGGTTGCTATGTGATGGACCCGAAGAAGCCGTATGTGGAAATGTCGTTCGGCATACACAACATATTCAAGATAATACACGTCGAGTATGTTCACAGGTTCAACTATCTCGACCTGCCCACGGCCCACAAGCACGGCGTTCGTTTCATGTTCCGCATGACGTTCTGACCAATGCCGGCTTGGCGCCGTCAATCAGAGCGGCCACAGCTTACGGCTTGCCGTTTCACCCCCATTCGGCCATGGCGTCGCAACGATGCCATGGCCGAATGGGGGTTTTAGCGTAATGGCGGGTATGGGCCGTTTGGCATAGTAAAACGGCACATACGGCAC
>OQVI01001538.1_pt1 | contig 15861 bp, 14 predicted proteins | sample 1691651 | NCBI WGS metagenome assembly OQVI01 (sample SAMN03418287, study PRJEB22391) | human gut metagenome | biome: human-gut; feature: organic feature; material: feces | host: Homo sapiens | place: Italy | collected 2013-04
CTGTGACCTCCTGCACGTCAAGCAGATGCTCTACCAGCTGAGCTAACCGTCCATACGTCATATCGACTTGGATAGTTTACCACAGCTTTGCACGAATTGCAAGGCTTTTTGCGATTTTCTCTGAAAATTTCTTACAGCGCCTTGCGGATGATGTCGTACAGCACCGGTTTCATGCTGTCGATGTTGTCCGGCTTGCCCTCCAGAATGCTGGAGTAGCACACCGACATGCACATGCTGCCCAGCGCCGTGATGCGCTGATAGACCTCCCGCTCGGTGCGGCCGGCCATTTCCGGGCTGGTCAGCACCACGTTGAGCAGCTTGCGCATCAGCGGCTCGGCGTCGCGGCTGGCCTCGATCTGGTCCAGCCCCGGCCACACGAAGTTGCGCTCCAGGAATTTGACCACCACCGTATCCCGCCGCAGCGCTTCGATAATATGGTCGATCACGGCCACCATCTTGTCCGGGAACGTCTCAAGGCCGGTCTGCCGCTCCACAGCCTCGCACGCATTGTTCAGCAGCTGGTAGCTCACCCGCCCCAGCAGGGCCTGCATCACCGCACCTTTGTCCTGAAAATACAGGTAAAAAGTGCCTTTGGCCACCTTGGCCCGGGAGGTGATGTCCTCCACGCTGGTCTTGGCGGTGCCGCGCTCCAGAAACAGCTCGTAGGCTGCATCCAGCAGGGCCCGGCGCTTTTCCTGTTTTTTGCCTTCCACGGTACTCATGCTCTGGGTCGATTCCTCTTTTCTCTCTTTTTCTCACGTTCATACGTTGCCCTTGTTGGTTGTCTCAATCATTTTAGCAGTCCTGCCGCAATTGTGCAAGAGCGTTTTCTTATACAATCGCCGGCCCGTGATAAAAAAACTGACTTTTGGTCATTTTTGTGCTTGACACCCGGTTTGTCCTGGTTATAATAGTGTTTGCTTGGAAATGACCACTGGTCATTTTACTAAGATTCTTATCCATTTCTGACTCTGGAGGGTACTCATGAAAAAGATCGCACAGGGCATTGTGCGCTTCCGGAAGCTGATTCTGACAGTAGCGTTCCTGCTGTTGATTCCTTCCGCGATCGGCGCAGTTGCCACCCGCATCAACTATGACATCCTCACCTACCTGCCGCAGGATCTGGACTCCATGATCGGCGAGGTAGCCCTCGAGGATGACTTCCATCTGGCGTCCACCGGCATGATCACGGTGGAAGGCCTGCCGACCAACGAACTCATTGCCATGAAGAAGGACATCGAGGCTGTGCCCGGTGTCACCCAGACCTTCTGGCTTAGCGACGTGATCGATCCCAGCATCCCCACCGAGATGCTGCCCGCCGACGTGCAGCAGTTCATGTTCGGCAAGAACGATTCCACCATGCTCATCGTCCGCTTCGACGCTCCCAGCGCCAGCGACGAGACCATGAACGCCGTCAGCCAGATCGAAACGCTGCTGCGCAAGGATTGCTTCTTTGGCGGCATGAGCGTCATCCTGCAGGACACCAAAGCACTGGTCAACCAGGAAATGCCGTTCTACATCCTGATCGCCGTGGGTGCCAGCCTGCTGGTGCTGTTCCTCTCGCTGGAAAGCACCATCACCCCGCTGCTGTTCATGCTGGGTCTGCTGTTCCCCATCGCGTACAACTTCGGCACCAACATCCTGCTGGGGCAGATCAGCTACATCACCGAGGCGCTTGCCACCGTGCTGCAGTTGGGCGTTACGATGGACTTCTCCATCTTCCTGCTGCACCGCTATCAGGAAGAAAAAGAGCTGCGCTCTAATAATGAAGAAGCCATGGTCAGTGCCATCTGCAAGACCATGACCTCCATTTCCGCTTCCAGCCTGACCACCATCGCCGGCTTCCTGGCGCTGTGCGCCATGCGCCTGACCCTGGGCCGCGACATCGGCATCGTCATGGCCAAGGGCGTGGCGCTGGGCGTCATCTGCACGGTGGTGGTCCTGCCGGCTCTGATCCTTTCCTTTGACCGGCTGGTGGAAAAGTACAAGCACCGCACCATCATCCCCAAGCTCACCAAGCTCAGCTACTTTGTATCGTCCCACGCTGCTCCTATCGTAGCAATCTTTATCCTGGTCCTGGTCCCCTTTATCGTGGCCCAGAGTAAGACCGAAGTGTACTACACCCTGTTCGACTCCCTGCCCCAGGACCTGGTGGGCATCGTGGGCACCAACAAGCTGGGGGAGGACTTCGGCATGACCACCAGCCACTTTATTCTCGTGCACGATGACCTGACTGCCACCCAGGTCAGCGACCTGTGCGACGAGATCAACGACGTGGACGGCATCACCCAGGTGATGAGCCTGGATTCCATCACCGGCCCCGGCTTTGACACCTCGCTGATCCCGGACGGCGTCATGGAGATCTTGCAGTCGGGCGGCTACAAGCTGATCCTGGCCAACAGCTCCTACAAGACCGGCACCGACGCCATCAACAACCAGCTGACCGAGATGAACGACCTCATCAAGGCTGTGGATCCGGAGGGCGTCATCACCGGTGAGGGCGCCATGACCAAGGATCTGATCGAAGTCGCGGATGTGGACTTCAAAAACGTCAACGTCTGGTCCATCCTGGCGGTTCTGGCCATCATCGCCATCTCCTTCAAGAGCATTTCCATCCCCGTGCTGCTGGTTGCCAGCATCGAGGCCGCCATTGCCATCAACATGGGCATCCCGTACTTTACCGGCACCGAGCTGCCGTTCATTGCCAGCATCGTCATCGGCACCATCCAGCTGGGTGCTACGGTGGACTACTCCATCCTGATGACCACCCGTTACCATGAGGAGCGTGCCTTTGGCCGCACCCCCAAGGAGGCTGCTCAGCAGTCTCTGGAGCACTGCAGCCAGTCCATCCTGACCAGCGGCCTTACCTTCTTTGCCGCCACCGTAGGCGTGGCCGCCATCAGTAAGATGGAGCTGCTGAAGAGCATCTGCCTGCTGATCTCCCGCGGCGCTCTGATCAGTATGGTGGTCATTCTGGTCGTTCTGCCCGCCGCCCTGATGCTATGCGACTGGATCATCCGCCACACCACCCTCAAGTGGATGGTGCCGGAATCCGCCAACGCCAAGAAATCTGAAAAGGAGTAATCTGCCATGAAAAAATCGCTTCGTATCGCCAGTGCGGCGCTGGCCCTGACCCTCGCCGCCAGCTGCGCTGTGCCTGCTTTTGCCGCCGGCAGCAGCAGCTTTTCCAAAGATGAGACCGTGTACGCTGTGATGAACGGCGACGGCTCCCTCAAGAGCACCACCGTCAGCGAGCACCTGTACAACGCAGGCGGCCTGTCCTCCGTGACCGACAAGTCCACCCTGACCGACATCCAGAACACCGAGAGCAGCGCCGAGTTCACCCAGAACGGCGACGAGCTGGTGTGGAACACCGATGACACCGACGTATACTACAAGGGCAGCACCGACAAGACTCTGCCCATGGATGTGAAGGTCACCTACGCCCTGGACGGCCAGGAAGCCGCCCTGGAGGACCTGATCGGCAAGAGCGGCCACCTGACCGTGACCGTGAGCCTGAAGAACAACGAGACCGGCACCGTGGAGGTGAACGGCCAGACCCGCAGCATCGTCACTCCGCTGATCACCGCCGTGGGCGTGATCCTGGGCAGCGATGCCTCCAACGTGACCGCAGAGCACGGCATGGTGGAGAGCGCCGCCAAGAGCAACGTAGCCGCCTTTGTCACCCTGCCCGGCGTCAAGGACTCCCTGTCCGGCCTGCTGCCCGATGAAGTGAACAGCATCGAGAATTACCTGCAGGACACTGTGACCGTGGAAGCCGATGTGACCGAGCTGACCTGCCCGCAGATCATGGTGGCCTGCGCCACCAGCACCGAGGCTCTGGGCACCGACAATGTGTTCGACCTGAGCAGCATCACTGAGCTGACCGACGGTATGACCCAGCTGAACGACGCCATGAGCCAGCTGATGGACGGCGCTTCCCAGCTGGTGGACGGCACAGCCCAGCTGGCCGACGGTGTGCTGGCCCTGCTGGACGGTGCCAACACCCTGAACAGCGGTGCAGCCGCTCTGGACAATGGTCTGGGCCAGCTGACCGACGGTCTGGACACCCTGACCTCCAACAACGCCGCTCTGAATTCCGCTGCACAGCAGGTGGCTGACGGCGTGCTGGCTTCCGCCAACAAGACCCTGAAAGAGGGCGGCCTGATCGACAACGACATGACCTGGAGCGACTACGCCTCCGTCATCGACAACATCCTGACCATGAACGACAAGACCCTGGCCGCCGGCCGCCGCAAGATCGTGCGCACCGTGTGGGAGCAGGAGCCCAGTTTCAAGGACAGCGAGCTGGATCTGGCCCTGTACCTGGCTGCCACCAAGACCAACCACGACCTGGAAGCGGCTCTGAAACGGATGCAGAGCTATGACCCCTCCATGATCACCGGTCTGGTCCAGCTGCTGACCAGCGAGGACGCCAAGAACACCGCCCACGAAGAACTGGTGTATCAGGTGAAGAACAGCCAGGATATGGCCGATGTCGCCGCCCTCAAGACCAGCCTGTCCCAGATCCAGGTGTTCGTCTCCAGTGTGAACCAGTACACCGCCGGTGTGCAGTCCGCTGCGGACGGTGCCCACTCTGCCAAGGACGGCAGCGCCCAGCTGGCCGCCGGCACCCAGACCCTGTACGATGGCGTGAACACCCTGAACAACGGCGCAGGCCAGCTGAGTGACGGCACCGTGCAGCTGAACGACGGCCTGAACCAGTTCAACGATGAGGGCATCTCCAAGCTGACCGGCGCTCTGGACGCTGACCAGCTGCACGACCTCAAGACCGTGCTGGATGCCATGGCCGACCGTCTGGAAGGCTACAACAGCTTTGCCGGTGCACCGGACGGTGCCGACGGCAGCGTGAAGTTCGTGTACAAGACCGCTGAGACCGTGGCCGCTGCGGACACCACCGCCGCCGAGACCGAGACTGTGAAGGAAGGCAATGTGTTCACCCGCCTGTGGCAGCGCATTGTGAACCTGTTCAAGTTCTGATTTTTCCATCATGCATCAAGCGGGGCCTGCCAGCGCAGGCCCCGCTTTTTTACACCCTGCCAAAACTGCCCCCCAGCCCTTGCAAAATGCCTGCAAATCCAGTATGATAAAGGCAAAGAAAATTTCCCGCACACACAGGGAGAATTTGAAAAGGAGCGATCGTTCTTATGCCAGAAAAAGAGATCAAGGGGATCAAGAAATTCTTTGAGGAATTCAAGGCCTTTGCCATGCGCGGCAATGTGCTGGATATGGCAGTCGGCGTGGTCGTCGGCGGTGCGTTCACGGCCATCGTCACGGCTCTGGTGGATGACGTCATCAACCCGCTGATTGGCCTGTTCTTCAAGGCAGATTTCTCGGATGTCGTGATCAGCCTGGGCGGTTCCAGCATCAAGATCGGCGAATTCGTCAACTCGGTCATCAACTTCCTCATCGTGGCCTTTGTGCTGTTTGTGGTGATCAAGTTCATCAACGGCCTGCACAAGAAGCCGGCAGCTCCCGCCGCACCGGCAGAGCCCACCACCAAGGTGTGCCCCTACTGCCAGACCGAGATCCCCATCAAGGCTGTGCGCTGCCCGCACTGCACCTCCAAGCTGGAGGGCTTCCCGGAGATCAATGCCTGATCCCGCAACTCCTGTACCTGAAAAAAGCAGCTGTACCGCTTGGTACAGCTGCTTTTTTACGGTCAGCGTGCGCTGCGGGGCCTGCCGCCGCCCAGATGCCACAGCAGCCAGGCATACAGGTAGTTCACCCCCAGCAGGCCCACGGCCCACAGGACGGAAACATACACCGGCTGGTGGTACACCTCAAAGAAGGGGTACGGCCCCACGATGACCCGCAGGATGTTCAGCGGCAGGATGACCGCCGCATATGCCAGCGTGGGCAGCAGCGCCCAGCGCACATCGCTGCGCGGCAGGTGGGGTTCCCGCTCCAGCAGCAGGTAGGAGAGGAGCGCCGCCATGGGGTTGAGCAGGTGGTGGTACAGCATGCTGCTGGTGCACAGCAGCATGTACAGCCCGCCCTCGCCGTTCATGGGGGCCAGCACGAACACCACCGTCAGGAAGGTGAGCAGCAGGCAGCTGGTGGCCATGAACTTGAGCCGCTTGAGCCAGCGGGGCAGCTCTCCGCCGGTGAAGATGCACCACAGCTGGCACACCGCCACCATGGCGCACACCACCGCCGCAAAGATGTTGGAATCCTCGGTGTAGTAGGTGAAGATCTGGGCCTGGCCCATCTCCCAGCTCAGGGGCAGGGCAATGGGTTCTGCACACAGCACAAAAAGGTTCAGGGCGATGGACAGCAGCCTGCGGCAGGTATCCAGGAATTTTTTCATAAAAATTTCCTCTCAGTAAACAAAAAAGCCCTCTCCCTTCCGGCCTTCGCCGGGGGCGGGAGAGGTTTTTTCACATTTTTACTTTGCGGTGTTGATGAAGCCGCGGTTGTCCCACAGGTACTTGATGCCGGACACAGCCGTGACGATGGCCACCAGCCAGCACAGCAGGATGGACACCAGCACCACCACCGTGATGCTTTCCAGCGTGCCGTTCCAGCACAGTGCCGTGCCGAAGAAGTAGAAGATGATGCTCAGCATCTGCAGCACGGTCTTGACCTTGCCCCACATGTTGGCAGCGATCACCTTGCCGTCCTTGGCACCGGCCGCCACCATGCGCAGGCCGGAAACCGCGAACTCACGGGCCAGGATGATGCACAGCACCACGGGGCTGCACACGCCGTCCCGCATCATGTAGATGAAGGCCACAGTGGTCAGCAGCTTGTCGGCCAGCGGGTCGGCAAACTTGCCAAAGTCGGTGACCATGTTCCACTTGCGGGCCAGATGACCGTCCAGAAAGTCGGTGAAGCTGGCCGCTGCAAAAACAATGCCGGCCAGCAGGTAATACAGCGGCTGGAAGGTGCCGTTGGCCACCGCGTCCAGACTGGTGAGGGACACAAAGATCATGAACACCGGCACCAGCACAATGCGGGTCAGGGTAAGTTTATTGGGCAGATTCATAGGTTTTATCCTCCAATACGTTATTTTACGACTGTACCATACAGATCGTAAAGGTCGCTGTCGTCCACCAGCACATCATAGAACTGGCCGGGGTACAGCGGCTCTTCGCTGGACACGCACACGTTGCCGTCCACCTCCGGAGCATCGCCGGTGGTGCGGCACAGATACAGGCCGCTCTCTTCGTCAATGCCGTCGCAGAGCACGCGCACGGTCTGGCCCACCTTTTCGGCCTGCTTCTGGGCCATGATGCCGGTCTGGATCTGCATCACCAGCTCGGCGCGCTTGTCCTTGACCTCCTGCTCGATCTGTCCGTCCATCCGTGCTGCCACGGTATTTTCCTCGGCCGAGTAGGCAAAGCAGCCCAGACGGTCGAACTTGACCTCCTTGACGAAGTTGCACAGGTCCTCGAACTGCTCCTCGGTCTCGCCGGGGAAGCCTGCGATCAGGGTGGTGCGCAGGGTGATGCCGGGGATCTCGCGGCGCAGCTTGCCAATGACCTCCAGCAGCTCGGCGCGGTTGGAGCGGCGGTTCATGTTCTTGAGGATGGTGTCGTTGCAGTGCTGGATGGGCAGATCGAGGTAGGGCACCACCTTGTCGTTGCGCTTCATGGCGGCAATGAACTCGTCGGTGATGCGCTCCGGGTAGGCGTACATGATGCGGATCCATTCCAGCCCCGGCACCTTGTTCAGCTTGTCCAGCAGCTCACAGATACTGCCGGGCTTGCCCCAGTCCTCGCCGTAGGCGGTGGGGTCCTGCGCCACCACGATCAGCTCCTTCACGCCCTCACCGGCCAGCCAGCGGGCTTCGGCCACGCAGTCGGCCATATCACGGCTGTGCAGCGGGCCGCGGATGCCCGGAATGGCGCAGTAGTGGCAGCGGTTGTTGCAGCCCTCGGCGATCTTTAAGTACGCATAGTGGGCGGGCGTGCCGATGACGCGCTTGCCGCCCAGCGGGAAGTCCTTTTTGGCACCGTAGCTTTCCAGATGATCCTCGCCGTGGAACAGCCGCTCCACGATGGTGTCAATGGCCTTGTTGGAGGCGCAGCCCACCACGGCATCCACCTCGGGGATCTCTTCCTCGATCTGGCTGCGGTAGCGCTCGGCCAGACAGCCGGTCACGATGACCTTCAGATCCGGGTTCTGCTGCTTATAAGCGCAGGCTTCCAGAATGTTCTCGATGGCTTCGGTCTTGGCGCTCTCGATGAAGCCGCAGGTGTTCACCAGAATGACATCGGCCTCCGCCAGGTCGGCCACCGTCTCATGACCGGCCGACAGCAGGATGTGCACCATCACGTCCAGATCCACCTGATTTTTCGGGCAGCCAAGGGAAATACACGCAATTTTCATAGGGGATAATACTCTCTTTCTATAACTCTTCTTCCGTCCGCCGGATGGCCTCCTTGATGACCGCATAGGCAAACCCCCGGCGCTGCAATGCTGCCACCACAAGGTCGCGGCGGCCGTCGGCCAGCTTCTTGCGGTAGCGGCTGGCCACCAGCGCGGCGGCAGCTTCCAGCTCCGGGCTCTCGCCGTTTTCATCCGGGGCGTATACGGTTTCCAGTGCCTGTTCGATCTGCTGGCTGTTCAGGCCCTTCTGGCGCAGGTTCTGGGCCGCAGCCCGGCGGCTCTTGCGGGCCATCAGCAGGCCGTGGGCGCGTGTCTCCGCGTAGCGGTCGTCGTTGACGTAATCCAGCTCCACCATCTCGGCCACGGCGGCGGCCGCCGACTGCTCGGTGAAGCGGGCGCACAGCCGCTCATACAGCTGGGTGCTGGTCATCTCCCGGGCCGAAAGGGCATCCAGCGCACGGGCGCGGGCCTTGGCCGGGTCGGCACATTTTTCCGGTTCTTCCCCGCCCCGGCGCGGGCGGTAACTCTTACGGTAAAAGGACATTTAGTCCTCCACCATAATGTCCAGCTCGCTCTCGCTGCTGCGGGCCGGAGCCTTGACCACCGGCTCCTTGGTGCCCTCGGCAGGTGCGGCAGCTTCCTCGGCCTTGTCGGCGGCAGCAGCACGGCCGGACGAGCGGCGGGAAGCATAGAGCTTGTCCGCATTGGCACGGATCTGGCCCTCGATGTCGTTGGCGATCTCCGGGTTGTCCTTCAGGAACTGCTTGGAGTTGTCACGGCCCTGCCCCAGGCGCATGTCGCCGTAATTGAACCATGCACCGCTCTTCTGCACGATGCCCAGCTTGACGCCCAGGTCCAGCAGCTCGCCCACCTTGGAGATGCCCTCGCCGAACATGATGTCAAACTCCGCCTCACGGAACGGCGGGGCCACCTTGTTCTTCACGATCTTGGCGCGGGTGTGGTTGCCAATGAACTGGCCGGAAGAATCCTTCAGGCCCTCCACGCGGCGGATGTCGATGCGCACCGAAGAATAATACTTCAGGGCACGGCCGCCGGTGGTCACCTCCGGGTTGCCGTACACGACACCCACTTTCTCACGCAGCTGGTTGATGAACACGCACACAGTGTTGGTCTTGCCGATGACGCTGGTGAGCTTGCGCATGGCCTGGCTCATCAGACGGGCCTGCAGGCCCACATGGCTGTCGCCCATCTCGCCCTCGATCTCGGCACGGGGCACCATGGCTGCCACCGAGTCCACCACGATGGCGTCGATGGCACCGGAGCGCACCAGCGCTTCGCAGATCTCCATGGCCTGCTCACCGGTGTCCGGCTGGCTGACCAGCAGGTTGTTGATGTCCACGCCCAGTGCCTCGGCATACACCGGGTCCAGCGCGTGTTCCACGTCGATGAACGCCACGTCGCCGCCCTTCTTCTGGGCTTCGGCCAGAATGTGCAAAGCCAGCGTGGTCTTACCGCTGGATTCCGGGCCATACACCTCAATGATGCGGCCGCGGGGCACACCGCCCACACCCAGTGCCATGTCCAGCCCCAGGCTGCCGGTGGAAATGGCATCCACCTGCATGGCGGTATTGTCGCCCAGCTTCATCACGGCACCCTTTCCGAACTGCTTTTCGATCTGGGCCAGGGCCGTGGCCAGCGCATCCTTTTTGGCTTCCGCGCCGGTTTTCTTGGTGGCCGGGGCAACGTTGTTGTTCTGATTTTTTGCCATAGCGTGCTGCTCCTTTATCCTCATTGCCCGCAAAAACGGGCTGTGTTGTACTTTCTCTCTTAGTATAACACAAATTCCAGAATTTACAACAAGAAGTTGTTTCTATTTTTCAATTATTTTGGCCGGTGGGCAATGATGCAGCGGTCGTTGCCGCCGTAATCCCTGCGGCATTCGATGTCTGCCCAGCCATTCCCGGCCAGCAGCTCCATGACGGCCTGCCGCTGCTGCCAGCCGATCTCCAGCACCAGTGCCCCGCCGGGGCGCAGGGCCTGCCGGTAGTGCAGCGCAAGGGCCCGGTAGAACACAAGGCCGTCATCGCCCGCTTCCAGTGCCATGGCCGGTTCCTGCGCCACCTCCGGCTGCAAATGCTGCATTTCCTCCGCCGTCAGATACGGCGGGTTGGACACGATCAGGTCCAGCTGCCCTTCCGGCAGGCTTTGCCAGTAGGTGAACAGGTCCCCCTGCACGGCCTGCACCGCCGGGGCTGCGCCGGGCAGGGCAGTGCGCACATTCTGTTCCAGGTAGCGGAAGGCTTCCGGGCTTTTTTCCACGCAGGTGGCCTGTGCGTCCGGACAGAAGCGCTTGACCCCCAACCCCAGACAGCCGGTGCCGGCACACAGATCCAGCACACGGGGCGCTTTTACGCCCGCAAGGGTCTGCGCGGCGGCCTCGGCCACCACCTCGGTGTCCGCACGGGGGCAGAGCACCCCCGGCCCCACGATCAGTTCAAAGTCCAGAAAGCTCCAGCGACCGCACAGGTACTGCAGCGGCTCCCGCGCCTCCCGGCGCAGGCAGAGGGACTCCAGCCGGGCAGCCTGCGCTTCGGGCAGGGACGCGTCCGCCAGCCGGACATCCCGCCCAGTCACCAGCCGGAAAAGTTCTGCGGCGTCGTAATCCGCATCCGGGCATCCGGCCGCCGTCAGACGGGCTTCCAACTGCCGCACCGCGTCCCGCGGGGTCATGCCTGCCGTTACCATTTGCCTTCCTCCGGGTTTTCCGGCAGCACCGGGGTCACGGCCGCAATGGCCACCTCGATCATGCTGTCATCCGGCTCAAACACTGTGAGGTGCTGCACCCAGATGCCGGGCTGACGAATGATGCGGGTGGCAAGGTTATCCGACCGGCCGCACCACTTGAGCAGCTCATAGCTGATGCCCATGACCAGCGGCAGCAGCAGCAGTTTGAAGAGCACCCGCAGGCCGATGCTGCCCCAGGGCAGCACGCTGTACAGGAATACGCTCACGATGACCACCAAGATCAGGAAGCTGGTGCCACAGCGCGGGTGGAAGCGGGTGTACTTGCGCACATTTTCCACCGTGAGGGGGTCGCCTGCCTCGTAGCAGGCAATGGTCTTGTGCTCGGCCCCGTGGTACTCGAACACCCGGTGGATCTCCTTCATTTTGGAGATGCCCACCATATAGGTCAGGAAGATGCCCACCTTGAGCACCGCTTCCAGCACCACCTTGGCCCAGCGGCCCAGCGTGACAAAATGGTTCACGCCGCCCACGATAAGGGTGGGCAGCACAGTGAACAGCAGAATGGCCAGCAGCCCGCCCAGAACGGCTGCGCAGGCCAGCAGAGCGTCCTCGGCCTTTTTGCCCAGATGCTCCCCTACCCACTTTTCAAAAGCGGTCTCTTCCTCTTCGGGGTCGTAGTCATCGCCCATGCTGACCTGGGCCGAGTACATCATATAGCGGTAACCCATGATCAGGCTTTCGATCATGGAAATCGCTCCCCGCACCAGCGGGATCTTTGTCCAGACGCCATGGGTAGGCGTAGGCTCGGTCTTGGTCTCGATGGTGCCGTCCGGCTTGCGCACGGCGCAGCAGATGAGCTTGGGGCCGCGCATCATGATGCCTTCCATCAGGGCCTGCCCGCCTACACTGGTCTTGAAACGTTCCTTGTTGGGTTGATTCATTGGGTTCTCCTTACGATTTTTACTTTCCCTCTATTGTAACACCGAAATGTGACAAAATCTCATTTACGCCTTATGATAAAGCGGCAGGCCCAGGGTGACCACCGTACCCCGGCCCAATGTGCTCTGGATGTCCATGGTGCCGTCCAGCGCGGTCATGATGGAATCCACCAGTGCCAGACCGATGCCGCTGCCGCGCACCGCATTGCTGCCCTTGTAGAACTTGGTCTTGACGTTTTCCAGATCTTCCGGCGGGATGCCCCGACCCTGATCCAGGATCTCCACAAAGGCCTTGTATTCCCCTGCCCACAGCTTGACCGTGATGCGGCCGCCGGGGGCAGAATATTTGATGGCGTTGTCCAGAATGTTGATGAACACCTGCCGCAGGCGGTCGGGGTCGGCATACACCGGGATCATCTCTTCCGGCTCGGTGTAGCTCAGGATCAGTCCTTCGCGCTGGATGCGTGCCTCGCAGAACAGCACCGCGTCGGTGAGCTCTGCCACCAGATCCAACGGGCGGCACTCCATGCGCAGGCGGCCGTTCTGCAGGCGGCTGAAGTCCAGCAGCTCCTCCACCATGTTGTACAGACGGCCCGTCTCGTTGTTGATGATCTCCAGCCCCTTGCGGTAGTTCTCATCCGTGGGATCGTCCAGCGTGCGCAGGGTCTCCACCCAGCCCCGGATGGAAGTAAGCGGCGTGCGCAGCTCGTGGGAGACCGAACTGATGAACTCGTTCTTCATCTTCTCGGTCTCTTCCAGCCCTTCTGCCATCCGGTTGATGGTGCCGCGCAGACGGTCCACCTCGTCCCGGGCGTCACCGCTCACCGGCAGGCGCACGTCGAACTCGCCGCGGGCGATGTCGGCGGCAATGCGCTCCACCTGCCCCAGCGGCACCACGATGCTGCGCACAAAATACAGGCCGGTCAACACGCTGAACACCAGAATGGCCGCCACCACCACGAGACTGGCAAAAAAGGCGTTCTGGATCTGCCGTTCGATCAGGGTCAGGCTGGTGACCAGCCGCAGGGCGGCCACATCCTCGGCGGCATAGGGCACCAGATAGCACGCCGCCATGACCACCTCGCCGGACTCGGTGCGGTACACCGCCATGCCCAGCCCGTCGGCGGCGTCCTGCGCCTGCACAAAGTCCAGGTTATTTACGATGCCGTCGGCATCGGTGCCGCTGGAGGATGCAATGACCCCGCCATAGCTGTCCAGCAGCATGAATTCGTACTTGTCCTTATCGGAATACTGTTCCACCATGCGCCGCAGCGCCATGCTGCGGTTGGCCGCCGCACTGTAGACCGTGTCGGCAGTGTAGACCTTCAGCTGACCGGTCACCGAGGAAAAGCGCCGGTACATGGTCTGCTGCACGCTGTTGTAGTAGCTGCGGGTGTAGCTGTGCAGGAACATCGCCTCGGCCAGCAGCACCAGAAGCACCGTAATGAGCAGATTGCCCCGCAGCCAGCGCCGCGTGATCCCGCTTCGCATTTTGCTTTTCCTCCTTTCCATTTATATTGGCGTTTGCCAAAGCCGTCACTCTTCCCAGCGGTAGCCGTAGCCCCAGACCGTCATGATGTGGGTGGGGTGGCTGGGCTCGTCCTCCACTTTCATGCGCAGGCGGCGGATGTTCACGTCCACGATCTTCACGTCGCCGAAGTAGTTCTCGCCCCATACGCCCTTCAGGATCTTTTCACGCACCAGCGCGATGCCCGGGTTGCGGAAGAACAGCTCCATGATCTGGAATTCCACCTGGGTCAACTCGATGGGCTGACCGGCCTTCAGCAGCACACGGCGGTTCTCGTCCAGCACAAAGTCCCCGCTGGTCAGGGTGCCCAGCTCCTTGGCGGGATCCCGCTCTTCCTCACTCTCGGCCCGGTGCACCCGGCGGCAGAGCGCCTCCACACGGGCCAGCAGCTCGCTCACACTAAAGGGTTTGGTCATGTAATCGTCGGCACCGATGGACAGGCCCCGGATCTTGTCCTGCTCCTGCCCCTTGGCGCTGAGGATGATGATGCCGATCTTCTGGTCGGTGCGGCGGATCGTTTCGCAGAGCGAAAAACCGTTCATGCCTGGCAGCATCACATCCAGAATGGCCGCATCGCAGCCGGGCTTCTTGGCCAGCAGCGGCAGGGCGGCCTCGGCGCTCTCGGCCTCCACGGCTTCCATCCCGGTAAGCCGCAGGTTCAGTGCGATCATCTCACGGATATTGGCTTCATCTTCCACCACAAGCACTCGTACCATGGTCTTTCCTCCGTTTTCAATTCAGCAGATACAACGCGTTTGACAGGCTGTAATCCGCATCCTGGATCTCCACATCCGGGGCCAGCCGGGCCTGCATCTGGCGCGACGCCACAATGCCCAGTTTGGTCCACCCGGTAGAGCTGGCCGCAGTCTGGGCCAGCCGTACCGTCATGACCAGCTGGTCCTCGTCCACGGTGCGCAGCTCCACCGCGCCGTCGTATTGTTCGCTGTCGGTAAGTTTGAGGTTGCCCTCCCACTCGGTGGGCAGCTCGATGTAGCAGTTCGTTTCCTCATCCAGCAGGCCAAAGCTCTTTTCCGGCCTGCGGCTGGTGTAGTCCATCCAGACGATAAAGTCCATGCGGCGGCTCTGGCTCAGGTTCAGCAGGCCCGCCTCGTCCGGCTGGGTGGGGATCTCCACGATGCCGTCTCCGTCCAGATCGCAGCTCACCAGTGTGGACACATTGCGCAGAGATGCCTCATACAGCTCATCGGCACTGATCTGGGGCGCCTGCACCATCTGCTGGGTGCTCTCATCGAAACGGAGCAGCACACTGGCCAGATTGTTGCCGGAAATGCCGGTCCAGCCGTCCAGCACCAGATAATTGCGCCGGTCGGAGCCAAGACCGGCCGCCACCGATGCACAGCCGGAAAAGCGGTCGGCCGAAAGGCCCATGACGGCAGCCTGCCGGAACCCGCCTTCCTTGTCCACGGTAAGCAGTTCGATCTGCACGCCGCCGTCCTCCTGGGTGGACATCAGGATCAGATCCTGACTGCCGCCGCCGGTGATGTCCTCCACCAGATATTGCTCGTAGGACTGCTCCAAAATGGTGGAGAGCTGCCCGTCGTTATAGGCATACACGGCCAGATAGTGGTCGCCCTGTGCGGCCACATAACCCACCACCAGCTGGCAGTCATCCCCTGCGCGGAGCTGGGCCAGCCGCACGTTCTCCACCGTATCGGCCAGACCCTCCACGCTCTGGCGCACCTGCCACGCTCCGGTGTCATCCCGCTGCAGAATGGCAATGCACACGTTCGCGCTCTGGGCCGTGGTGTACAGCACGGCTGCATCCTGCTGGCCGTCGCCGTCCAGGTCCTGCAAAAGAAAAGGTGACAGCAGCTCGCCCTGCATGGGGTACTTGAGCTGCGCACTCTCGCCCAGCCAGTCGTTCAGGGCCGTCTGCACCGCACCATAGTCACCGGACAGACGCGGGGCACGCAGCAGCTCTTCCACCTGCAGGTTTTCTCCGGGCAGGGCATTGCAGCCCGCCAGCAGAACACTGACCAACAACAAAGCCAGTGCATGCCGGAAATGGCGGAATGTTTTCAACCGGATCTCCTCCCTTCGTGGAAAATGCAGCCGCCAGTCGCAGCCAAAAATACGCTATTGTCAGTATACCACGCCAGCCCCACTCTGCCAAGTGGCGTTGTTGCGAAAAAGTCTCTGCGGCAGCCACTCTTCCGGGGACACAAAAAAGCCCTCCCCCATTGCTGGGAAAGGGCTTTTGTCAACCGTTTATACAGTCAGAGCAGGATCAGACGAGCTCCAGAACTGCCATCTCGGCAGCGTCGCCGCGGCGAGCGCCGATCTTGATGATGCGGGTGTAGCCGCCGTTGCGGT
>OQVI01001547.1_pt1 | contig 15814 bp, 8 predicted proteins | sample 1691651 | NCBI WGS metagenome assembly OQVI01 (sample SAMN03418287, study PRJEB22391) | human gut metagenome | biome: human-gut; feature: organic feature; material: feces | host: Homo sapiens | place: Italy | collected 2013-04
TGTTTGTGCTTGAAGACCTTACCGGGGTATCTTTTGAAGAACGCAACTTCCATTCTAAGGAACAGACAAATGAGCTGCGGTCATGGACATTCTATGACTTCGGAGAAAAATTAAAATACAAGGCAGCTTTAAGAGGTCAGCAAGTAATTGAAGTTGATGCATACAAAACATCACAGAGATGCCCTCACTGTGGAAGATACGATAAAGCAGCCAGACATCGAGATACACATGAATATATATGCCCGGAATGCGGACATGTAGAAAATGATGACGAAGTCGGGGCTTTAAACTTAATGTTTCTTGGTGCTGAGTATCTGAAATGCGGTAAGAAGCCATCTTTTACCAAGATGGAACCAAAGAGCAAGAAGGGTAAGGCTAATGCTAATGCAGCAAAGAAGAATGCGGAGAACACAATAGCAGAAAATGCTTTCGTACTAATTTGATAAAACATAGATTGACTTAAATTTTACAATGGGGGCATGGTATGGTGTACCTTAAGGCTTAACAGCCTGACCGTAAGCTGTACCTGTCAAGTGTCCCGAAGCCGCGGCGACCCTGAAGGATTTCCAGGTACTGTTGTGGGAGCAGAGATGGCATCTGGCCTGAATGCGGACGAACCACAATGCCAGCGGTAAGCCCAGCCTTGAGGGCTGTGTTGGTTTGAGATATCTATTCCGGTAGGTATTACAAGCCACATCCCCTTGGGTGTGTGGTATTTTGACATCCGGAGACCTTTCCTCTTCCGAAATATGTATGAAGGGCATATTCAGTAAGCTGATATGCTGCGGCGCATATGAATATTTCTTTGCTCCACCGTTTACTCTCTTGCTCATCTTTACATGCGAAGAACTGTCCAAGGCAATACTTGTACCAGACATCTTTTTTAAGCTCGTTCAGCTGTTTAATGCAATGTCTTACGCCGGCATTATACATACGCTCTGTAATCCTCATTATCTTATTCAGTTTGTCATATCCACGGTCATCAGTTATAATTCGTCTCGTTACAACAAAAGACGGGGTAGTGTTTTTTGCCATATAATGCCGGCCTCCTTTCTTAAATTCTTCTATACGTTTTTCTGGTTTTCAATATACTGCTGTACAACACTTAAGGAGACAGCTCCAACCGAAGAGATAAATGCTGCACGCGTCCATAGAGTAGGCAGCTTTCTTTTCAGTTCAGGAAATTCGTCACGTAATATGCGAGAACTCTTTCCTTTTAATAACTTTACGACATGTTCAACGCCAAATCTTGGGTTGCAGTCAATCAGTATATGAACATGGTCTGACATGATTTCCATATCTAATATATCAAAACCGTTTTCTTCTGCTATCTGTGTAAAAAGCTCCTTTGCCCGTTTGGCAATTTCTTCTGTCAAAACCTTTCGTCTGTATTTTGGACAAAAGACTATATGATATTGACAACTATACACGAGATGAGAAGAATGCTTATATTCTTTTTTTACTTCTGGATAATTCATATTTTATAACCATCCCACTTATTATTTATGATATATACATTATATAACAAATAGCATAAAAAGTCAAGCTTCGTTTTTCTTAATTAATCTTAAGCTGGGGCGCGTTTGTCGTTTTCATCTGCACGGATAAATCCGGCAGCATCCAACTCTGTCTTTCCGTGACGGATATGAGTGAGATGTTCCACGGCTGCTCCAGCCTGACAAGCCTGGATTTGACACCGCTTAATACAGCAAAGGTGACGAATATGGAATCTATGTTCTACCGCTGCTCCGGTCTGACTAGCCTTGATTTGACACCGCTTAATACAGCGAATGTGACGAATATGGAATCTATGTTCTACAGCTGCTCAGGTCTGACAAGCCTTGATTTAACTTCGTTTAATACAGCGAAGGTAACGAATATGAGCTCTATGTTTTACGACTGCAGCGGTCTGACAACCATCAAAACCGGCGTTACATTTAAATTTGCCAGAACAGATTACTTTCTCTCCGGCACATGGCGAAACGTTATCGGCGAGACATTTAATGGTGATTATGGTACCGCCAATTTTCCTTCCAATGTAGCCGATACCTACACAAAAATTTCTTAACTTAGTCAATCCAGTATCGTCGCCAGCCATTCTTTGCCGGCACTCGATTATTTTCTAAACTTTTTTAAATCTTTTGAAAAGCCTGGCCAGCCCCGCTAACGCGGGGCTGGCTTTTTTTTGTTTCGGAAACGAAGAGAAGAGATTCTCTTTTGCGTGGAGGGGAGATTCTTTTGGTGGTTATTTTGGAAATTTTTTTGAGGCTTTATTTGGGCTCTTTGGGATTGCTTTTGGAGTTATTTTTAAAGTTCTTTTGAGGATTCTTTTGGAATGTTCTTTTGTTTATTTGTTTATGGCTCTTGAAACGTGGTTGCCGGCGCCGAAGGCGCCTGAAAAGAAGGGTTGTTCGCAAACGGAAGTCTGAGATTTGCCCTGTAAAGAAGATAAGGCGGGCGGGAGAGTACTGGCCGGTCAAGTAGTACAATGGCTAGCGTGAGGCTTCGTTTGCTTGTATAAAGAGGCGGCGGGCGGCAAAAAGCTGCTGGCGGAATACAGGATTCCGGATACCAGCTGACGAATATTGTACCGGCTGCCGGATGCTGCATTGAATGCCGATTGTCGTCATCTGCTGCCAGCGAAAAAAAAATCCGACAAAAATTTGCGCTTGCCGAAAAATCTGGTATAATATATACAAGAGATGAGGAAGAAGAATTTCCTCAATACATAAGACGGATTCGCCGTCGTGTTCGTTCCTTTCTTTGTTTTTGAGCCCCGCTGTCTTTGCCGGCAGCGGGGCTTTTGCGTTTTGCCGATGTTTTGCGGCCGGCAGAATCCGACATATTGGAAGTGTAGATAAAATATGCCGGCAATACCGGAAATCAAAAAGAAAGGAGATAAAAATAATGACAAAAATAATGGAAAAAGCAACTCAAGCAATACCAGATACAAAAGAAGGCATCCGCCTGCTGCCGGAGGTAGTAAGGGATATGTTCCAGGAAGATATGGACGGAAAAGATGAAGGTGGAGTATACGAAATCAAGTACTGTAACCATATGTTCTTTGTCCCGAAACGAATGGATGAGGGCGTGGAAGCTATGATGGCGATTGATAAAATCTGCTGCCGGGGTTTTTCGTTCAAGCGTAAACGCAAAAAGCTTATCAGCTTTATGCGGGATATCTGGGCGTTTGCGATTGATGAGGACAGGCGCGAAGTTGCGGGCAGAATTGAGCGTGAGTTTGCCGGCTGAACTGAAGACTGGCGAAACGGAAACTACAGGCTGCATTTGTTGCGGCCTGTTTTTTTGTATGCTGCCGGCAGCTTTTGCGGCTTCGCTGTTGTATTTTGGAGAAAGTATGATATACTGAATGTATCACTTACTACTTTCCACTTGTAATTTGACATATTTTGTGTTAAACTATATTTGTGGAAAAAGAGGCTTTTCCGCAGGGCGTCCCCTGGCTGTGCAAAGTATGCACAGCTTCTTTTTTTTTGCAAAAATTGCCGGCAAAAATTCAGCCAGCAATACAAAATCCCGGGTCATCCCTCCGCCGTCCATCGCCGGCAAAAAAATCCGATAAAAATTTGCACCAGCCAAAAAATCTGGTATACTATATATGTAAGCGAGAAGGACAGCTCCTTCCGATACGTCAGACGGATTCGCCGTCGGAATTCCTTTCTTTCTACGTGTGTGCCGCGGCTCAAAGCCGCGGCCTTTTTGCTGCCGGCAGAATTCGGCATACTGTATGTATAAAAGCAAAAAAAAGAAAGGAGAAAATCTTATGAAAATAATCAAAGAAGACGAAAAAGTAATCGCGTGTATTGAAAAAGACGATACAAATGAGCAGAAATTAATAGAAATGATAGAAAGTGTTCAAGCGAACGGCGTTACTGATTATAAGGTTGATGCCAAGAACCCAAGGCTTTATTCAAAAGGCGGGCTTTTGTATAGTAAGAAAAAGACAATGCCTAACGGAAAAGTAAAGCTTATGTTGATTTCCGTGCCGCCAGACAAGAAGGGTACTGTGAAGGTTGCTTACGGTACAGAAATAATTGCCGGCGATGCGTTTGCAGACAGTAAGGCTTCAAAAGTCATACTGCCAGAAACGGTAACGGCAATCACTTCTTATGCATTCAATAATTGCGAAAATCTGAGAGAGGTCGTCCTGAATGAAGGCCTTACACATATTGATGAATATGCATTTCGTCTGTGTCCTTTGCTTGATGATATCACCATCCCTGACACAGTGCTGGATATTATGTATAATGCATTCTGCGAGAGTCCTCTCCGAAACTTGAAGTTTCAGAGCCGCCAGCAGAAATGCAATAACCGGCTTAAGATTGCATACGGCGCTTTTGGATGGTGTCATGCCGATGAGATAGAGCTTCCGAACAGACTGGTCTCACTTTCGGACGATAACTTTGCCAAGGCCAGAAGGGTAGTAATAAACTGCTATGACACATCAGATATTAAGTCAATACTTAATGCTTTGATTGTTAGGAATTTCGCACCTATTAATGAGGCCTCGGACTACTATGACCCGAGATGCAACTGTGCGTTGGAGGTATGCTTTGGTGGTGTGAATGCATACATCCCCAAGATAATGGGGCGGAATGCAAAAGGAAAATTCCTTAAAGATATTTCTGATGTAATGCAGATTGCCGAAAAGCCGCTGAATAAGAAGCTGCACGACCTGCAGATGTATGCCTTGGATGCAGCAGAGACTCCGCTGGATGCGTCATATGATGCGGCGATGAAGGTGTATTGTAATACTGAAGACAGCGAAATAAAAGAAAAAGCAAAAAAAGTATTAAAAATGCATAGCAGAAATATCATCCGAGCGTTCTATAAATCTGGAGATGCAAAGAAGCTGATGGATTACCTGAAGCTGGGCCTGCATAAGGTGGAAGACATTGAGACTGTTCTGGAAAGCGATTTCAGGACTGATGCGGCTGATATGAATGCGTGTATGCTGCAGGCGCTTGGAAATAGTTCCTGTAAACAAAAATTTTTGCTATGAAGCCTGAGGCGCCGCATTTGCGGCGCTTCTTTTTTGCCGGAAAAAGAGTAGTTATGGTTGCCGATGATTTGCCGGCAGCGCCAGACCTCCCGCGGCCTTTGACGGCAGCGTGGGGTTTTGTGTTTTGCTGCCGGCGAAATCCGGCATATTGTATGTATAAATATAAAAAGAAAGGAAAAGAGCTTATGAAAATAATACAGCAAGACGAGAAAGTAATTGCGTGCATCGGCAAAGATGAGACAAACGAACGGAAAATCATGAACATGAAAATGATAGAAAGCATTCAGGAGAACGGCGTTACCGATTTTGAGGTTGATTCCGAGAATCCAATGCTTTATTCAGAAGACGGGCTTTTGTATGGCAAAAAGAAGACAATGCCTAACGGAGAAACAAGACTTACACTGATTGCCGCGCCGCCAGACAAAAAGGGAACTGTGAAGGTTGCTTACGGTACAGAAATAATTGCTGGCGATGCGTTTGCAGACAGTAAAGCTTCAAAAGTCATACTGCCAGAAACGGTAACGGCAATCACTCCTTATGCATTTAATAACTGCGAAAACCTGAAAGAGGTCGTTCTAAGCGAAGGCCTCACACATATTGATGAATGTGCATTTCGTATGTGCCCTTTGCTTGATGATATCACCATCCCTGATACGGTACTGGATATTATGTCTAATGCATTCTGCGAGAGTCCTCTCCGAAATTTGAAGTTTCAGAATCGCCCGCAAAAATGCAATAACCGGCTTAAGATTGCATACGGTGCTTTTGGGTGGTGCCATGCTGATGAGATAGAGCTTCCGTACAGGCTGGTCTCACTTTCGGATAATAACTTTGTCAAGGTCAGAAGAGTAGTAATAAACTGCTATGACACATCAGATATTGAGCCAATACTTAATGCTTTAATTGTCAGGAATTTCGTACCTCTTAATGAGGCCTCGGACTACTATGACCCGAGATGTAACTGTGCCTTGGAGGTATGCATTGGTGGTGTAAATGTATATATCCCCAAAATAATGGATGGGTATGTAAAAGGAACATTCATTGAAAAAATGCAGCTTGTCGAAAAGCCATTAAATGAGAAGCTGTATGACCTGCAGATGTATGCCATGGATGCAGCAGAGACTCCGCTGGATGCGTCATATGATGCGGCGATGAAGGTGTATTGTAATACTGAAGACAGAGCAATAAAAGAAAAAGCAAAAAAAATATTACAAACACACAGCCAGAATATCATCCAGGCGTTCTATAAATCTGAAGATGTAAAGAAGCTGATGGATTACCTGAAGTTTGGCCTGCACAATATGAAAGATATTGAGGTTGTTTTGGAAAACGATTTCAGGACAGATGCGGCTGATATGAATGCGTGTATGCTGCAGGCGCTTGGAAATAGTCCCTGTAAACAAAAATTTTTGCTATGAAGCCTGAAGTGCCGCGAATGCGGCGCTTCTTTTTTTGCCTGCAGAAGAGCAGCGCGGCTGACGATGCATTGCCGGCAGGTTTTGCGGCTTTGCTGTTGCATTTGGTGAAAAATATGATATACTGTATATGTAATTTACATCTTGCAATTTGAGATATTTTGTGCTATACTTTATTTGTGGAAGAAGAGGTTTTTCCACTGAACGTCCTTTGGCTGTGCATGCTTTGCACGGCTTATTTTTTTGCAAAAATTCAGCCCGCGAAAAACCGCCGGCAGTACACAGTCTCCCGCGGCTGCGAAAAAATCCGACAAAAATTTGCGCCCAACGGAAAATCTGGTATACTATATACAAGAGATGATTCGGTGAACTTACGTTCACCTTCACCAGACGTGGACGGGGTTTCTGACTCCTTGTGCACGTCTGGTAACCTCAGAACCGATGGACAACCTGAGGTTGGTCGCGGTCTTCCGTCCATCGATGAGGAAAGAAAAATTTCCTCAATACATAAGACGGATTCGCCGTCGCGTTCGTTCCTTTCTTTGTTTTAGAAACCCCCGCTGTCTTTGCCGGCAGCGGGGGTTTTGTATTTTGCTACCGGTGAAATCCGGCATACTGTATGTATAAATACAAAAAAAGAAAGGAAAAGAAAACTTATGAAGCTTAAAAAAGAAAACGGAAAAACGATTCTTGTGTTTGAAAACGATGAGGTAAAACAGGTGTGCCCGAGTTCAGTTGACTATTATGAACAATCCATTGCGTCGGCGCTGGATATTACAGATTTTGAGGTGCACGATGACAATCCAAAATACATCAGCATTGACGGCATCATATACACGAAAGACGGGCTGATGATTGTCGCTGTCCCATGCGGAAAATCCGGATGCATAAAAATCCGGGAGGGTGTTGAAATCATTAAAGATTCAGCATTTGACAAAAGCGCGGCTAGCAAGGTTATTTGCCCGCAGAGTCTCAGGCTGATTGATAAGTATGCCTTCAGGTCAAGTATTTACCTGACTGAAATCGTGTTAAATGAAGGCCTGAAAAAGATTGGTGCTTGCGCTTTTTACAACTGCGAAAGCCTGACAACCACAACAATTCCCTCCAGTGTTGATGATATAGGCCCAATGGTATTTGATTCTTCACCACTGACGTCACTGACATTTGCACCTGACCGAAAAAAGCCTCTCATTATTGAGCCAATGGCGTTTGAAGACTGTACAGCTGAAAGCCTGTATCTGCCTGGTTTGGTAAAAGTTCAAGACTGTAACTTCCGGAACGTAAAGTCAATAAGCCTTGATGGCTTCTCCAATCTGTCGGATATCCTGAGCACGTGCATCGTCGGGATTGCCAATAGTGATGTCCATGGAATCGAAGACGCCTTCCAGGTAAACGTAGATAGTCAGTTCGGAGGCACCTTCCAGGTAAACGTAGATAGTCAGTCTTATTTCTTCCCTCGTGCGATGCTGATTGCAGACAGGAAGAAACTGCTTGATGATGTCGCGAAAGTATGCTTTTCACCAGTGCCGTCATTTTCGCTAAAAGCCAAAAAACGAATGCTTAAAAAAATCGTCAACAAGGCTTATCAGTCTTCAGTCTTTGATACCGGCTGCCGTGTTGCAGTTAAGACTTACGGTAACATGAGCCAAAAAGAAAGGGCAACAAAAGACGGGAAAAAACTGGCTGCATACCTGCATGAAAAGGATGCCGCCATCCTGGCAATGACAGTCATGAACCACGACGCCGAGCTGCTGAAGGAATACCTTGATTTCGGACTGAGTAAGCCTGAAAATATCAAAAAGGCGTTTGATTTGGTGAATTGTGATGCCGCGGTGTGTGAGTATGAGATAGCGTCCGCAAAAAGTAAACTGGCTGCCGTTTTTTTGAGGGATATGGAGAATGCCTCGCCTGATTCCAAAAAAGGCGATGATACTATAATCAAAGCTTACCTGATGCAGGCGATGCAGATGGAAGAACAAGATGAGTTTGAGATTTGAACCGGCATAATTTGCCGGTTTTTTTGCGGGCTGAAAACTGCGTGTTTGTTGCCGAGACTCTTTCCGGCCGGCAGACCTGCCGGCAAAGCCGCTGGCTGCCTGTAAAGCCAAAAAATTTCTTTTTTTTGTGTTATTTTTCATATTATATATGAGCGAAGATAAACTTCTTACCTTCGTTTGTTGGCCGCATATATATGCGGCTGTAACAATTAAGTAACGCATCGGATTTACAAGGTTGCAGGGAAAACTGTTCGAGACCTTGTTTCCGTACAGCCTTTTCCTCCGGCCTTGGCTCCGGGAATCCCCGGAAACCGACAAAAATAATATAAAAAGGAGGACTAAAAACAAGATGCAGAACTTAAAGTACAAGGCTCTGTCTATCGCAATGGCTGTAATGACCGCCGCATCGCCGGTTCTGTCTTCATATACCGCATATGCAAGCGATAATGTCGCTGACAATATTGTTGTAAATGACGACGGCACCGTATCACAGACATTTAATCTTGAAGATAATAACGATGACAGCAGCGAAGAAAAAGAAACGAAATTCCTTTTCCTTAACCTTAAAACAACTGGTGGTAAAGCCATCATATCAGAAGGAAAAGACCAGGAGCAGACCATCCGCCTGGATGAAAAACAGGATGGCAGTGAGTATATAGACGTGTATGACCAGAACGGTCTGCTTATCTCAAGCGAGAATGCAGCAGAGAATGCTTACATGTACGTATACGAAGCGGAAGCTGACAATATCGTGAGTGTCAAAGCCGAGGCAGATGACGGGTATGTCATTAACCTGTACGAGCTTGTAGACGACGACACGAGCAAGCCCGAAGAAACCGGGTTTGATGAAAAGGTTACGTCTTTCATGTATCCAACATTTGTTGATGCGGACAAGACAATAACGATTGGGTTTGAGAAGACAGAGACCCCTGAAGACGATATTACAGTTGAGGAAGTAAAAACAGAAGACAAGAAAGATACTCAGGAAGACTTGGCCGATGACCTGACCGTTAACGACGAAAAGAGCGAAGACGGAGAAACAGACGGCGAAGAGGATAAGACTGAAAATGACTTGTCTGGCGATTTGACAGTTAAAGATACCGTTGAGGACGTTGATAAGACAGCAGATGCTGAAGGTACTGGTACTGAAACTGAGGGTACTGAAGCCGGAAGTGAAACGGCGGAAGATGATGCTGACGCAGACGACAAGATGGGAGACTTGACTGTTAATGACGACATTGGAATTGACGGAAGCAGCAGTGAAGATAAAGCTGTTGTGGATGGAGAGGAAGGTGATGGTACCACTGAAAGTATTGAAGAAGAAACAGACCCATCTGTAACAACGAGTAATGAAGACGAAAATGAAGATGAATTATTAAATGACAGTAACATCTCAACCGAATTAGTTACTGGTGACGAGATTGATGAAGAAAAAGAACTTGCAGCTGATGAGGCAAAATCTGATACAGAAGGTGATATCGCAGATGAAGAGGGCTACCCTTCATGTGCATCATACATATACAAAACTGAAGCTGTCGCAAAGAAAGACAAGTATTTTGACATCAATACTTATAGTGAATACGAAAACACTAATATTGAAGTAGTATCTGTAGATGGAAACACAGACCAGCAAACATGGAATGACGACGATTCTTTTACTGTAGTATACAAAGAGTCATTGAAAGACAATCCAGACTACTACTGGAACAAAGAGGTTAAATTCGTTGTAGTTGAAGATGCAGATATGGCTACAGCCAAATCCAGCGAATGTGACAATATTCTTCCAGACTGGGCTCCAATAGGAGACGCAGATGGAGTAGGTGTTCCAGAATTGGCTGGTACTGTATTGCAGGGCAAAACTTATAATGTATTAGTAAATGACACAAGCTGGAATCCAGACGTCGTAACTAATGGATACGATATCTCAAGATTTAGAATGTCAACAACAGGCGACCTTGGAGATTTTGATGTGTCTAAGCCTGGAAGCTATACATTAAGATATGTTGTTTCATATTTTACATTACCTAAATACAGATGGTATGTAGATACAACTATCAATGTAGTAGACCATCTTGATGGCCATAGGATTAAAGTTTTAAATGACAGTATTGACGTAAGAATGAACGGCGAAAGACTTGAATATGGCGAACTTTATGCGTCAGAACAATCAAATGTAACTTTTACTGTACAGGTATCTAATATTAATACTTTTAATGAAATTAATCCTGTTGTAAAAGTGTTAAATGGTGCAGGCGAGGAAAACCCTGAAGCCGTAAACTTTACAACAGTAGATTCCGATTCAGGAAAAATTTACACTTATAACGTTAGCCTCAAAGATGATGAGTATATAACCATTGATGATACAAACAATATTTGTATGTTTGGTTCAGGACAAAGCTATTTTGGAGCATGGCATCCAATTAAAGATAACTATATAACAAAAGATGATGTTGACGAAATAGAACAAATATACGGAAATGTTAATACTCCACCAGAAGATGAGGATGATATCGTTGCTTATGCAAGCGGAACTAATACTAAAAATTTTGGCACAATCGGCGTAGGACAGGCTCATGGTGCAAATGTCGGTATTGGCGCAGTTGGATACAGAACTATAATGTTAGGTATTACATCAAGCGGTCAAGCTGCTATTGCTAAATGGGTTTCCGGACTTACAAATTCGTACGATGCAGCAAATATGAAAAATTTTAAAGCATGGTTAAATACATATCAGTTAATATGTGCTGATTGTGAAACTTGGGGACAAGGGCAACATGCTGGATGGTATGCGTCAAACCAGTTCCCGTTTGAAATAACAGCTACAGCAACCTATAATTCAAAGACAAACAAACTTACAGTAAGACTTGATGCTGTAGGAAATGCTGCTTTGTCAGGAAATTATCAAAAGCTGACAGGTGACAACTCTTTTACAGGAACTTCTGGATATAGTATCACCATCAGGAAGAGACTTGTTAACGAAGAATGGGCAGCAAAGTTTTATCGTGTAAGATTGAATACAAAATTTACAATATACAGATATACAAACAATGCTTGGAAGGAACAAAAAACCGTAACACTGTCTGGCGCTACAAGAGATAGTGTAAGTATTGAGGGCCTTCAAAAAGGTAAATATAAAGTAGTTGAAGAAACTAACAGTAATGGCTGTGTGTTAAATCACGACAAATATATCTTTTATCTAAACGAATCTAATCCTTCATGGCAGACAGGAGATGACGTTGAAAACGACAGTGTCACAGAGAATGTTTCAGGAACATACGTTCTTAACTATACACAGTATTATCATGGAATAATTTTGAAGAAAGAAAATAACGAAGGAATACCTTTATCTGGAGCATATTTTAAAATTGAGTATAAACCAAACTCAACAAGTTCTCCGGAAGCAACATGGTATGCAAAAACCGATACTAATGGCGAAATTATTCTTGATAATAAACATATTTATACTAAATATAAATTACCAAACGGAAAAACTGTTCCGTCATCAGAGGCTCCGCTGAATGCAGCAAATGACCCGGTATTACCTCCTGGATGTTTAACAATTACAGAAGTAGAAGCACCTGATGGATATCAGCTTAACAGCAAACCTGTAACTGTATCATTAAAAGCAGTTGATAACGAAACGCGTACATTATTATATAACGTTCCAACGTTTATAAACACCCCAGACACTGGAGATTTCCAGCTAAACAAGAAAATATACCATCCGTCAAACTTTGCGTCAAAAACACCGAGACTGTATATTAACACTCAGTTTAAGATTTATTCAGACTATGATACTGCAACAAAGACATGCTCTGGATTAGTTAAGACGGTGGCTGTTTCTGCTAACAATACAGATGATACATCATATTCTGTCATGGTAGAAGGATTGAAACCTGGTAGATATTATCTGCAGGAATCAAAACGTAATCCTGGAACCGTACAGAATACGAATACGTATTATTTTGATATAATAGCAGGAAAGACGATAAACAAATTCACAAACGTTGAGACCGGAAATTCCGGAACGGCAGTTGCGAATAACCCGTTCAGATTAACAGGAAAAATGTTTTCAAAAACAGACCCAAATGGAAGACCTCTTTCAGGAGCAACTTTCAAAGTTGTTTATTCTCCATTAGAGCCAGAGGATGGATATAATCCTATGTACACCTGGTATTTCGAGACTGATTCAAACGGTGAAGTTTTATATGACAGTAACCATTATGTTTCAAACTTTAATGGAAGCTGGAGTGATGACCCGTTGAAACTTGATGACGGAACCTGGGCAATTCCTTCCGGTTCTTTATGGGTAACAGAAGTTAAGGCTCCGGCTGGATATAAGATTGACACTCAGACACATTCAATCAAACTGACAGGACGCCTGGACAGCAATGGAGTTTACACGATTCCAGACCTGGAAGCTGAAGACTTAACTATCATTGAATACCCGGATGGCTGGAACGTTGATTTGATGACTAAGAAAATGGATGCAGCAGATGGAACTCCGTTAAGCGATGCTGTATTCGGAATCTATAGCGACAGAAACTGTAACAACTTAATCGCAAGACTTACATCTGACAGAGATGGTTACACTGGAACTTACAGGATGGAGTTTGACGGAGACGTCAACAGTACTACTGTATATTGCCGTGAGATAGAAGCGCCAGAAGGATATCAGAGAAATGATACTATATATCATTTAACTTTAACAAAAGCAAATGATGATGGCCAGACCAGAACATTTGGAGAAAATGGTATCAATGGACTTGGTGTGTATGACGAGAAGGTTTCTGAAAAATGGAGATTACGTTATAGAGTAAAGAAGGTTGATGGAAATGGAAAACCTATAGAGGGAGTTGTATTTAGAGTATATTATGACAGCGATTGTATGAATAGGGCAGCTACATTAACAACAAATGCTGATGGATATTCAGATATAGCAGAAATTCAACAAATAGAAGGAAATGTTGACTCATATACATTATATTGTAAAGAATATAGAGCTCCTGCCGGATATATCTTTGATTCAACTAAGAAATATACATTAACATGGAACCGTTCTACATATGACGCATTAAAAAACAGAGGAGACGAATCTGGCGAATTACAGACATTTGGTGGAGATAAAGGTATCGTAAACTTAACTCCAACAGCTACACCGACGCCAATAATTACACAGCCGGTAACACCGCCCCCAAGCAATACACCGACTCCGACTCCGACAAGCACTCCGACGCCGACACCTACAAACACACCTACTCCAACACCAGTAATCACACAGTCGGTAACACCACCCCCAAGCAATACACCGACTCCGACTCCGACAAGCACTCCGACGCCAACACCGACAAATACGCCGACTCCGACACCGACAAGCACTCCGACGCCAACACCGACAAATACGCCGACTCCGACTCCGACAAGCACTCCGACGCCAACACCGACGGATGAACCGCCGACACCTGGAACCGGATATGTCTACGTAAAAAAGACGTCAAGAGCAGGACAAGACCTTATGGATTTGGATGGATATTCACTGAAAGGTGGTAAGTTCTCAGTTACAGGTGGTGGATTTACCGGTACCTTAACAACTGAAGAGAATGGTATTTCAAATCACTTACAACTTCCGAATAATGCATATCAGGCAGCTGTAGCAAATGATTATGAGGATACCGGCCGGGCAGTAGTGGATGAAACAACAATTGCACCTTTAGATGATGCGATTGCAACAGACGAAACGTCTGATGAAACTGCATATACTGATATGGAAGATGTAGATACTACATCTGACAATATCTCTGACGACGTAGTAAATACAAACAATGCGATTTCTGAAGATGTGGATGCATTACTTGATGCTGATTATTCTGATTCTTCTGATGAAGTAATTGATAATATCGATGAATACACCGGAGATGATGAGGGTATCGCCAATATGGCTTTGAATCCAAAAATCACAAGCTATAAAGTAACTGAAATAGAAGCTCCTCTTGGACATAATAATTATGGAGTAACAAAATCGTTCTCTGTAACAATGCCTCAGGACAAAGACCGTGTAATTGAAGTACAGTTCTCAGATGACCCGAAAGTCTTAGACAGCCGTATGACTATCAAGAAATTAAGTGCAAAAGGAAACCCGATTTCCGGCACCATATTCAAGGTAGAATACATTGACGACTTTAATGGAAATTCTGATAATGTAAAACGTACATGGTATTTACAGTCTGACGCAAATGGTATTGTAAGATTTGATGACAATCATGTTGTAACAAGCTTAACACAGTATCGTTCAGATGAGTTCTTCAAATTTAACAACAATATTGTTCTTCCTTATTACGGACAGTTGAGATTTACAGAAGTAAGTACTCCTGCTTCATATGTTTTGAACAGCGAGCCATTCGTAGTAAATCTTGCAGATGCGCAGAATGGTTCTACCGTTGACCTGTCAAAGACAGTATACAACGACCTTGAACCTGCAAAGGTACAGCTTACAAAATATAAAGATGACGGTTCACCGCTTGCTGGCGTTGAATTTGAACTGAAATTTGTAAAAGAATCTGAAACAGCAACAAAGAACAAGAGCGAGAGCTTTAGCCGCCTGTTGAATGTTGGTGAAACTGCAACAGCAACAACTGACGCAGATGGAAAAATCACATGGGAGAATCTTGACCAGGGTGATTATGAAATCAGAGAGACGAAGACTGTTGATGGATGTGCACTGCTGACAGACGTAATCAAGGTAACACTTCCGTTACAGCTGACGAAAGATGAGGCTGACTCATACGGAAATGTAAACAAAGACCTTGCAAAAGAAGATACAAACTATACGAAAAAATGGTATTTCTTTGATTGCAAGTATGAAATCAAAAACAATCAGGTATTCTTAATGCCGATGACCGGTTCTGATGGAACCTGGATGTATGGCTTTGTAGGATTTGCCGCAATTGCGTTTACCGGATGCTTATATTTACTTCTTGACGAAAAGAAGAAAAATAAGAGGAAACATAGACGGAAAAGAAGATAAATCTGAAAAAGCTGAAAGATAAAGGTAACAATAGAACAAAAAAATAAAAAACAACGCATCTTGCGATGCGTTGTTTTTTGTGTTTAAGATTCGGAAATTGGCGTCCAAGTGGCGATTACTTTGTCTGGTCTTGACTGGATGCGAATACTGCGTAAATTTTCTTCCCATCCATTAAATAAATATCCATCTTTGCTTGGGACTTCAATTTCAGACGAGTAAATAATTTTTCCAACTGGTCCAGTAACTGCTAATGTATTACTTCCATTACTACTAAATACTCCTCCATCTGCGTCAAAGATTACAGTTCCCTTTAAATCCGGATTTGATGAAAAGTCCTGAACCCATAGCCACTGCC
>OQVI01001561.1_pt1 | contig 15707 bp, 15 predicted proteins | sample 1691651 | NCBI WGS metagenome assembly OQVI01 (sample SAMN03418287, study PRJEB22391) | human gut metagenome | biome: human-gut; feature: organic feature; material: feces | host: Homo sapiens | place: Italy | collected 2013-04
TTTTAGTGTTGTTTTTTGTGATAGGCGTCATGCGTACCTGCGGCAGCTTTGCCGAGGTGAAAAAGCCGGAGCACGCCCTGAAGTTGTTCATCCGGTTTGCCATTGCCAAAGGCGTCGTAACCTACGGGCTGGAGCTGATGATGGCCCTCTTTAACATTGTCCAGGGGCTTGTCTCCACCATTATGAACGCGGCGGGCTTTGGCACGGCCCAACAGACTGTGTTGCCGCAGGAGATCATTGACGCGGTGGAAAGCTGCGGCTTCTTTGAGAGCATCCCCCTCTGGGCGGTCACGCTCATCGGCGGGCTGTTCATTACGATCCTCAGCTTCATCATGATTATGACGGTCTACGGGAGGTTTTTTAAGCTCTATTTATACACGGCCATTGCGCCGGTGCCCCTTTCCACCTTTGCCGGGGAGCCAACGCAGAACGTGGGTAAGAGCTTCATCAAGAGCTATGCCGCCGTGTGCTTGGAAGGGGCCATCATTGTGCTGGCCTGCATTATCTTCTCCCTGTTCGCCGCCGCCCCGCCTGCCATTGACCCCAACGCGGCGGCTGTCACGCAGGTATGGAGCTATATCGGGGAGTTAGTCTTTAATATGCTCGTCCTCGTGGGCGCGGTGAAAATGGCCGACCGTGTGGTGCGCGAGATGATGGGCCTGTAAAAAAGGAGGAAAACAAATGCGTTATCAAACCTATGTGCTGCACTTGATTGATGGAACCGCCATCCCAATGGTGGAGGATTACGACCTGCCCGCTGAAAAGGGAATTGTGGGGCACTTCTCCAAAGCAGCCCCAGACAAGATTTTTACCGTGGGCGACCGGCTGCTGGGCTTTGCCTATATCCCCAAGAGCAGCATTGTTTACCTGGAAACCGGCGATGTGATTGTGAGGTGATATTTTGGAAGTCAAGATCAACCGGGAAATCCGCAACTACACCGAATCCATGTTTTTCGGGCTGAGTATGCGGCAGTTCATCTTTTCTGTCCTCGCCTGCGGCGTGGCCGTGGGCCTTTATTTTATCCTGCGCCCCTACTTTGGGGTGGAAACCCTGTCCTGGATGTGCATTTTGGGGGCAGCCCCCTTTGCCATGCTGGGGTTCATCACCTACCACGGCATGACGGCGGAACAATTCATCTGGGCGTGGCTGCGCTCGGAAATGCTGGAGCCGAAGGAGTTTAAGTTCGAGGACAGCAACTACTACTATGCGGCTCTGAAAGATACCATCGAGGAGCTGCAAACCGGGCGGCCCGGCAAGAAGCGCCGGAAAGAGCCGAAACACTTTAGCAAACGGAAGGAGGCCAAGCATGATTAAGACCATCAAAACCATGTCCAAGCAGGAAAAGGAACGCTACACTGTCCCCCGGAAGGTGCAGGATGTGATCCCCATCCGCCGTATCTGGCCGGACGGTATTTTTCTTGTGGGGAATAAGTTCTCCAAAACCTATAAATTCAGCGACATCAACTACCTGGTGGCCAGCCGCGAGGACAAGGAATCCATGTTCCTCACCTATTCGGAGCTGCTCAATTCCCTGGATTCCGGTGCGGTGACGAAAATCACCATCAATAACCGCCGTATGAACCAGGCCAGCTTTGAAACATCCATCCTCATGCCCATGCAGGGGGATTTCCGGGATGAGTACCGGGGGGAATATAACCAAATGCTGCTGGATAAAGCCACCGGAGCCAACGGCATTATGCAGGAAAAGTATATCACCATCTCCGTGGTGAAGAAGGATGTTGAGGAGGCCCGCGCCTATTTTTCTCGTGTGGGAGCCGACCTCATTTCCCACTTTGCGGCCCTTGGCTCCAAGTGCGTGGAGCTGGACGCCACCGATCGCCTGCGTATCCTGCACGACTTCTACCGCCAGGGCGAGGAATCCGAGTTTGTTTTCAATGCCCGCGAGATGATGAAGCGGGGCCACAGCTTCAAGGACTATATCTGCACGGACGGGATCGAGAAAAACAGCGACTATCTGAAGCTGGGCGGCAAATTCTGCCGGGTGCTGTTCCTCAAAGACTATGCCTCTTATATTAAGGATAACATGGTGACGGAGCTTACCGATTTCAACCGCAATCTGATGTTCTCCATCGACATTGTGCCGGTTCCCACGGATGAGGCCGTGCGGGAGGTGGAAAACCGCCTGCTGGGTGTGGAAACCAATATCACCAACTGGCAGCGCCGCCAGAACGCCAATAACAATTTCAGCGCCGTGGTTCCTTATGACATGGAACTGCAGCGGAAAGAAAGTAAAGAGTTCCTGGACGACCTCACCACCCGCGACCAGCGAATGATGTTCGCGGTAATGACTCTTGCCATCACCGCCGACACCAAGGAGCAGCTTGACAGCGACACCGAAGCGGTGCTTTCCGTGGCGCGAAAGCACATGTGCCAGCTTGCGGTACTCAAGTTCCAGCAGCTTGATGGCCTGAACACCGCCCTGCCCATCGGGGTGCGGAAAATCAACGCCTTCCGTACCCTCACCACGGAATCCCTGGCCGTGTTCATCCCCTTCAAGGTACAGGAGATCCAGGATAAGGGCGGCATTTATTTCGGAGAGAACGCCATTTCCCACAACCTCATCATGTGTAACAAGGCGAACCTTTTGAACCAGTCGGCCTTCCTGCTGGGCGTACCCGGCGCGGGCAAGTCCTTCAGCGCCAAGGAGCTGATCGCGTTCCTCATGCTCCACCCGGATTACGCCAATGACGACATCCTGATCTGTGACCCGGAGGGAGAATTTGGCGCACTCGTCAAAGCCCTGGGCCGGGAGAAAGCGACGGTGGCCCACCTGGTGGCAGGCGGCAAGGACCGCCTCAACGCCATGTATATGGTGGAGGGATACGGCGAGCAAAACCCCATCGTGGAAAAGAGCCAGTTTGTCATGTCCCTCATCGAGCAGATTGACAAGCGCGGCGTGGGACCGCAGCATAAATCCATCATCGACCGCTGCACCGCCCTGGTGTACCCGGAGGCGGAGAAATCCGGGCGGGTGGCCACCCTTTGCGACCTGCGTCAAAAACTGCTGGAGCAGCCGGAGGACAAGGCCAGGGAGATCGCCCTTTCCCTGGAGCTTTACACCACCGGCTCCCTGGACATCTTTGGCCGGGAAAGCACAGTGGATTTGAACAAGCCCTATGTGGTGTTCGACATCCACGGCCTGGGCGAGCAGCTAAAGCCTGCCGGTTCCCTGGTTATCACCGATACCATCCTGAACCGCGTCACCCTCAACTGGAAACGGGGCAAGCGCACCCATGTGTTCATCGACGAGTTCCATGTAATGTTCGAGAATGAGCAAAGCGGCATTTTCTTTAATTCCGCATGGAGACAGTTTAGAAAGCGCGGTGCTTACCCCACAGCCATCACGCAGAATGTAGAGTACCTTTTGGATTCCGTCCAGGCCAGCACCATGCTCTCCAACTCGGAGTTTATTGTCATGTTGAACCAGGCGGCATCCGACCGGGCAAAGCTGGCGAAGCTCCTTAATATCTCCAATGAGCAGATGAGCTATGTTACCAATGCAGACGCAGGCTGCGGCCTTATCCGGTATGGCAGCGCCCTGGTGCCTTTTGTCAACCGGTTCCCCCGCGACACAAAGCTCTATGCTTTGATGACCACCAAGCCCGGTGAAGGCGTATTCGGCGGCGAGGAGGTGCCGGCATGAGCAATATCCGCTTTGCGTCCCCGGAGCACCGGGATTTCTTTTTGAATATGATGAGCGAGGCGCGGAGGAACGACTGTTACCACCGGGCCTTTTTCTATGTGATGGGGATTGCCCCGGAAACGCGGGCAAACATCCGCCAGATGTTTGATTTCAAGCAGGATTGCATCGAGCCGGATGGCATGCACGGCGGCTGGCAGACCAGCGGCACTGTCCGGGTGTGCCGCCTTGCTTTCAATCTCTGGAACGGCTACACCGACCCGGAGCACAGCAACGCCTATTCCCCGGAGGATTTGTTCTGCTGCGAGTTTGCCCCCTACTTTATGGAGGGCGTGAAAATCCGTTACCCGGAATACTGCCGGGAGCTGCCCCCTGCGAAAAAGCAGGTGGAACCGGCGCGATGATACTTTTGAGAATGGAGGAATGAACCATGGCTGAACCGGCTCTTGCGCTGCGGGACCATCCGCAGATCATAGACCTGATTTCCGTTTTGGAGCAGAACGGGCTTCAAAAGCAGAAGGAAGAAGTGCAGGCCCTGGTGGGCTATATCGACGGTATGGAAGAAAAGCTGTCGCAGATGATGGACGAAATGAAGGAAATGCGCCTGGAGGTGGGCAAGCTCCACGACAAGGGAATCCGCGCCCGGTGCTCTCAGCTTGTGGACACTGTGGAGGGTAAAGTCCGCCAGACCAAAGTGATGGTTTCCACGGCAAAAGAAAACCTCATTTCATCTGCGAAGCAGATGGCGCAGACTTTCCGGGAGAAAGGGCGCTCCGCCCTGTGCCATGCGGCCCAGGCCCTGCACATCCCCTCAGTTCTTTCCCGGATGGGCCGGGGCTTTGCCCATGCGGAAAAAAGCATGGGGCAGCTCGCCGTGAGGCTGGACGCCATGCGGGAAGAACTGCACCAGGCGGGCGGCCACATCAAAAACGCCGGGCTTGCCATTGCGGGGAAGGAACCCCAGGAAAGCAAGGAATTATCTGCGGATAAGGGTGTGCTGGCCAAGCTGCGGAGCTTTGTGCTGTCCTGCGGCAAGGCATTTTCTGAGATGGATCGTGACACGGCGCTCACAGTGGAGCGAATCAATGGTGGGCGCTCATCGGTGAAAACCGAGCTGCAGGGGCTGAAATTGGCCCAGGCCGGGCAGCGCCGTCAAGCGGCCAGCAAGGAACAGGCACGATAAGTACAGGAGGGTGAAAATATGAGTGACAAAGTGAAAAGCAGACTGATGATCGCGGGGGCGGCCCTTTGTGCCGCCCTTTTCCTTTTCTCCGGGGCTATGCTGGCCCGCGAATATCTGGACCAGAAGCAGAGCGCCGAAGCCTTTGACGAGGTGGCCGGGCTGGTCAAGGAAGATGTGGAGCTGCCTGCGCTGGAGCTTGCCGATGACCCGGCCCAGGAGCCGGAAGAACTCACGGCCTTTGAGAAATATGCGGATGTGTACGCCCAGAACAGCGACCTGGTGGGCTGGATTTCCATTCCCGGCACCCGGATCGATTACCCTGTCATGCAGACCAAGGATAATCCCAATTTCTATCTGAAGCACGCTTTTGATAAGTCGTACAGCAGCTATGGGGCGCCCTATATGCAGGAAAACTGCGACGTCGGCATTTCCGACAATCTGGTGCTGTACGGCCACCACATGAACAACGGCAGTATGTTCTCCGACCTGTGCAAGTACGAGAGTGAGGATTTCTACCAGGAACACAAGACCATCCATTTTGATACCCTGGACAGCTTTGGCGAATATGAAGTGGTTGCCGCCTTCAAGACGGTGGCCTACTCGGAATCTGGCTTTAAGTATTACCATTTCGTCCGGGCCGAGCAGGAAGAAGATTTTGACGAGTTTATTGCCAAGTGCAAGGAACTGGCGCTCTATGACACGGGCGTGAGTGCGGAATACGGCGACAAGCTCATTACCCTTTCCACCTGCGAGTATTCCCGGACCAACGGGCGGATGGTGGTTGTGGCCAAGTTGCTGGAGGAATAAGGGCGGCCCCGCCCTGGGAAGGAGGTGAAGCCCATGGGCAAGGGCATTAAAACAAGAGTTTCTGAGAAAAAAGGCATTAAAGCGATTGATAAAGCGGCGGTTGCTTCTGAACGGATGAAGGAGGCGTATATCCGCACCAAGGATAAGGCCGACCACAGCCTGTATGCGGAGGAAAGCTCCCCCGGTGAGTATGCGTCCGACCGTCTTTCCGCTGGGGTGGATAACGTCACCCATGAAGCGGTCCACCAGTTTGATAAACAGGGCCGCAAGGAGGTTCAGACAACCAAGGAGAACATCTCCAAGGTCAAGGAGAAAATCCAAAAGCGGAAAGCCGCAGCCGAACAGCCGAAAAAACAAGCAGAGAAACAGGCGGCTCGGCAGGCTGGTCAGCCTGCCACACGCTGGAGCGGGCGTCAGGCAACAGATACGGTTTCCGAGCCGGCCAAGGCGGTCCGGCAGGAGCGCGGGGCCATCAAGACCCTGGACCGTGGCAAGAAAGGCATTAAGACAGTGGACAGGAGCCGAAAAACCATCAAGCAGGCTTCTTCCACAGCCAAGGGGACGATAAAAACCGCCAGCAAATCCATCAAAACGGCGGAAAAGACTGCCAAGGCCAGTATTAAGACCAGTCAGCAGGCGGCCAAAGCCGCCCAGCGGACTGCCCAGGCCACGGCGCGGGCTGCAAGGGCTGCGGCCCATGCTGCCCGTGTGGCGGCCCGGACTGCGGTAGTTGCGGCAAAGGCGGCGGTCAAGGCTACGGTTGCGGCTGTGAAAGCCATCATTGCGGCGACCAAGGCGCTGATCGCGGCCATCGCCGCGGGCGGTTGGATTGTCGTGCTGATAATAGTGGTAATTTGCCTCATCGGTATGATTATTGGTTCCTGTTTCGGAATTTTCTTTTCTGGCGAAGATTCCGGCACCGGGCAGACCATGCAGACTGCCGTACAGGAGATCAATACGGATTACCAGGAGAACCTGGATGAGATCAAGGCGTCCCACAGCTATGATGTGCTGGAGATGTCCGGTTCCCGCGCTGTATGGAAAGAGGTATTGGCGGTTTACGCTGTCAAAACCACCACCGACCCGGACAACGCCCAGGAAGTGGCCACCATGGACGATGAGAAGCTGGAGCTTTTGAAGGACATCTTCTGGCAGATGAATGAGATCTCGTCCAGCACGTCCACCCAGACGGAAACGGTGATTGAAACATCCGACGATGGCAACGGCAATATCGTGGAAACGGAAACCACGGTCACGCAAACCTATCTGTATATCACTGTCAGTCACAAGACTGCGGAGGAAATGGCCGACCAGTTCGGCTTTAACGAGGACCAGCGGGAACAGATGGCGGAGCTTCTGGCCGATGAGAATAATTCCCTTTGGTCCCAGGTGCTTTACGGCATTACCGGAGGGGACGGCGAGATCGTCACGGTGGCGCTCTCCCAGGTGGGGAACATCGGCGGCGAACCGTACTGGAGCTGGTACGGCTTTGGCAGCCGTGTGGAATGGTGCGCCTGCTTTGTAAGCTGGTGCGCCAATGAGTGCGGTTATATCGAAGCCGGCGTGATCCCGAAGTTTGCGGCCTGCGCGTCCCAGGGTGTTCCCTGGTTCCAGGAGCGCGGGCTGTGGCAGTCGGGAAGCTATGAGCCGCGTTCCGGCGACATCATCTTTTTTGACTGGGATGGCGATATGTCAGCCGACCATGTGGGTATTGTGGAAAAAGTCGAGAATGGCCGTGTCTATACCGTAGAGGGCAACTCCGGCGATTCCGTGCGCCAGAACAGCTATCCTATTGGGTATTCTGATGTGCTGGGCTACGGTTGCCCGGCCTATTAACTTCCTCAAAAAAGGAAAACCCAGCCGCGTAGTCGGCTGGGTACATAACTCTGTATGGCCGTATGCGGCAACGCTACCTGAAGGAACACCGGCCCGGTCTTTACAGCAGCTTGATTTTGAGCGAAAAGCTGTACCCGCACCTGTTGGAGATTGACCTGACGGCGCGTGAACGGATGGAAGCTATGCTGCCCCGCATGATGGAGGCGGCGGGCGTTACCGAAGAACTGAAAGCCCGTGACCCCATGCGCTGGGTGGGGCTGATGAACACGCTGAAAGCGCAGGCGGAGGAAACTATTGTTCAAGAGTTGATTTACGCATAAAAATCGCTTTACAAGAGTCGGAATGTTGTGAAGGGCAACAAATCCGGCTTTTGATTTTTCTCACCTCCAGATTTTGGCCTTGACAAATCATTTTGCAGGAGTATAATGATAACTAAGTTAGCATACGCTGTTATCACAATACGAAGGGAGGCGAGATCGTGGCAGTTGGAACATACGAAATTACTCACGAAAGAATTATGGAGAGTGGGCGGACACTTTTTCTGAAAAATGGTTATGAGCGTACAAACTTACGCGAGCTTTGCAAAGGGGCAGGGATTACTACCGGCGCCTTTTACCGGCATTTTGAAGATAAAGAAGCGTTGTTCGCTGCATTGGTCGATCCGGCCATCAAAGGATTGCAGGAGATATATGATGCAGCAGGTGATAAATGCTTTGACTTCGTATCTGTGGAGAATATCGATCAAATTTGGTCTGTATCGATTGACGCAATGGCTGAATTTATCAGATATATCTTTAAACATTTTGATGCGTTCAAACTAATCCTCCGCTGTTCTGATGGAACAAAGTATGTTGATTTCACTGATTGGATGGTAGAGCGAGAAGTTGAGGACTCAATAAAACTTAACTCTGTATTAGAACAAAAGAATATTCCTTTTCACAAATTGACAGTCAAAGAGATGCACATGTTGTATCATTCGTATTACTCCTGCATCTTTGAAACGGTATTACATGACTATACCGAAGAAGAAGCGTTGCAATGTACGAACACCCTCGCAAAATTTTTCACGGCTGGCTGGCGTGAAGCGCATGGCCTTTGATGTTACCAAAGGCCAATTTTTTTAGCGCAAAGATAACTTGGTGTGCAAATATTGTTAGCACACTTTGTTATCAGTAATTGGCTGCTATATTTTTTTAATATATGGTTAGCAAAAACTAACTTTAATTCAAGGAGGTAGTCACATGGAAAACAAAAATGAGCAAAGCACAGCCTCAAGTTTGCTGCGCTTTGCTGGCCCGTACAAAGGCAGATATGCCCTTTCTATTTGCCTTTCCGTACTGGGCGTTGCATCGGGTCTTGTCCCGTATTATGCCGCCGCTCAAATGTTGATTGGGCTGATCGGCACAGAACGGAGTTTCTCGTTCTACATTTTTTGGGGAATCGTCGCCGCCGTTGGTTATCTGGCAAAATCCACTTTTGCTATTCTTTCGACGAGTGTTTCCCATACAGCCACTTTCCTTGCGCTTCGGGATATACGGAAACAAATCGTAGATAAATTTTCCCGTATGCCGATGGGAACACTCCTCAATACGCCATCCGGTCAGTTAAAAGATACGCTGGTAGACCGTGTAGAGGGACTGGAAACCCCTCTTGCCCATCTGTTGCCGGAAATGTCGGCCAATGTTTTGGTGCCGGTTTTCATTGTTGTTTATCTGTTCGTACTGGACTGGCGTATGGCGTTGATCTCCCTTATCACAATCCCGGTAGGCATGGCTTTTATGGCAACGATTTTGAAAACCTATCCGCAACAGTATGAGGGATCTGTAAAAATCAATCAACGCATGAACAATGCCGTTGTTGAGTATGTGAATGGCATTGAAGTCATCAAGGCATTTAATCAAAGTGCCGCTTCTTATGGGAAATATTCGGATGCTGTCCGTGAAAACGCAGACTATTTCTACAGATGGATGAAAAGTTGTCAATGGGCAATGGCGTCTTACAATGCAATCTGCCCTGCTGTTCTGATTACAGTGCTTCCGGCAGGCGTTTTGTTCTATGCAGCCGGAAGTATTACATCCGCAAATTTGATTACCATCATCATTCTCTCCCTTGGTATTGTCGGACCATTGATTGCGGCATCAAACTTTGCGGATAGCCTCGGTATGGTAGGGACTGTTGTAAATGAGATTGCTGCTCTGCTGGACGGTCCTGAATTGGTGCGGCCTACGCAGCCGGTTTCTTTAGATAGTCAAGAAATTCGGTTGAACGATGTTTCTTTCTCGTACAACAATGACGGTGATAATGCAATTCAGCATATTGACCTCACCATCAAACCAGGAACCGTCACTGCTCTTGTGGGACCGTCTGGTTCAGGCAAGTCTACCATCACGAAGCTGATTGCCGGCTTTTGGGATGTGGGGGCAGGTTCTATTACCCTTGGCGGAAAAGACCTGCGTACAATCCCACAAAAGCAGCTTGCCGATCAGATTGCTTATGTGTCGCAGGACAACTACTTGTTTGATGATACCATCCGGGAAAATATCCGCATGGGTCGGCTTTCTGCATCGGATGCCGAGGTTGAAGAAGTCGCAAAAGCAGCAGGATGTGATGCGTTTATCCGCAGGCTTGAAAATGGCTATGATACGAATGTTGGCGGTGCTGGTGGACACCTTTCCGGCGGAGAACGCCAGCGTATTGCCATCGCCCGCGCCATGTTAAAAAATGCGCCGATTATTATTCTCGACGAAGCGACTGCCTACATTGATCCCGAGAATGAAGCCGTTGTTCAACAGGCTGTGAGCAAGCTGGTTGCCGGAAAAACGCTGATTATTATTGCCCACCGCCTTTCAACCATTGCGGACTCAGATCAGATTGTGGTTATGAAGGATGGCTCTATCTCCGGCATAGGCACCCACGATGAACTGCTTAAAACATCGGAGCTTTATAGAGAAATGTGGCAGGCCCACATTGGAGCAAAGGATGGTGAGAAAGTATGATAAGCGTTTTCAAAAAGATTTGGCTGTTTGCGGGTAAGGAACAGAATAATATCAAAAAATCAATCGGACTTGGCCTTTTGAATGCGATTTTCCATGCGCTTCAGCTCTATGCGATATTCGTTGTCCTGGCAGCACTTGTGGCTGGCAATGCCGGAAAAACCACTGCATTTTGGGCTGTCGGTTTCATGCTGGTCAGTATTATCGGAAAAATCATTACGCAATACTATTCCCAATTGCAGCGTGTCCATGCGGGCTACTTTATGGCTGCCGGTAAGCGTATTCAGATTGGCGACAAGCTGAAAATCGTTCCGATGGGCTATTTTAATCAAAACAGCCTCGGCAATATTACTGCTGTTGCCACAACCATACTAAGCGATGTCGAAACGACAGCTCCTGTGGTACTGGTTACAACTCTTGGAGGATTCATCAATGCTGTCGTATTCGCAGTTGTTATCCTGCTGTTTGATTGGCGAATCGGTTTGCTGGTAGTTGCTGCAATGATTCTGTTCCTATGGGTAACTTCCCTGATGGAAAAACGGACACGCCGCAATGCCCCGTTGCGTCAGGTCGCACAAGAAAAATTAGTGTCTGCTGCTCTGGAAACGATTCAGGGCATGAGTGTTGTAAAAGCGTTCAATTTGAACAGAGATAAAAATAAGCGTATGGAGCAGGCAATTGATAATAGCTGCACTGAAAACGCCAGCATGGAAAAATCTATGTCACCGTACCTTTGGCTTCAGCAGGTTGTCCTCGATCTGTTCAGTGTCGCAATCATGCTTTTATCTACTTACTTTTACCTTCAGGGAACAATGCCGCTGGCTTACTGCCTGATGATGATTGTTGCCTCTTTTATGATTTTCGGAGAACTGAAAAGTGCTGGAAGCGGTATGGCTACACTTCGTCTGGCGGAGGTTTCCATTGACAGAGCTAATGAACTGGACGAAGTTCCCGTTATGGCTGAGGGGCAAATTGACAAATCCCCCGTTTCTCATGACATCGAATTTCAGAATGTCCACTTTGCTTACGAGAAACGGACGATTTTGGAGAGTGTGAATTTCAAAATACCGGATCGCACCATGACTGCGATTGTCGGCCCGTCCGGTTCAGGGAAAACAACGATCTGCAATTTGATTGCGCGGTTTTGGGATGTCAACAGCGGACAGGTACTGATTGGCGGGCAGGATGTGAAATCCTATACGCTTTCTGAACTGATGTCCAATATCAGTATGGTTTTTCAAAATGTATATCTTTTCGCTGATACGATTGAGAACAATATCAAATTCGGCAAACCGGATGCCACCCACGAAGAAGTAGTTGAAGCTGCCCGAAAAGCGTGCTGTGACGATTTTATTTCTGCTTTGCCTGATGGATATAACACTTTGATTGGAGAGGGCGGCGCATCGCTCTCTGGCGGTGAAAAGCAACGGCTCTCCATCGCTCGTGCCATGTTAAAAAACGCCCCCATTGTCATTTTTGATGAAGCCACTGCAAATGTCGATCCCGAAAATGAGGATCGTTTACAGACAGCAATCGAAGAATTGACAAAAGACAAGACCATTATTATGATTGCTCACCGTCTCAAAACGGTGCGAAATGCCGATCAAATTCTTGTGGTGAGCAACGGCCATATTGTGCAGCAAGGTAAGCACGATGATTTAATTAAGCAAAAAGGTATCTATGCTGATTTTGTCAGCGGCAGAAAACAGGCTATCGGTTGGAAACTTGGTGCCGGTAATTAAGGTTTGTTCCGCTACTGCGGTTCAGATAAAAATAAAAGTAGGAGGATTTCAAAATGGAATCGAAAAAATTAAAGGCTAAAGACCTCATCAATGTCGGTATTTACACCGCTATCTACATTGTGATTTTCTTTGTTGTTGGGATGCTTAATGCAATCCCGGTACTTTATCCGTTCCTTTATATCCTGATCCCGTTGATTTCAGGCATACCGTTCATGCTATTCCTAACGAAAACGGATAAATTTGGTATGGTAACGATTATGTCCGTTATTTGCGGCGTGTTCTGGTTCTTGATGGGATATACATGGACTGCTATTGTCGGTTACGTAGTTTTCGGTATCATTGCCGACTTGGTATTACGGGCTGGAAAATATAAAAGTTTTAAGATTGATGTGATCGGTTACTGGCTGTTTTCCTGCGGAATGATTGGTTGCCAAGCTCCTATGTGGGTAATGGCTGATACATATATGGCAGGTATTGAACAGTCGATGGGCGCACAGTATGCAAGTGAGCTGGCTCGTTATATGCCTTCTTGGATGGGGATTGTCGCGATTGCTATTATTTTTGTAGGCGCATTGTTGGGTTCCCTGCTGGGACACAAGATGTTGAAAAAACACTTTGAAAGAGCGGGCATTGTGTAATGGAAAAATATGCAGCTTATCAACCACCAAAACGAAAAGGGTTTTATCTTGACCCACGTACGAAAATCCTGTTCATGGCATTTGTAACAACGCTGATGTTCTTTGTATATGAGAACCTTGCGATGGATGCAGTTGTGGCAATAATCCCGTTGACTTTACTGATTATCAACCGTCAGGTGCGAACGGCCCTCATTTATGGAGGGCTGTTCGCTCTGGCATTGATAGCAAAGCTTACGCAAGGTATGTATACGTTGCCAGATATCTTGAACATGATTTCTGTTTTGCTTATTGCAATGGTTATTCGGCTTTTCCCTATCTTCATGCTGGGGTATTATATTATTGAATCTACAAAGACCGATGAATTTGTCGCAGCGATGGAGAAATGGCGTGTGCCGGAGGCATTTATCATCCCCATATCCGTTGTGTTCCGTTTTATTCCTACACTCGGAGAGGAATCGGCGGCTATTACTGATGCCATGCGTATGCGAGGCATCCAATTTGGAACAAAGAAATTCTGGCAAGCGCCTACTGCAATCATTGAATATCGGATTATTCCCTTGATGATGTCTGTTGTAAAAATCGGAGATGAATTGTCAGCTGCGGCTTTGACGAGAGGACTTGGAGGAGTAGAGCATAGAACAACGATTGCAAATGTTAGATTTACTTTTTACGATGCAATCATCGCGATATTGTCGGTAGGACTATTAATATGGGCGCTTTTTTGGGGAGGTGTGTATGCTTGATTGAATTTCAAAATGTCACGTTTACCTATCAAAGCACAGAGAGAGAAAGCGGTGTCTATAACCTAAATCTTAAAATACCAGACGGGCAAGTGGTATTGCTGTGTGGAGAGTCGGGGTGCGGCAAAACGACACTTACAAGATTGATTAACGGTCTTGTACCGGAATACTACGATGGCCAGCTTTCCGGAGAAGTCCTTGTAAATGGAAAAAATACAGCTAAAACGCCTTTATACGAACTTTCAAAAATTGTTGGTTCCGTATTTCAGAATCCCCGTTCACAGTTTTTTACCGTGGATACAACAGGAGAAATTGCGTTTGGCTGCGAAAATATTGGCTTGCCCAAAGAAGAAATCTATAAGAGGATCGGTCAGGTATCCGGCGAATTGAAGATCCAAAAATTATTGGATCGTAGTTTGTTTGCGCTATCCGGCGGCGAAAAACAAAAGATTGCCTGCGCGTCCGTTTCTGCGATGGAGCCGGAAATATTTGTGTTGGACGAGCCATCTTCAAACCTCGATGTAGCTACGATTGCCGATTTAAGAGAAGTTGTGGCGAAATGGAAAGCGATGGGCAAAACAATTATCGTGGCGGAACATCGGCTGTACTATCTAATGGGTGTAGCAGATCGTGTTATCTATTTGAAAGATGGACGGATTGCCAAAGATATGCCTGTTACAGATTTTTCAAATCTGCCAGAAACCCAGCTTCGGGAAATGGGGCTGCGTTCTCTGCACCCAGCATTTGCATCGGATATGCCGCATACTCCGGCAAATGGCGAAACTATTCAACTTACCGGCTTTCATTTTTCTTATGGGAACACTGAAACAGTGAATATTCCGCAGCTTTCTGTCCCACGGGGCGGTATTGTGGGAGTACTTGGTGACAATGGAGCCGGAAAAACCACCTTTGCCAAATGCTTGTGTGGATTGGAAAAATCAGCAGCGGGTACTTTACAGATTGGAACTAACAATCTCAATGCAAAACAGCGTATCCACAAATGCTATATGGTCATGCAGGATGTTAACCATCAACTATTTACCGAAAGTGTGGAGGACGAAATCTTACTTAGTCTGCCGGGAGAGAATGAGGATGCCGACAAACAGCAGGCAGAGAAAATCTTAGAAGATCTAAACCTGTTGCAATTCAGCAAGCTACATCCGATGTCTCTTTCGGGCGGTCAGAAACAGCGTGTAGCCATTGGCAGTGCGATTGCGTCTGATAAAGAGGTGCTGGTTTTCGATGAGCCTACAAGCGGTTTGGATTATCACCACATGATAGAAGTCGCTACAAACTTAATAGCATTGAGCAGAATGGGAAAAACGCTTTTCATCATAACACATGACCCAGAATTGATTGCTCAATGCTGCAATTATTTCATGTTCATAGAGCATGGAAAAATCAAATGGAGCGGCGGCTGGACTGCTGATAATCGCCAGCGTCTGCATGACTTCTTTTCCGTGATTTAGAAAATGCAGGCGCTTAAAAGTAGAAAGGGGGCGCACCAAGATTTTTTCTTTAATTGTCCGTGAAGCGATTGCGGAAATGCAAAAAAAGCAGGAACAAGAGCGAAAAGAGTTTATGAAGCCAGTGATAACCCCGTCCGGGGAGGATTATTTGGAGGCCGTACTGGTACTCCAACAGAAGCAAGGCATGGTGCGCTCCGTGGATGTCGCCCGGCACCTGGAGGTCACAAAGCCCAGCGTGTGCCATGCGGTGGCGACCCTGCGGGACGGCGGCTTTCTTACAATGGACGAAGATCACTTTCTCCATCTGACCGATGTGGGCCGCGAGGTTGCCGAAAAAATCTATGAGCGCCATTGCTTTTTTACCGAGCAGCTTATCGCCGCAGGCGTTGACCCAAAAACTGCGGAGGCTGATGCCTGCCGGATTGAACACATCATCAGCGATGAAAGCTTTTCACGGCTGAAAGAGGCAGCCGAACAGGAGCAAGAATAAACCGAATAAGCCAAGCTATCCTGCCCCGCCAGACGGGGAAAGAAAAAACCGTTGCAGGGCAGGCAGCTTCGTGCGCCTATAATGGATTTTCAGGGTACTGCGGCGGTTTTGAGTAACATCAAGGCCGCCGTTCCTTATGCCCTCGAC
>OQVI01001565.1_pt1 | contig 15666 bp, 16 predicted proteins | sample 1691651 | NCBI WGS metagenome assembly OQVI01 (sample SAMN03418287, study PRJEB22391) | human gut metagenome | biome: human-gut; feature: organic feature; material: feces | host: Homo sapiens | place: Italy | collected 2013-04
CGCTTTTGGAGAATCTGCCAAAAGGATTATCCGATGAAGAAAAAGAAATCCTGCCGCCGGTCGTGGCGCTTTGGTCAGCTCTGAAAAAATATCTGGAAAAATAGAAAAGAAAAAACGACATTTTTTTCAAATGCAAAAATCCTGCATATTGGAAATATACAAAAAAAACAACGACAGGAGGTCAAAATTATGACACTTAAAGAATTTGCTGAAAGACTGGACAGAACAGAATATAACGGATATCCGATTTTTTCAAAAGAGGTTATTGGAACAGCGAAAGAAAACGGATTCGTGATTGTAACCGGGGCTTCCGATGACCTGATGGAAATTGAGGGCATTATTGAAGACGAAGCAGGTTGTTTTGATGGCGGTAAGGTATATATTTCAAAAAGAGGAGTAGAAGAAAACAAAACAAAAAATATGATTGAGGCCCTGTGGTGCCAGGCTGAAGATGAAAATGGTGCTGTGATTCCATGGGCTTATGAGACAGAAATTCCTCACGAAACATTTCTTGTAATGGATGCCGACGAGGTATACTGCAGAGGGATTGTATTTGACATAAAAGATATTGTCTAAAGGAGCAGGCGCTATGACAAATTTGGAAAAATATGCTATCGATATTGCAAAAATCGCCTGTTCCGGAGAACTATTTGGAGTAATGCGAGGAGATGACAAACCTGTCAGCTGCCGCTGTGCTATTTGCCAGAACTGCTTATTCTACAATGCACGACCTGACCCTGATGATTGGTGTTCTCAACATGAACGTATTAAATGGGCTTATTCCGAATGCTGATAAAAAAATAAGGAGAATGCTGATGAAAAATGTAACGATTAACAAAGAGGTAAATGACAACAAGGTTAACGAAGAACGAAAATCTCCGGAAATCGCCGGGAATCTACGTCAAATTTCTTCAGCAGTTAATCCTGTTAAAGAATTAATCCCAAATCATATATATCAGTTCAAAAAACCATTTGACGCATATTTCTGTATGGATGGAAGAGTACAGGTTAAAAAGGGTGCAATTTGCGAATGTAAGAAAACTGATTCTGTAAGTACGACTTTGTACTTCTTCGGTTCAAACAATAATCTACCGTTTGAAGCATCATGCCATATCAGTAAACGATGTTCTGAATATCTTGTAGATATCACGGAAACAGCAAAAAAGAAAATCCTATAACAAGACGAGACCGCAATTTTGCGGTCTCTCTTTTTGTGTAAATCCTCCCACTAATCTGTGGTAACTTCCGTTCTTCCTTTAAGCATTAGCAAATTTTTTCCCATCTTTGTCTGCCAGAGCCGCCGCACATTTCGGATGCATGGTTGGCCGGTACTTTTTTGCTGATGCCGAATACCCGGTGGAATATCTCTCTTAGCAATTGGCAGGACCGGGCGGTGTTCAGTTGTCGGATTTGTATACGGTAATTGTATCATTTTTACCGGCAGATGGCAATACAATTGTTTTTGTAGTATGGAAATTTCATCATATTAAGAGTGTAATAAAAAAATAAAGACAAAGCAAAAAGAAAGGAGACAAAAATATGTCCAAAGTAACTTACAACGTAATTTACCAGGTTTGCGGTCCGGTGACGACTGATATTCCGGACGATATTACAACTCGTGAAGAGGCTATCGCTTACCTGGAGAAGAACTGGAAAAACATGCCTTTCCCGAAAAGCGCAGAGTATATCTGCGATTCGGAAGAGCTCGATACTGAAGGAGAGATTACAATAACACCGAATAATGGCGAAGAGTAAGAAAGGAGACGATAAGATGTCAGGATATTGGGGCGCAACAAGCGGAACAGCATTGGTTTTCCAAAAAGAAGAAGTAAAGGATTTCTTTACACGATACCTTCTGGAAACATACAGGAAAGGCGGCGTGACTGATGAAGATATTGATTCTATCGATTGCATGATTTCAGACTATGGAAGCTCTTTCTGTTTCCTGCGTTCTGCACACAGGCAGAGCCTGCTGGAGGATTTCCATTCACTGGAATCATGCGTAAATGAAGGGTCCACTGCAAAGCATAAGAAAGAGCTGTTCGACTGTGTGGAATACTGCGAAGAAGAGTGTTCTGGCGGAATATTCTACCCGTTCAAAGAACCAGCACACGGTAAGTTCGTGGATGTGGAAGATGGTTCTTGCATCATCTACACAGACAAGTCTACACGCCCGCAGGATTTGCTTGGAGCCGACGGATATAAATCCACTGAGGAAATCGTCAAAGAGTTCAAGGAAAAACTTGCGGCATACGTGCCTGATGATTTCGATTGGGAGTCTCATATCGGATTTTTCCAGTGCGCGGCGTTCGCATAAGACTATTTTTTAAGCCTCTTTTTGGAGGCTTTTTCTTTTGCATAAAAAACACGCATATTAGCTATGAAAAATTATTAAAAATAACAAAAAAAGAAAGGAAAATCAATATGCAAAAAGGCAATGTAGTTAATGCGGTGGTAAATGCGGTCATAGACAGTAATGTTTTAACTGTTGATACATTCAATGATTTGGCAAAATACTGCAATAATACCGTTATATCTGTGAAGTCAAAAACCGGCATATACGGGAAGATTCATAAACTTGTTGTAAAAAATTCAAAATGCAGTATGACAATCGATAACATTAAACATTTGTTAAAGAACTACAAAATTTTTGATGGGCTGAAAGAAATTGAGATTATTACGGAAGATGAGAGATTTTGTACTGTTGATGGGATGTTGTATTCTAAAAATAAACGTCGGCTTTATTCCTGCCCGCGTGGAAAAGATGGCACACTTGTAATCCCGGACGGGACAGACACAATCACTGAAGACTCCTGTAGTAGTTGTAACTTTTCTAAGATAATCATTCCGGATTCCGTTAAGCGAATTTATGAATATGCATTCATCAGAAATTACGCTTTGGAAGAAGTAGATGGCTGTAAAAATGTGGAAAGAATCGGTGATTTTTCGTTTGCATACTGCCAGCAACTGAAGAAATTTCCATTCGGTGAGTTTATCAAGAATATTGGAGACGGAGCTTTCAGTAATACAATGCTAACTGAAATATATTTACCGGAAGGGTTATCTCATGTTGGCAGGCAGGCGTTCAATACTATATGTGTTGTAAACGGGTTTCAGACTTATGTTGGACAGTCCAGAATGTATGATATCCATATTCCATCAACACTTAAGTACATTGATGCTTTCGCTTTTGCAAATGCGGCCAATATATATACGCCATTTGTAAATGCAGCGCTGATTCAGGCAGGTACAAGAAGCGGCAATCTCAAACACTGCCATGAATGTAATATCTGGAAGTTAAAAGTTGACGGAAAGCCGGATGTAATAGTACCAAAGTCCATAGACTCTACATCATGTGCCTCAAAAATAGCAAATAAAATCAATACTGTATTTGGATTAACGAAGAAAGGGAAATTCATGACAGACAATTCTGTTTCTAAAGTCGTAATTCCTCCGGAATTATATCAGTACAGTCAAGATTCAACCGGACTGACAGCAGCCCTGGAACAATGCAGGAAGTATCCAGGCAGCAGCCTTAAGCAGTTTATTACCAAAAATATCAGTACAATATTTTACAATCTGATTACATCACCAACAAGCAGCAACGGTGAAGAAATCATGGTCAGCCTTATCAAAGACGGCGTGTTTACTGAAACGGCGTTAAAAAAGCTGCTGAAAGAGATAGAAGGGTCTGCATGCAAAGAGAATCTAATAACACTTAAAGCATATATACTTGATACAATTAAACCTAAGAATAACACATTTAAAGTTTAAGCATATTTTGGAGCAGCAAAAGCTGCTCTTTTTTCTTTGCCGGCAAAAATCCCACATATTAAATATATATATATGTAAAAAGAAAGGAGAAAAAAATATGCGAACAAATATTGAACTTTCTGACAATATCCTGACGGTTGAAACGTTTAAAGACCTTGGAAATGTAATCCATGACCTTGAAATTGGACAGCTTGAACTCTCAGAACCGATACGAAAAGTAATCATCAAAAATCTGAACAACAATCTTGAAAAGCACGAAGTGCAAGATTACCTGTTTTCATCGCAACTAAAAAAGCTGGAAGCAGTAGATATACTTGATTCAGGCAAAGGTTTTTGTTCTGATGACGGATTAGTCTATACGGCAAATTTCAAATATCTGGTTTTTTGTCCGCTTGGCAGAAGAGGAACAGTTAAAATCCATGAAGGTACTGAAAGAGTCTACGAATATGCGTGCTACGAATGCAAAATTAATCATCTTATCATTCCAGATTCCGTGAAACGGATTGAACAGTATGCGTTTCATAGCAATATGTTTCTAGCATGTGTAGACGGAGGAAAAGGCCTTGAAAGCATTGGTGATGCGTCCTTCAAGAACTGCATTAGTCTTAAAGATTTTTCTTTTAGTCCAAACTTAAAAAGAATTGGCGAATATGTATTTATGAATACTCAGCTGACCAAAATTCTTCTTCCTGAAGGATTAAAGTATGTCGGCTCGCAGGCATTCAACACTGCAAATCTTAAAGACGATGGGGAAATATCTCATATCACTCCTGACAAGATGTATGATATTCATCTGCCAGTATCGTTAAAAGAAATTGGCAGGGCTGCATTCTGCAATGCAGCGAATATTTACACAAAAGAAGCTAATCTCAACACTGTAAGAGCAGGCATCAGGTCATCAGGAGCATCTCTAGGGCACGGCTGTGATTTCTGGAAACTTCATATTGAAGGACTACAGCCAATTGTAATGCCGAAGGAGATGGATAGCATTAATGTCATTACAAGGCGAGTTAAACTGTATGCAGAAGGAAAAATTACATCTCCGCCAGAGACGTATTCTGAGAGCAGGAGAACAACGAAATATGCGACAGCATTAGAGCACCGCAAACTATATCCAGGAAAAGATGTGGATGAATTTCTCAACAAAAATATAAAAAAAGTCTTTGCGTTCACTATTGCAGAAAAAGATGGTGAGAGGTTAATGGCTGAATATATCAAATCAGGAATGTTTACCGATGAAGCCCTGCAGAATCTGATAGAACATATTGAGGAGTCTAACAATTTTTCTGATAATTCGTTAAGATACACCTCTCTGAAAGCTTACGCTCTTCAGGCGATGAAACATTCACAGGATATTTTTGAAATTTAATTTGTTTTTTGGAGCAGCCAATGGCTGCTCTTTTTTCTTCGTCGTCAAAAATTCGCATATTAAATATGCAATCAAATTTGTCTTTCAAGAAAGGAGCAAAAAACATGTATACAAAAGTTGATTCAACGATGACAATCGGAGACCTGATTGCCGGGAAGGACTACAGTGTCGTAGTGTATTGCGGGTATGATGTCGAAAGGGATATCCCAAAAGCAACAGAAAACAAAATCGGAAGCGTCATGGGATGGTTTAAAGTTAAGGACGGCAAAATCGTTTCAGACGATAAAACATATGACGAATCCGAGCCGGTATTATTCTTCTCAGAGCCGTTTGAAAAAGAGCTTGTAGTTGTTGTTGATAAAAAGTTCTTTGATGGCAGTGAACTGAGAGAATGCCTGCTTGGTTTGGCTGAAGAAAGGAGGAAAAAGGAATGTTAAAAAAATACACAAAACCTTATCCTACAATTGGTGATATTATCGCCGGTAAAAATTTTGATTACGTCTCTTATCGTGGATATGACGAAAAGCGAAACTTTCCACCGGCAACCGGAAATAATACTGATGGTGAGTTTTGCGGCTGCTTTAAGGTAGCAAATGGCAAAATCATTCCACTTGACGGTGATTTTTATGGTGATGATGAAACAGTAATTGCATCCGAAGAGTGGACTATGCCAGATGAAGGTATTGAAAAAGGGTTGACAGTTATCGTTGAGATGGACTTCGTGCCAGCAGGAGAACTGGACGAATATCTCAAAACTTATCGCGAGGAAAGAGAGAAGAAGAAAAAGATGCTTAAAGCTGTAGATATTAAATGGGATGTAACTGATGATGATATTGACGAATCAGATGATGAGGCCTGCGAAATTCTGGAATCACTTCCGACAGAAATGAACATTCCTGAAGGTATGACCGACCCGGATGAAATTTCTGACTGGTTATCTGATGAAACCGGATTTTGCCATGATGCAGCGAGCTCACGCTCGCTTGCACCAGACGCGGACGGGGTTTCCGACTCCCACATACGCGTCCAATTACCTTCAGACCGACAGGCAAACAAGTTTGACCGCGGTTTCCCGTCCGTCGATGATGGTTTCCGTCTTGTAGACCAGGACGGAAATGACGCCGACCTTATCTGAAAGGAGAAAAAAATGAGCGAAACTAAACAATTTCCCAAAAGAATTCAAGATATCCTGTACGGATTAGAGCTTCGGACCAGAAAAAGAAAAGTACAGACAAAAGAAGACTTAAAAAAATGTTTCCGGAAAGAATGTGTTAACGCATATTCTGCAGAAGATGATGGCAAACCGAGGCTGTATCGCAGGGAAGACCTGGCACAATGGGCAAAAGAAGCCTTTGAACGCGGAGAAAAATATTTCCATGCCGAGCCGATAGACCCGAAGGAGCCGTGCGGGAAACTTAAACTTACCAATCCGAGATATATGTACACCTGCAGCAGGGCGCTGAGTAAAGAGGAGTTTGAGGCAGTGTTTGAAGAAGAAAAATAATTATGTTTTTAGCACATACGAAGAGATGCAAAATGCATCTCTTTTTTTTCTTCGCGAAAATTGTTTTGTTTTGCCTTTTTTCGGCATATTAAGTTCAGTCTAAAAACAGCAACGGAAAAATAGAAAAATTTAAGGAGAAAGAAATGCGAAAAAAAGATTTGAATGACGGCCAGTTAAGCCTTTTTGAGCCTGCTGAGGAGAAAATTATCAAGCAGGAATATTCAGATATTATGAAGCAGTCATATATTGACTATGCAATGAGTGTAATTATCGCAAGAGCGGTACCTGATATCCGTGACGGTCTGAAACCTGTGCAGCGGCGTATCCTGTATGATATGGGAGCAGAGCTGGGGCTGGATTACAATAAACCTTACAGAAAATCAGCACGTATTGTCGGTGATACAATGGGTAAATTCCACCCGCACGGCGATTCGTCCATCTACGACGCAATGGTAGTGATGGCGCAGGACTTTAAGCGTGAAATCCCGCTTGTTGACGGCCATGGTAACTTTGGCTCAATTGAGGGTGACGGAGCCGCTGCTTCACGATACACAGAAGCAAGGCTGCAGAAGATTGCACAGGAAAATTACCTGGCTGACCTGGACAAAAAAGTTGTTGATTATGTCCCGAACTATGACGAGACAGAAAAAGAACCGGAGGTTCTACCGGCAAAGATTCCAAACTTCTTAATCAACGGTTCTGAGGGTATTGCTGTCGGTATGACTACTTCAACCCCGTCGCATAACCTGGTGGAAGTCCTGAAAGCGGAAGAGCATTTAATGGATTCACCGGATGCCAGCATTGAAGAACTGATGGAATTTGTGAAAGGCCCGGATTTCCCGACAGGCGGCATTGTGGCAAACAGTAACGACCTTTTGGAGATTTACAAAACCGGAACAGGCAAAATCAGGGTGCAGGGCAGGGTGATACATGAAAAGAACAGACAGGTAAACCGCCTTGTCATTACTGAAATTCCATACACAATGATTGGAGCCGGCATCGCAAACTTCTTAAATGATGTGGCAATGCTCGTTGATTCCAAACAGATTCCGGATATTGTGGACATTTCAAACCAGTCCTCAAAAGAAGGTATCAAAATCGTTCTGGACTTAAAGAAGAACGTGTCTGAGGAGGATGCCGAAAAAATCAAGACAATCCTGCTTAGCAAAACAAAACTGGAAGACACATTTGGCGTCAATATGCTCGCAATCGCTGACGGACGCCCGGAAACCCTTTCCTTAAAGTCTGCACTGGAGCACCATATCAACTTCTTATTTGATGTAAACCAGAGAAAATACGCAACAATGCTTACAAAAGAAAGTGAAAAAGCAGAAGTACAGGAAGGTTTAATCAAGGCGATTGATGTTCTTGATGCTGTGATTGAAACAATCAGAGGTAGCAAAACAAAAGCAGAAGCAAAAGAATGCTTGATGACAGGCAAGGTTGATAATATTAAATACCGCATCGCGGAAGACAAGAAGATTGCAAATACCTTTGATTTTACAGAAGTGCAGGCGGACGCAATCCTTGATATGCGTCTTTCACGTCTGATTGGCCTGGAGCTGGAGGCTTTAAAGAAAGAAAATGAAAAGACAAAACAGAATATTGAAAAATATACAAAAATCCTGAGTGATAAAAAGTATATGAAAAAAGTAATCAAAGATGATTTGGAGCATATCATTAAGGAATACGGACAACCGAGAAAAACAAGCATCAAAAATATTGAGAAAGCAGTGATTAAAAAAGAAGCGCCGAAGGCTTTTAAAGAAGTTGTGCTGATGGATAAATTCGGGTATGTCAGGGCTGTAAGTGATACGGTCTATGAAAAGAACAAGGAAGCAGCAGACTCTGAAAGCAAATGGGTCATCCCGGTAATGAGTGATGATAAAGTCGTGTTCATTACAGAAAACGGAATTATGCATACCGTGCCTGCAAATAAGATTCCTTTTGGCAAGTTCAGAGACAAGAGTATTCCGGTTGATAATGTTTCAACCCTTGACACAACAACTGACCTTATCCTGTATGCTGAAGCAATGAAGGATATGGCAGGCGAAAAGGTTGTCAATAATTATATTATGGTAACTAATTTGGGCGGTGTAAAAAAACTGCCTGGCATTGAATTTAACGTGAAATCAAAAAACACCAAATATATCAAACTGAAAAACGGCGAGGTATGCACGAATTTCGTGAAGGTAGAGAAAAACGAGCCTGAAATCGTGCTTGTAAGTGAAGCCGGAAGATTCCTGCGGTTTGCTGCGGCAGATATCCCGGAGAAGAAGAGAGGTGCCGGAACAGTTGCCGGTATCGCGATGAAAGACGGCGAAAAACTGAGTGATGTGTTCTTTGTATGGCCGGAGGATGTAAAGAAGGCGGCTGAAGCCAGAAGCGATAAGGCGCCGGCAGAAGAGAACGGTGACGATGCCGGAAGTGCAGGCCTGATGCCGGAAATAATGCCGGCAGGCGGGGAAGAGATGCCTGTAGATGAAGCTGAGGCGGCAAAAGATGACGGAATGCCCGCAGAAGAGCAGCAGCCGGCTGAGTTGATTTTAACCTTAAAGAACAAAAAGCAGATTCCGTTTTCTAAACTGGCGAAAGCGAAAAGAGGAGGAAAAGGAACGCTTAAGAAAATTTAACATAGCGAAAGCAGGAGGTGTGTAATATGTGGCTTTGGATTATAGTGGCTGTGGCGGCTGCAGTGCATGCAGCGGTCATTGATGAGGATGAGAATAAACGGATAAGAAAGGCGAAAGACGAAATTTTCGTCAAGTATTCGGGAATCTGATAAGAACTGAAAAAAAAGAGGAGGGAAACGACAGGTGCTTTAAATGCCGTTAATCCTTCCTCTTTTTGTTGTCTTACAAAATCAACAGAGAACGGGAAATCCCAAGCCGAAGCCAGGTCACGAGCCCAGCTTTGCTGGCGAGTTGTTAATACCAGCCCTGATGATTAAATTCGTCATTCTTATAAGCCTCAATTACTGCGTCTCTTTCTTCTGGTGTCAGGTCAGAAAAGAAATTAAAGGCACGGATTAACGTCTCAAATCCGATTTTCTCGTTATTAAGAAAGTTATGAGTCTCTTTGACGATATCTCGTGCTTCAAGTTGATGCTGCATTGAGTCAATAATTGCCTGATATGCCTTGCAGAGGTTGTCTGGCTCGCCGTTTAGATATTCCAAACGTTCTTTTAGTTCCTCACGCAAGTATTTAATGGCGTTCTTTTTTTCTTTTCTCTCTTCTGGCATTAAACATCTTTCCATATTAGTTACTCCTTTCGTGTTTGCAAAATACTTTCCATATCTAATATGCCGGAAAACAAGACAACAAAAAATAGAGCCGTAAAAACGGCTCGTATTGTGGCTGAAAGTCAAGCTTTCTCTGTATCGCAGTATGGAATAATATATTCCTCTACACCAAAGCAGCTGGTATCATATTCCGGATACAGTTTAAGCAGCTTATTCATCGCTTTCTTCCTTGTTTTTGCATAAATCCTGTCGTAAATGATTACTCCTTTTACGTCAACCCAGTTATCCCAGTCATCCATAGCTTCTTCTTTCCATTCGGAAATATCTTCCTTTGGCTCATCTGATACAGGCGGCAGAAATCCCTGTGCGTCTCTGGTGTCGGCTGTAATAAGATAACATCTCTTAGGCTCCAATATCTTGATTGCAATGCCGCAGGCCTGGTAAAGCAAATCTTGGCAGCCTTCAAGGACATCTAAACGATGCTTCATCTCATCTTTAAGGAATTTAGCGGCGGCTTTATTTTTGTCGCATGTGTCCTTATCATCTGGTACGATATATGTTTCAATATCAAAACAATCAATATCATACTGCGGGTATTTTCTGATGAATGCCTGCACGGCCTCCTTTTTAGAATCTGCATAAATCCTGTCATAGATAATGCTTCCGCTTACGTCAGCCCAGTTATCCTCATCATCTAATTCTTCAATATCCTCATCTTCCAATTCATCTTCATCTGATGTTGGAATGCAAGCCGGCTCAAGGTAAGCCTGTGCGTCTCTGGTTTCAACGGTGAAAACATAGCATTTCTTTTTCGGTGCCATAGCCTCAAGTGCTGCCTGGTATGCCTGACAAAGTGCGTCAGGCTGGCCTCCAAGATTTTTCAGCCGGGAATCAAGTTCCTCTTTCAGGTATTTTTCTGCGAATTCTTTTGCCATTTTACTCATAGTATAGGCTCCTTTCTTGTTTGGAAAAATTTTGTTATCAGATATAAAATGCTGAAAAATATATAAAAGAGAATCCGCAAAAATTGCTGTTTATGGTGAAAATCCGGCATATTAAATGTAGAAAATAATACCGGAGAGGTGGTTAAAATATATGGGTAAGAACAGCAAACAGAGACGTCAAGCGACAGTGGAGGAATTGTCGTGGGCGAGAGAATATATGGATTTGTTTGGGCCATGCAGCAATGGATATACGGTTACAATCAGCAAAAAAGGAAATATGTTAATCCGTAAGACTTCAGGCGGAGATATTGTAAGCATACCTAGAGCATCCATCGCGAGCAGGCAGGCATTTGATAAGTATCTAAGGAAATGTCAACGCGAAAAAGAAGAACAGGAAAAGAGAATACAAAGAGAACTTGAAAAACAAAGAGAAAGAATGAGGATGGAAAAAGAGGCAGCCGAAAAGGAAGTGCATATCAGGAATATTCTACAGAACGAGCTTAAAACAGCTGTAAGCGAGATTAACCACAATAAGGAAGTAACAAAATTCAATCCGATTTTCGGAGAAGTAAGAGCTGATGCATTTGTGAGACGTGAGACAAAATATAATATTTTTGCCGAAATTAAAGTCACATTATATCTTATGCATAAGAGTACAGTCATCGGAAGGCTTGTTGAGGCGACAAGAAGCATTTCCACTTTAACAGACGACAATGAATTAAATGCTGCATTCTTAAAGAAGAAAATTATGAGTGTGGCAAAGTCACCAGTGCAGGATTTGTCAATTACGCCCGATGGCGCGACGCATATTTACGAAATTGTCTGCAAATATCTCAAAAAACAGAAAGACATGAAGGTTGATGAAAACTTATGGCTGGCGGTTAATGAAAGCAAGAGGCAGCTTCTCAGGCTGGTGTATGCTGTATCTTCAAGGAGGATACAGACCCCCGATTGTTATGTCGGTGATTTCTTAAATTCAAAGTTTAAAAACGGCTGCATTCACTTTGTACTAAACAACTACAGCTTCGCATATGACATTGCAAATGATTCCGTCACAATAGATGAACAGCAAAAAGCTGAATTATACCTGCTGGCAAAACGTTTAAACACGCAAAAGAAAACCATAAAAATATGTCAAAAAACAATAGAGTCTCTGCAAACAGAAGGTTTGCAGGACGATTTTAACATGTCGTATGCATTGAAAGACGAAAATATCGTGATTCGTGGAAGGCATTGTCTCGGTAAGCTTACTATTGCCCCGGGCGAAAAAATCGCAGGAACAGAAATTAAAAAATGGCTTAAAAACAGCAGAAAAGAATATGAGTTAGAACAGAAGAAAAAACAGGAAGAAAAAGAAGCGGAACTCCGAAGCCTGCGGTCATATGGAAGCCTTGTGGCGATTGATGCTTTAAAACTTATCATAAAAAACGAACAATACATAACCGAAAATGCTGTTGTAAAAAACCTGAGGGGCATGATACAAACACTGCAGTCCAGGATTGACGATGTGGAGAACAGCGGAAAATATGGTCTGCTGACCACCGATGAAGTGCAAAAGGCAATTAACATCCTAAACGATGAAGAAATTATTTTCAAGAAAGAAATTAAGGGAACATATGATTGGTTTGATATCTTAAAGCCTTGCGATATTGCAAAAGACATACTTTCTGTTACATACAGAACAAAAAAGAAGCCGTTTTCTGAATTTTCTGACCTGGATTGGGTCAATTACCTCAAAAAAATAAAAAAAAGTGGAAAAGAACCACGACTTTCTAAAGCAAAAAAAGAGCAGCAGCTTACGCTGTTGGAACACAAATCCGTCATTGCGGTGTATCCGGAACTGGTAAAAGAATTCTTAAAAACAAGACCAAAAGAATGGCAGATATATATTGAAACCATGTACTCCATGGCGGCAGGAATAGAAAAGAAATATTGGAAATTCCTGGTGGATATGGCTGTGGAGAAGAAAGAGAGGAAGAAGAAAAAAGATGCTGAAAAAATAGAAACAAAAACAGAAACAAAGACAGAGCCCGCTGCGTAAGCGGCAGGTATAGCGTTCAGTTCTTCTGTAAGACAGATATGCCCGCGAAAGCGGGCTCTTTTTTTTGTCTCCGGTTAAATCCGGCATATTGATTTTGCAAATATAAAAATTGTCTGATTAAGAAAGGAGACAAAAACTATGAAGAGCAATATCACACTTGAAACATTTGAAAGCATTGTTATCGAACAGCTGAAAGAAAGAGGCTGTAACACAAAAATCGTTGAGACCCCAGGAAAACTTGGCTCGGAACATCGTCTTGTTAATGTAGACGATTTAACTGAAAGACGTAACGTATACAAGATGTCTGCGGCAGTCAATATTGAGCAGGTTTACAATGATTATATGCAGCAGTATATGAAAGGAAGACCGCCAATGATGGAATCTGTAATAAAAGATATTATTGACCTTTTTAACGACAAAGGGAAGCCAAGTTATGTCGACCACTTCATTGAAGCGATAAAATCCTGGGATGCAGCAAAAGCAAGACTAATCCTGTCGGTTTGCAATGCAGAGCTTAATGCGTCTTATCTTGAAGGAAAAGTTTTTGAGCGTATTGAGGACCTTGCACTTGTACCAAGAGTATGTGCAGATATCACTGAGAAGACAGTTTCAAGCTCTATGATAAGCAAGGAGCTGATGAAGTCCTGGGGTGTCACAGAAGACGAGGTAATGAGAGAGGCAAAGAGAAACGCCCCAAAATTACTCCCACCTGTAATCATGGATTCATGTGCAGTTGCTATGAAAATGGTTTCTGAAATGAAGCAGAACGGAGAAGTTCCGGACTTCATTAATGAAAAAGATGTAATGTCAATGATTTCACAGTCACCGATGATAATCGTCACCACGCAAGCGCAGTTTACAGGGGCATCATTATTCTATGATGGAATTCTGGAGTATTTTGCAAATGCACTTGATGGGCATTTCTACATCATTCCTTCCAGCTCGGCAGAGTTTCTTGTTTTACCAGGAAATGATACTGACTTGACGCCGGAAGGGCTTTCAGCTATGATTCAGAGCGTGAATGTTGACAAAGACAATATTGACCCAAAGATGGTGCTGTCAAATCATGCATATGTTTATAAGAATGGAAAGTTCTCTTCATTTGTGTGATTCTTCATTTTTTACAAAAAAAGCCCGATTATATCGGGCTTTTTTCTAACTGAACAAATCTGCAAGAATCTGGTCAGCAGTCATATTCTTATATCCATCAGGGTCTGAAAGTGTTGACCCGTTCCATCTCAAATAATTACCGTTTCTGATGTAATTTCCGCACGAGGTATGATAATTATATTTTGAAAATCCTGCATATCTTGACATATACTGTGCTGCAAGATATGCTGCTTCACTGTTGTAATTACCACCTGGCGTGCTGGTGCCTGAAATTTGGACGCCGGCATTCGGGGTGGAGTGAACAATAACAACACTCTTATCAGAACACTGCCCGATAACAATCCATGTATGTCCACTGTTAAACCCTACATCGCCAGGCTTTAAAGTCCATCCGTTTCCTGAAAGATAAGCCTGATTCAGAACTGTACCCCAGCCAAGGTCTTCATAGTATGAACCAACCTCTTCTGCTACAACTGTATATCCATATCCCATATTAGACTGAGGCTTCATTACCTGATATGCTGACCAACCAACAAAGCCAGAACAGTCAAAACCTTTTGCCCTTGTTGAAGTGCTGAGGTCTTTATAGTCCTTGTAATTATAATCGCTTGTCTGATTATTGTAAAAATCTGTCATCGTCTGGCTCAAGCCTTTTCTCGTTGAATCATTCCAACCGCCTCCCCATACGTAAAGTGCTTTACCGACCGGCTGCAATGCGCCTTTTAGATAATTTTTAATCGTTTTTGCTGTGGAAGTGTTTTGAGGCAGCTGAACAGGAATCGGGGTAGGAGTACCAATCAGCACACCGCTGCTTGCAAATATATAATCAGTTCCACTGATATTTTGTGAACCGACTGCCATGACGCCTGATTCATCAAAATATCTCTTACTCCCATTTTTACTTGTCAGCCATCCGCTTGCCATCGCCCCGCTTTTAGAATAAAAATAATATGTTTTATCGCCTATCTGCTGCATCCCGGTAAGCATATATCCGGTTGAAGGGCTAAAATACCGTGTCTTCCCTTTCGAATCCTTCGCCCATCCGGTCATCATGATTCCTGATTTGCTGGAAAAATATCTTTTTCGCCCTTTTTTGTCTGTCTGCCAGCCAGTTTTTAAATAACCGTTTTTTGTATTGAAATACCTCTTGTTTCCATTTGAGTCCTTAAGCCATCCGGTAACCATATAACCGGCGCCTTTAGTAAAATATCGCTTCTTGCCTGTACTTGTTTTTACCCAGCCCTTTATCTGTGCGCCTGTTATTTTGTTAAAGTAATACCGTCTTTTTCCAATCTTAAGCCAGCCCTTCGCCTTGCTGCCGTCAGATTTGATATAATACGTTTTTCCGTTCATCTTTTTAAAGCCTGCAGCGTTAGCAGTAGTTGCTGAAAAACCGCAAATAAACAAGGCTGTTAATATGAGTAACAGCATAACCAGTCTCTTATGTCCTTTTTGCATTTTTAATCTCCTTTTTAGTGCATTTTTTTTGTTACAAATTTAATATGTAAAATTTTTGTAACAATTTAACGCTTTTGACAAAACTTTTTTTCAGAAAAAATTCCAATTTTTATTTTTTCCAGCATATTGTAATTGCAGTGAAAAACAAAAACTAAAAACAGGAGGAAAAAATAATGGTGCATTGCATTTTGGAATAAGTTTTAAAACACCTGATGAATGGAAAA
>OQVI01001572.1_pt1 | contig 15622 bp, 9 predicted proteins | sample 1691651 | NCBI WGS metagenome assembly OQVI01 (sample SAMN03418287, study PRJEB22391) | human gut metagenome | biome: human-gut; feature: organic feature; material: feces | host: Homo sapiens | place: Italy | collected 2013-04
GCCTGACGATCGGCGTGGCGCGGCGGGAATGTTGTAGATCGCCTGCACCCGGAGACACCTACACTGAACTCCTTTCGGACATGGGTTCGACTCCCATCGCCTCCACCACAAAAAGAAGCGTCAATTCGTTAAGAATTGACGCTTCTTTTTATTCTTTGGTTACACTTTTGGTTACACTTTTACTTATTGATCTGGCTCTTCAGCCGGTCATAGGTCTTGTCGGCCTCCAGCGCGGCGGTGGTGAAGCTGTTGTTCTTCCACCACGCAATCAGCGCGGCCACGGTGGTGATGCCAGCGGTGACCAGCTGCTCCACGGTGGCGCTCTCGATGGGCAGCACGGGCTTGCCGCAGGCACTGAGAATCTGGTTGGTCAGGGCCAGCAGCAGGCAGGCGGTGCGGGCGATGGTACCGGCGGAGATATGATAGTTAGACATGATCGGATCCTTTCTGCCCATCAGGGCAATCTGCTTTTTGTTTGAGCACGTCCACGGCCTTGATGATGACTGCCGGAATCGGCAGGCCCATCAGACCGGCGTTTTCGATGATGGAAATGGTCTCGTTGGCCACAAAGCCGATGACCACAGCGTCCCGGACAAAGCCGGAGCCCATCACGGCATCCAACTGGCAAGCCACCAGCACGATCAGGAGCGTTTCGCCCTTACGGATCAGGCCCTTCCAGCCTGCCCTGCTTTCCAGTGTCCCGGTCTTGGTTTTGGGCGATGCGTGAAACACACCGGCCACAATCAGACCGGTGATGTAGTCGACGGCCATAAAGATCACCAGCGTTTGCAGGGCGGCATCCCAGCCGCCAAAAAGACCGGCGATCACGCCGCCGATCGCGCCAATCGCCATGCAAAAATAATCTTTCATGCGCCACCCCCTCACAGCGTCCATCTGCTCTTTTTAGCGCGGGTGTCAACGTGCACCCAGCCCTTTGCCCGGCCTGCCTTGACGGGATAGCGGCCAACGCCGCCCCAGCCGGGCAGCAGGCTTTCGGCGTAGGCGGCCACGTCCTCGACGGACACGCCCGCCACCTGGATGTCCGCCGCCCGGCCCAGCAGGTGCTGGCTGCTCTTGGCTCCACCCACGGCCGCGTTGTGGGCCGCCGTGCGGTACCCGCTGGTGATCGTGATGGGCTTGCCAAAGTGCTCCCGGATGCACTGCAAAAGCATCACAAGGCTTTCGTCGATCATCACGACGTCGCTGCCGTCGCGACACCGGAACTCGCGCACCTTAAAGCCCGGGGCCAGCTGCTTGGCACCGTCCTTGGCGAGGCTGTACTGTTTGATTGCCATTTTGTCACGTCCTTTCTGTTTCGTCAGGTTCTTCTGTTTCTTCGTCCTGCTCGGATACTGCGGAGATGCCGTTTGCGGCCAGCAGCTCGGCCAGCGTAGGGTAGTGGTAGCCGGTGAGCCAGATCTCTACGGTGTAGCCGCCGGTCGACGTTTCTGTTGCAAAGTGCAGGGTCCCGTTTGTCTGGAAAGTCGTGTTGGATGCGAAAATTCCAGTGCCATTTCCGTAGCTATGATTGGCGGTGCCGCCTTTTGCGATGTCTACTTCTTCGCCGTATGGGCTGCCGGGGCCGTTGTAGCGTGTCTTGACGTGCACATAGTCAAGGCCGTCTGGCATTTTGATATCGTAGGTCTTCCACCTTTTTCCGGTTTCTTCGTAGTGGTTCCACACCAGCCGGGGCTCCGACTTTACCGCCACGGCGGCAGCGATCTTGTCATTGAGCGTTTTGGCGCTGAGGGTGCCGTCCTCGTCCACGTCCAGATAGTCGCCCACCTTGACGCCGCCCAGCTGGTCTGCCGTAGCAGGCGGCAGGCTGTAAGGCCTGCCGAACTTGGCGTCGGCCTCTTTCTGGTTGTACACTTCCGTTTTCGAGTAGGTCTCCTCCCGGCTGTACACCTCCGTCTTTGCGTAGGTCTCGTTCTTGCCGTAGGCACCCACATCCGCCGCCGTCAGGGCCGTGTCCTTTCCGGTTCCTCCGTGTTCCACGCCCAGCACGCCGGTCATCACATCCAGTGCCGTGGTGTCCTTGGTCTGCAGCGTCCGTGTGCTGCCGTCGCCCATGGTCAGGGTCAGCGTCCGTCCGGTCAGCTGGATGCTTTTCACATAGCCCGCACTGTCCTCCGGCACTGCGTCCACATCCCCGGCTGTCAGGGTCACCACACCGCCCTTGCCGTTCACGCTCTTCACCGGCCCGTCCGCCGGTGCCGTTTTCTCCGCCCGATCGGCTGCCGCCTCGGCCCGGGCTGCGCCGCTTTCTGCCGCTTTCTGTGCCGCCCCGGCCTGTCCGGCCGCCGTCACCGTTTCTGTCCGTGCCGCCTCGGCGCTCTTCGCATCCTTCGCGGCCGCGCCTGCGCTGTTCCGCGCCTCCTGTGCGCTGGTCGCCGCGCTGTTCGAGTACGCCAGCACCCGCGCCACAAAGGTCTCGTACTGCGTCGGGCTGATCTCCGCGTCGCCGTCCGTTGCCAGCGTCTCGTAACAGTCGTATCGTGCCGGCCGTGTCAGCGCCCGGAAGCCGTCCTCCCCCAGTGCCAGCAGCATCCAGCTGCCGCACCGCGACGCCGTGAACTCCTTGCCCACCGTGCAGCTGGCGTTTTCGTCCAGCAGGATGGGTGCCGGCAGGCTGCCGTCCTGCCGCTGGATGTGCAGCGTGATGCTCTTTCCCTTCCAGCTCTCCGGCAGGGTAAATTCCAGCGTCTCCACGTTCACACTGGACTGTCCGCCCAGATGCAGCACCCGCATTTCCGGAGTAAACTCCACCCCGCCGAAATGCTTTTCCAGGATCTTCACCTGCATGGTCTTGTCCTCCTTCCGTTTTTCTTCCAGTGTACCGCCCTTCTTCCCGCGCTGAAACTGCGTACTTTTTAACAGCAACACCCCGGCAGGCCATGTGATGTGCCCGCCGGGGTGTTTTCTACGGGTGACAAAACGTCACCGGATGGTTGCCATCTGGTTGTCACCGCAGCAGCGCATACGGATCCTCTTCCGGTTGTTCCTGTGCCGCCTTCTCTGCCGCCTTTTCCCACTGTGTAAAGGTCTTTTCGGTGTACAGTGCCTTGCCGTCCGCGTCGGTCAGGGCCAGCAGCATGTCCGCCATCCGCTGCTTGTCCGCGTCGCTGCCCGCAAGGTACTCCGGCTTCACCGCCTCGGTGATCTTGTTCTTCACGGTACCCCCGCTCCTGCCTGCCTTCACAAGGCGGTCATACTCGGCCTGCACGTCCCCGGCGTTCCAGCTGTCCGCCGCTTCCTTCAGGTCGGCGTACACGTCGCCGCTGTCGCCCTTCAGCATCTCGGTCTCCAGTGCATTCACAGCCCCGGTCACGCAGTCGATCACGGCTTCCCGCTTCGGCGCGTCTTCCTTCACATTCTTCCGGATGCCCAGCACGTCGTACAGCGCTTCGATGGTCTCCGTCTCCAGCCGGTACCGCTCGGCTTCGTTCCCTTCCATCTGTGCCTTTGCCGCCGCCCGGGTGTCGGCGTCGTACTTCTTCAGCCGGGTCTTCAGCTGCTTGTAGATCTCGCCCTCCTTGCCCATGGCCACCAGCTTTTTCACGGCCGCCTGCGCTTCGTCCGGGTCTCCGCTCACATAGGCGTTGTACAGCCGGTCGTACTGCCCGGTGGCGCTCTCCGGCAGGCTGTTGAAGTTCCCGCCGTCCCGGCTCCAGTTCGCTGCCGTGTCCATCCACCCGGTCACCGCCTGCACCTGCTTTTTCAGGTTCGTGTAGGGTACGCCCCGCAGCATACCCAGCTGCCCCAGCATGTCGGCCACGGCCTGCACCGTTTTCTGTTTGTGGGCTTCCAGCTGCCCTTCGGTCATCCCGCTGGTGTCCTCGGCGTTCAGCTGGTACACCTTCCCGATGCACTCGGTCAGGTCGTTGATGGCCGAAATGCCGGTCATGCTGATGGTGTCGTAGCTGGTAAAGCTGTGGTTCAGGATCATCTCCCCTGCGCTCATCACCTCGCTGCCGCCGGTCCAGTTGCCCACAAAGCTCTTGAAAAAGTCGTAGGTCAATGCGTCCAGAATACTCTTCCTGGTCATGTCGCCGTTTTCGTCCTGCAGGTCATCCCACCGGTGCAAAAAGAACTTCACGCCGATCCCCAGCACCGCGATCAGCGCCGTCTGCGCCACCTGGCTCGTGGCCGCGTTCAAAAACCGTTCGTTCGCCTTTTTGATCTCTGCTTTCGCTTCGGCATTGTTGCTCTTGCCGTACCGCTCATACTGTGCCAGCATGTCCTCCACGCTGGCCGTCCAGATCTGCGCATTCTGCTGGCGCTGGGTGCTGAACATCATCAAAAACTTTGCCATCTCGTTTTTGGTGCGCTGGTAGCCGGTGCGCTGCATCGCCGTGTAGTTGGGCTGCGTGCGCTCCACCACCCGCTGGAACTTTTCGTTCACCGCCGCCCAGTATGCCGGGCTGTCCGTCACTTCCGCTCCGGCGGCAAACTCCTCCGGGTGGCTCTTCACATAGCTCTCGCTTCCGGCCCACAGCGCCGCCACCGTGATCTCGTCCGCCTTGGTAATGCCGCCCGTCCACAGGCTTACGACCTTGTCCGCCGCGTGGGTCGCGCCGCTCACCGCTGCGTTGTCGCTGTTCCGTGCCGCGTCGTGCATCCGGCCAAAGAAGCCCTTCTGTGCCCCGGCGCTGCCCAGCTCTGCCGTGCCGGTGCCCCGCAGGCGGTACTGCAGCAGTTCGTCTCCGTGCTCTGCCATCCGCGCTTCGATCTTCGTCAGGGCACCCTCGCCCTCGCTGCCAAAGAACCGCGCAATCGGGTCCAGCAGGTTTGCGCCGAACTGCACCGCCGCCCTGCCCGTGCTGCCCCAGCCCAGCTCTGCCGCCGCCGTAGGCAAACTTGCCGCCTGCAGCAGCGTCACGTTCACATTGGCGTTCAGTACCGCCTGCGCTGCAAAGCTGCGCAGCCGTGCAAACGCACCGTCTCCCACTTCCCGGCTGTCCTTCACGCCGCACAGGTCAGCCAGCGCCTTGTTCAGGTATTCCCGTCCGGCCTTGCCCCAGGTGTGTTCCACCTGCTTGAACAGGGTCTTTCCGCCGGGCATGCTGTTCAGGATCTTCTCCGCGTTCCGCAGCGGGATGGCCATGCCCGCATACTGTGCCGTATTCTCGATGCTGGTGTTCACCTGCTGCACAAGGCCCACCAGCAGCACCGGCTTCGAGCTGTTCACGCGGTGGTTCAGCCAGCCGGGGTTGCCCACGCTGTTGTCGTACCGGATGCCCTTGTTCTGTTCCGGGTTTGCGTCCTGATCCACGTTGATGTGGATGTAGTTTTCGGTGGTTGCCTTCCGCACGCCGCTCAACAGCAGGCTCGTCTCGTTGATGTACCCGCTCGTCTTTGCGTTCATCTTTCTGTAATCCTCGATCCACGCCCGGTCGTAGTCAGTCAGGTTCTTCTCGATTTCGTCCAGCAGGCTGCGCCGCACCGCCGTCTCGTCCATCTCGATGTCCCGCAGGTCGATCAGCTTTCCTTCCGCGTCCCGCAGGTTCAGCTCGCCCACCCGCACGGTCTCGCGGTCCAGCTGTGCCAGTTCGTTGTCTCCCTTCACCTTCGCTTCCATGTTGTCCAGCGTAATGCCGCCGTGCAGGATGTGGTGCAGTCCCTGCGGGTTCTGCAGCTGCAGCCACAGTTCCGCCAACTGGTCGTGGTTCACCTTCCGCGCCCGGCCGCTCTCGTCCCGGAACCCGATGTCCACAAGGTCGTGGGTGTAGTGGTAAAGTTCCTTCTCGTGGGCCTTGCCGGTCACGTTGTCAAAAATGCGATCGCACTCGATCTGGATCTTCGTTTTTTTCCGCTGTCCGTCGTTCAGCATCTGCCCCAGGCTCTCCAGGTACCCGCCGTGGGCATAGCCGCCCATCCTCTCGAACATCCGCTCGATGTTCATGGTGTTCATCCGGTAGCTGCCAAATTTCCGGCTCACCTTGCCCAGCAGGCCGGTCTTTTTGCTCACGCCCTTCGCCGCTTCCAGTTCGCTCTTCGTGCCCTTGGCAAAGTCGTCGATCCTGGCGTCCTCCTGTACGCCCACCACTACATTGTCGATCTTGATGATATGCGCCGTCTGCTCCAGGATGTCCCGCAGCCCTCGCAGCTCCGCCGCCGAAAGCGCCGCCATGCCGCCGCTCTTGTAGCCGTCCAGTTCTTTCTGCAGCGCGTTCAGGTGCGCCTCCATCGCCGTGCCGTCGATGCCGCCGGATTCGTCGCCCAGCTTCTGCGCGTTCCGGATGGCCTCTTCCAGCCGCGCGATCTCCCGTTCCCGGTTGTCGTTCACGTCAGCCAGCCAGCTGTCGATGGCGTCGGTCAGGCCGCTCTGCTCCCATTCCAGGTTCGCCCGGTCGCCCGCTTCCATCTCCCGCTGGATGCCCCGCCGCAGTCCGTCCACCGCCGCGTTCATCTCGGTCTTGGTGTCCTGCATCGGGGTGTAGTGCCAGCCATCCTCGCCCCGGTGCCGCCAGTTCGCCAGCCGCTCGGCGGTCTCCCGGTTCCCGGTCACCTCGTTTGCCAGCTGCAGCACAGGCATCACCTTGTCCAGCAGATAGTCCGGGATGTAGCTGCCCTCCTTCGGGTGCTCGTACAGCTTTGTCAGCTCTCCCGTCACCTTCCGGATGGCCCGCCGGGTGTTGTCCTTATCCCGGCTCTCCCGCATCTGCGCCAGCCGCTGTTCGTTCTTCGCCTTCGCAATGGCCACTTTTTCCCGTGCCCGGCCGCGTTCGGCTTCCCGCTGTATAGCCGCCTGCTGCTCCAGCTTCCGCTCCTTCGCGCCAATCTTCTCCCGCAGCTTTTCCTCGGTCTCAGCGTAGTGTTCCTTCGCTTTCGCGGTCGCATCCGCATAGGGCTTTGCCATCTTCTGCCGGTTCCGTGCCCGCCGCTTTGCCTCCTCTAAGTTTACCTGCGCCTGTAATGCCAGCGCATGCTTTCTGGCTTTCTCGTTCATCTCCTTTGTCTGCTGCCCAAACTTTCTGCGCAGCGCCGCATTGCTTTCGTTCGCCACTCCCGGCAGGCCTAAGTATTCGCCCCAGATCTCCATGGCCAGTTCCTGCTTTGCCGCGTCCCAGTCGCTGTCGTAGGCGCTTTCCATCGTCGGGCGGATGGCATCATGCGCGGCTGCCATCGCCTCCAGCGCATCTGCCGCACTGCTGGGTGTTTCCCTGGGCAGCAGCCCTCCGCCAATTCCCTGCAGCTCGGTAAAGTCCGCGTCCCACCGGCTCACCTCGCCGTTCTTTGTCAGCGTCAGCTTCACGCCGTGCCTTGCCAGCTCCTTGGTAGCTCCTGCCCAGCTGCCGTATTGATACACCACCTCCCGGTAGTCCTTGCTGCCTTTTTCAAGGCTCATTTCCATCTGATGCAGTTCCGGGTACTGTTTCCACAGCGCGTCGTTTCTCTTTGTGCTTTTCTCCATGATCTGCTGCGCCATGTCCAGCACAAAGCCGTGGGCCTGGGCCCAGTCCACGTTTCCGCCGTTCATGTAGTCCCGCAGTGCCGCCAGACGGCTTGCCAGCGTCTTTGCGTCCATCCGGCTTGCGCTGGCCTTCACCATCTTCCGGGCAATGTACAAAAGGCTGTCGTCGCTCACCGTGGCGTTCTGTGCCTGCTCCATCACCTTCTGCACAGCCTCGCTCGCTGCCCGGCCGCTGCCCATCTGCGCTTCCTTCGCCGCTTCCACGTCCTCGCTGTCCACATCCAGCTGGTACTTTCCGTGGTCCCGGATGTAGTTCCGGTCTTTCTCGAGCGCGTCCGCCCGCACCTGCAGCCGCTCGGCCGCGCCCGGCATTCCACTCTCTGCTTTCTGCGCCACTTCGTCCGAAAAATATTTGGTAAAGTTCGCATCATGGTTGACAAGGCGGTAGTAATCGAATATACTGAGGTCAGAAGAACCGGTAGGGGTTTCCATGTTGGAAGCGATTCCAGCATCGTACCCCTCTGACCCGGTTCTTTCAGAAGAGACCGGTAGGGCAGCCTCCCGAGCCAGCAATGGCTCCCGACGCACCTGAAGATCCGTTTCTCTTCCAGAAGAACCGGTAGGGGTTTCCATGTTGGAAGCAATTCCAGCATCGTACCCCTGTGACCCGGTTCTTTCAGAAGAACCGGTAGTCACGCTGTCGGTGGTGGAAACACCATCTCCACGGGACTCTGACCCGGTTCTTTTTTTATTGGCTGCATCCCGGCTTTCCTGCGTGGTAGTCTCTGCGATCGCAAAATAAAGTGTTGTCGGGCGGTTATCAAACAGCTTCAGTTCGGCACGCACCGGGATGATGCGTTCTCCGTCCTGCAGCGCACTTGCCAGCACGATCATGCCTTCCACATGGGGCTTGCTCTTCTTGTCGGCATGCGCTTCCAGCGGCTTTGCATTTCGCAGTACTTCCTCAATGTTTGCCTGCACCAGTGCAAAATCGTTGTATTCGCGCGGGGTCAGCTCTGTTTGCTTGCCCACGCTTTCCTTTATGTTATTGTTTCCGTATGTGAATTCAATATCAAGGTCGTCAAGGTCAAACTCCTTCTCCTGAATTCCAAATTCAGTCAGCACTTCCCTGATCGCTTTTCTCGCATCCTGTGGCCTCACGCCGGACCAGTTCTGCCCGCTCACCTTTGCGGTTCGTTCCGCGTTCGGCTGTGCCGGCCGGATGGTCAGCGCCATCTGCCGCTTTGTCTTTTCCTCTTCTGTCTCGCTTGCCATTTCCGGCAGGTTATATTTTTCTCCTTCCGCCGCCGCTTCACTGCCGGCAGCGTTTTTGTTTGCCCCGCCGTTTGCTTCCAGCGCCGCGCGGTAGCTTTCGCCCGCGTCCGTCTGGTGGTTGAACCACAGCTGCTGCAGGTCTTTCAGCTGCGTCTCGGTCAACGTCTTTGCCGCCCGCGCCGCCGCGTTGGTGGGCTCCTTCACCAGCAGGCTCTTGATGTCCGTCAGCACCTTCTCCAGCATGGTGCCGATCTTCTCCATCACCCGCTGGCACTTGCCCAGTGCGCTGGCGTTCTGCTGCGCTTCCAATGCCTGCTGGCGCAGATAATTGCGGAAGCTCTCCTCGCTGCCAAAGATGCTCTGCATCGCGTCGGCAGTGATCTCCTCCATGGCCTGGTTGTAGGTCAGGCTCTGGCCTGCCTTCTCGTACCGGTCAAGGTAGCTTTCCACCAGCTGCATCACGCTGTCCATGCCGTTCTGCTTCACAAGGTAGTGTTCAAAGGTGTCGATCATCTCCTGTGCGCCCGCGCTGTCCCAGCTGTTCGCCGCGTGGAAGGTCTCGTGCAGCACCGTGGCCGTGTCCGCCTCGCCGGAGTAGAACACCTTCCCGATGCCGCTCTGGATCAGGCCCTTTGCCCGGTTTTTGATGCCCTCAGTCACCCGCTGTGCCGCAAGGCCGTTGGCTCCCGCCGTCAGCCGGATCAGCTCGTCCCCGGCACGGCGGCTGCCGTTCTCGGTGCCGTCGCCGTTGTACAGGGTTCCTGCATCCTCCCGCAGTGCCGCCGCATCCGGCTTTCTGCCAAGCTCTGCCGCCTTGGTCTCTTTGTAGCGTTCGGCTTCGCCCCTGCCTTGGGTGTAGGCCATCTCCAGCGCCAGCCGCCCGGTCTCGCCGGTCGCCAGCACCTGCCGCACCGCGCCGCTCAGTGTCCCGCTGCCGGTCATCTGCAGCGCCTGCGCAAAGCTCTCGCCCTCGCCGTTCACGCCCAGCCGGTACAGGCTTGCCGCCGCCGGGGTGTACACCTCGGCGCCCACGCCCTCCGGCATATTCCGGCTCATGCTCTCCGCTGCCGCATCGCTCACCCGCCAGCGCTTCGCCAGCTCCTTCACGGCCGCGCTTTCCACCGTTTCCCCGGCGTTTTCCACCCGATTTCCGTTGACATCCCCCGCCCGCTGTGATACAGTGGTGTCAGCAGAGGAATGCGCAGTTAACGTTTCGGACGTATCTCTGGGGTCGGACGCGGCATCCATAGGGGCCTGCACGCTCTCTGTCGTGGCAGAGTTGGCTGCGGCTACGTTTCGGACGTATAATTCAGGGTCGGACGCGGCACTCACGGATGACCGCAGGGCTCTTGCCGCTTTTTCTGAAATAGCGGAAGTATCTGCACTTAACGTTCCGGACGTGTCTCTGGGGTCGGCAACGGCATCCATAGAGGGCTGCAGAGCTTTCGCTATTTCTTTTTCCGGCACTCCTACTGAAGATAAATACTCAGATACAATAAAGTTTTTACTTTTCTTTGTATCACAGACGGCTTCCACAACAATGTGGGAGCCGTCTATTTTTTTCTCAAAGATCACAATGGGCGCTTTTTTACGGCTCCCAGTATAATATCCGTCCGCTTTCCGCGTTGCCAGATACGCATTGTCAAAGTGGTTCAGCACATACGCCGCCCGCGCCACATCCGCGCTGTTCTTCATGGTGCCGTCTGCGCTGCCGTCCCCGCCTGCGTGCCGGTTGGTGATGTGCTTCACCGCGTTGGCGTCCATCAGGGTACGACTGCCCACCTTGTCAAGGCCGGTCAGCTGCTGCATGGCGTCCCGCATCCGGTCGCTGGTCTCGGTCACCATGTAAGGCTCCGGCGTTTCGCCCGCCCGCACCCGGTCAACGTATTCCGCAAGGCCGGGTCAACGCTCTGCTTGTACTCCTCAATGCTGGCGTTCTGCGCCGGGGTATGCACCGCCGGGTCATCATTCACCGCCGTCTGCTCCGTCACCGTCTCACTTGCCGCCGGGGCCGTTTCCTTCTGCAGCACTGCCGCATCTTCCGTCTGCTGTGCGGCATTTCCCACTTGCCGGTCATTTGCTGCCGCCTGCCGTTCCGTCTCAAAAGCTTCCCCCTCGGGAGAGCTGTCAGCGCCCTGCGCTGACGGAGAGGGTCCATTCCGCTGCACCGTCTGACCGTCCGCTGTCTCCAGCGCCGCGCTCATCCTGCCCAGCTGGGTGCCCACAGCGCCGCCCAGCGCGCCGGAAGCGCCGCCGGAAAGGCCGCTTTCCAGCGCCTGCAAAAAGGTGTCTCGGCTGAACATCTCCTCGGCCGCCTGCGCGTCGCCCAGGCCCGCGTCAATGGCCTTGTCCGCATAGGTCTCCACAAAGGCCTGCATGGCGTTGTCGATGCCGCCGGACACCGCATTCGCCACCGTCGGGTACTGCTGCGCCAGTACGCCGTTGTCTGCCACGCTGCGCACCATGTCCGCCAGCTTGCCCGCCAGCGTGTCCTTGGCGTAGTCGCTGCCCATGGTCCGGGCAAGGTCTGCCGCGCCCACGCTGTTGATGGCCCACCCCGCACCGAACTTCGCAAGGCCGCCCACCAGCGTCTTGCCCGCGCTCTCGCCCTTGTCAATGCTCTGGCCCATGGCTTCCGCGCCGCCCTGGGCGCTCAGCACCGGCAGCACCAGCGCCGGGCTGATGCCCGCCACCGCAAGGTTCTCCGCCGCACTGGTGGTCACCCCCATCAGCTGGCGCGCAATGGGGCTCATGCCCGCCTGCGCCGCTTCGTTCAGCTGCTGGCCGCGCTTGTACATCTGGTAGCCCAGGCTCTTCTCCGGGTCGATGCCCTCGCTCACCTTTGCCCCGCTGATCCGCGCCCGCATCCGGTCGATCTCGCTCTGGCTGTAGCCCTTGGCCTTCAGCTCTTCGTCCGTGTAGGCCATGCCGGTGCTCTGGGCCGGGGCCGCCATCACCCCGCTGCTGTTCAGCTGCATGGCGTTGTCCCGCTCTGCATACTGGGTCTTTCCGCCGGTCATCAGGCGCAGCAGTTTCCACTGCCGGTCGTCGCTCTTCACGCTCTCTTGCAACTCGTTCCAGTTCTTTCCGGTCTCCGCTGCGTTCTGCACGCTCCGCACGGCCGTCTCGCCCGCCATCAGCGGGGCCGACGCCACCGTGTCCACAATGCCGCCGATCGTGTTGGAGATGCGCCGCGCCGCCCGCTGCCAGTCCGGCAGGGCATCAAAGTCGGCAATGTACTGCCGCGCCTCTCGGATCTGCTTGCGGCTGTAGCCCTTGGCCAGCAGCTCCGCGTCGGTGTACTCCCGCTTTTCCGTGCTCGTTTCTGCCGTCGGCGCACTGGCCATTGCCCTGCTCACGCTTATCGGCTGCATGGCGTTGTTTCGTTCAGCATAGGTCTTGTTCCCCTTGCCGGTGCGCAGCAGCCGCACCAGTTGCTGGTGCTGCGGGTCTGCATCCATCCACTGGTTCAGCCGGTCGAAATCGCTGAACTTGTCGGTTGCCTTCAGCTCTTCAGTCTCCTGCTTCAGCTGCTGTGCATCCCGCGCATACCAGCTTTCCACCCGCTTTGCGTCCGCATCCTTGATCTGCTTTTTTACGCTCTCCGCGTTCGGTGCACTGGCCATTGCCCCGCTCGCGCTCTGCATCGGCATGGCGTTGTTTCGCTCGGCATAGGTCTTTCCGCTCTTGGTCCCGGTCCCCAGCACCTTGGCCGCCGGGGCGCTGTTCTTGCCCGTTCCCAGCCACTCCGGCTGTCCGGTGCATTCCACCGTCGGCAACTTTGATCCCGCCTTTTTCGTGGTCTGCACGCTTTGGGTCCCGGTCATCTGCCCCAGCACCTGCGCGCTCAGGCTTCCGCTCGTGGGGTTCTGGTTGCTCTTTCCCGCGCTCTGCGTCCCGGCTTTCTGTGCCGTGCTGCGCACGCTGGTGCCAGCGCTCCGGTTCACCCAGGCGTCGGTACTTTTGGCCGCCGGCTTGGTCCCGCTGCCCGTCCGCAGCGCGTCGATTTTTTCCGCACTCCAGCCGGTGCTTCCGCTGCTCCGCGCTGGGGCCGTCGTGCTTTTCGGTGCCGCGCTCTGGCCGGTTCCCGATGTTCTCTTCTGCCCATTATTCTGTTTGCGCAGCTTTTCAATGTCCTGTGCGCTCCATCCCATACGCTCACCTCATCACTTCGTTCCGCGCCACTCGTAGTCGATCTGGTTCATAATGGCCGAGATCTGGTCGCTGCTCAGGCTCGTGTTGTTGGCCAGCTCGCTTGCGATCTGGTTCTGGCTGTACCCGCTGTTGGCCATCTTCCGCGCGTTGTACATGCCCTGCTCCCAGGCTGTGCCGTTTGCCTTGCCGGGGTTGCCTGTGCCAGTCAGCCGCTGGATGCGCCCTGCATCAGCCAGTGTGTCCTCGTAGTAGCTTCGCCGCTGGTCGTCCGGCTTCATGGTGCTGTACTCTTTAAACATCGTGTTTAGCTGCGGCTGGGTGTACCCGTCCACCTTGCTGCTCGTGCTGCCGCTCTTCGTGCTGCGGCTCGTACCGCTGCTCCGTCTCCCGCTTCCTGTCCCGGTCGTGGTCCTGTACCGGTTCTGCAGTGCCAGCTGGCTTGCGTACTTGGCAATGTCTGCCTGGTTCAGCCGGTTCGTCACCGAATCAAAGCTGTCCAGCGCATCCGTCCCATATCCAACCGCCCTTGCAATGGTCTGTCCCAGCGTCGGTGCGCCTGCAGTCGTATAGTCCTGTGCTTTCATCAGATAGTCCAGATTATCCTTGTCCGTCTGCGAAAGGCCCTTCCATTCGTCAAACATGTCGTAGCTCAGGTCGTAAGGTTCCAGAAACTTGCTGATGGCAGCTTCCGGCGCGCCCTGGTCCAGCATCTCATATGCCTCCTTCAGCGCCGCGTTCTGCTGCACCGTAAAGTCGCTCACGCCCTGCAGGTTGTCGAACATATTCTCGTCCATCCGGTACATTTTCAGGATGGCTTTTGCACCGTCCACGTTGCCGTTCCGGTACTCTTCCTTTGCCTGCACAATGGCATTCGCCTTCTGCTGGCTGTAACCCATGTAAGCATTATAGGCCTTGCCCACATCGCTGCCCACGTTCTTGATCACGTTCCACACGTTGCCCCAGAAGTCGCTGTTCTCCTGCCGGGCCTGCTGGGTGCGGTCGTACCGGTAATTCCGCCAGTTCGCCGCATCCGCCACGCTGCCGTCGTACTCGCTGCGTGCAAGCTGGTCCTGGTTCAGCAGGTTATTCAGCTGGGTTCCCTGGCCCGCCAGCTCCTGCTGCCACTGGCTCAGCGCGTCTGCCCGTGCCTGGGCGTATACGTTCGCGGTCTGGCCGGTCTCCCCGGCCGCCGCCTGCTGTGCTGCGCTCTTGGCCCAGTTTGCGCCGTACCCGGCCGAAAGGCCGTTTGCCACCTCTTCTGCCACGCTGGCCCCGGCGCCTGCATTGCCCAAAAGGCGGCTCAGGGCGCCCCGGTAGGTGCCGTTCTGGCTGTCGTAGCCAAGGCCCGCGCTGTTGGCACTGTCCATTCCCGCCAGCGCGTTCTGGATCCCTTCGTCGTAGCGGTTCTCATACGCCCCCGGCATGGCCGCTTCCGCCTGTGCCTGCTGTTTCTGCTGGTCGTTCAGTCTCTTGATGGTCCCCATTTTATTCTCCTTTCCTCAAACGCAGCTCCGGCAAAATCCGGAGCTGCGTTTGAGAGAGCTCCATTCTCAGATAAAGAAAAACGGCAGGATCTGCGCCGCAAAGCCCAGCATGCTGAACAGCCCGTTCAGGGTGCTGCTCACGTTCTGCTGCCGCTGTGCATAGGCGTTGTTGTACTCGTTCTGCCTGTAGCTCAGGTCGTTGTACCAGTTCGACAAGTCTTTCTGGTACTTGTTGCAGTCATTCTGCTCGGCCTCCTGCAGGCCGTTCAGCTCCTGCTGCAGCCCGCTCTTCCGGGTGTTGTATTCGCTGCGGCTCTGGCTCGTCAGGCTGTCCAGCACGTTGTCCAGGTCGCTCATGGTGGCCGCATAGGCCTTCTGGCCCGCCTGGGTGCCGTAGCTGGAGCCGTACCCGCCGGTCAGTGCGCTGGCACTGGCCTGCGCGTTCTGGTTCGCCAGCTTTGCCTTCTGGGTGTACTCGCTCTTGTACTGCTGGTATGCCGTATCGGCCGCCGGGTCATAGTCGTAACCGCCCAGATCATCCAGCTTGCCCATCACATTGTCGATCTGGCCCTTGTACTTGCTCTGGTAGTCGGCCGGTTTCGTCTGTTCAAAGCGCTCCAGCTCGCTCCGCGCGTTGCTCAGTCTGCTCATCTTCAGCTCTCCTTTCCGCTCAGATAATCCTCGCTCATGTTCTCGCTGCTAAGGTTGGTCAGCACATAGGTCAGCTGCTCGTTCAGCTGGTACAGGTAGTTCGTCAGCGCCCGCGCGTCCGCCTCCGGCATCTGGTCGCTGAAGCTCGGCAGGCCGATGCCCGCCAGTCCCGCAATGCTTGCCATTGTCTTCTCCTTTCATCGTCTCGGCACCGCGCCGCTCACCCTTGCCCCTGCTGCATCCGCAAACGTAAAGGCCATGCTCCGCAGCACCATCTGTCCGGTGCCTGCAAATCTCAGCCGCATGGTGTCGTGCCGCCGGGGCACAAAGGGCAGGTTCACCCGCTGGTGGTCCCTCGTCACCGCACAGCTGCTCACCGTCTCCCAGTCCCCGCCGTCGTAGCTCACCGCCACGGTCAGCACCGTGTGGGCCAGTGCATCCATGCGCAGCGTGACCCGGCTGATGTACTTGTCGTCCGGCACGGCAAGGCCGATGTCTCCGGTCACGGCCTCAAATTTCAGCCCCGTCTCGTCCTCGCCGCTCACTTCCCGCTCCGGGTCGGCCGCCCACAGGGCATTGCCGTCCCACAGGTACAGCTGCTGGCCGGTACTCACCATCCCGGTGCCCGCCGCGCTCTCCT
>OQVI01001576.1_pt1 | contig 15604 bp, 15 predicted proteins | sample 1691651 | NCBI WGS metagenome assembly OQVI01 (sample SAMN03418287, study PRJEB22391) | human gut metagenome | biome: human-gut; feature: organic feature; material: feces | host: Homo sapiens | place: Italy | collected 2013-04
TCTGATGTATGCCGCGTCTGAGGGGCTTTACAACATGCTCCCCGCCGTCACATTCCAGATAGGAGAGGCTACTATGGTGAATGCTACGGAAATGGCTAAGCCTTTTGGGAAACGTCCGGCTAAGTGGCTGGAATTACCATCTACAAAGGATTTTCTTTCATCGCTTAGTGAAGTCCGAAAATCGGACATCACTCACTTAGTAAAAACTGCCAGAGGAAATAGTAGCTCATTTCAGCAGGGTACATGGTTTCACGAAGATGTAGCCTTAGAGTTCGCCCGTTGGCTCAGTCCTCAGTTTGCCATTTGGTGCAACGACCGGATTAAGGAGTTGATGAAGTACGGAGTAACCGCCACTCCCCAGACCATAGACAGCGTACTTGCCGACCCCGACAATGCGATCCGGCTGCTTACGGCACTGAAAGAGGAACGCAAGGCGTTGAAAGCCGCCAACAAACAGATTGCCGTGCTGGAAGATCAGAAGAAAGTGTATCACTCCGAAAACCAACGGTTGCTGAAACTGAAAGACAAGCAGGATAAAATCATGCTGGAGCAAGCTCCGTTGGTGGAATATGCCCAGAATGTGCTTGACAGCTACGACACTTTCACCTCCACGCAGATAGCAAAGGAACTCGGCATGAGCGCACAAGCCCTGCACAAGTTCCTCAATGATGCCGGAGTGATGTTCAGGCACGGGAGCCAGTGGTTTCTGTATGCCAAGTACCAAGCCAAAGGGTATGTAAAGACACGGGAACACACCTACCAGCGAAAGGACGGGCGCACGGGGTTGTTCCTTACGACCGTATGGACGGAAGCCGGACGGATGTTCGTACGCAGGGTGGTGCAACTGAAACGATCCATGACAAATCCGCCAGCGGAATAAACGCTGAAATAATGTGTAATGTAATGAGGGGACGGAATCCACTCCGCCCCCTCACTCATATTACTATGAAATCCCTTGTGATAATAATGAGTTACCGCTATTTTCAATTCTCTTTAGCGAATCTGCAATCTCATCAAGCCTCTTGCAATAGCTCGTATTAGCTGCTATTTCCGCTTGATACACAAGATTCTGCTTCATCAATGCAATCTGATCACTTTGGTTTATTACAAAAGCATTCAACCGTCCGGCAATCACACCTCCTGTTTCTTCGCTCATGGAACGCACCGCACCAGTCAAAGGATCATCCGTTTCTTCTTCTGCCTCTTCGTCTTTCAACCATTTCTCGTTTTTAGAAAGGTAATCATCAGATATATTTTCCAACCTTTTCACGAAAGCATCAATTTGATCTTCCTCCCAAGCGTTTATTATTCCATCATCCATATAGTCAGCCATCATTCCCATAAGTTTTTCTACTTCTGGCTTTAGTTTATTCTTTAACTGGTCTATAATGGCTGTCTTTATGAGATTCTTTACAACATTGGCAGATTTCCCGGCTGCTTTTTCTCCTGCTGCCCAAGCATCAGCATAAGCACTGGCAAAATCGTCAATAGCACTTGATATATCCGAACCCATGATAGCCTCAATAATATTATATTTTGTGTTTTCGGCTATCTGTTTTTCGTTCTCTGCAATCTGATCCTCCCATTCTTTAATTCTGTCCCAATCAGTGTCTTTCTTATCCTTTTCCTCTTGTATTTGTTTGCGGATAAGTTCATTGGTTTTTTCCAGATTCTTATTTTGCTCCTCCAGCATACTCGCTTTATCAGTTGAGTATGCACGGGCTATGGCATCCCCTAAATCATCATAGACATCTGCCAAATCATCTACTTGATCTTGCATAGCCTGTATTCTCTTTTCATTCTTTTTGTCGTGCATCTTGTTGAACGCACCAATAACTCCCGTGATACCGCCTATCACCCCGGTAATGCCCCCAAGCAAATCCCCGGACATGATTTTACCGACACCCATTGCAGTTTGTCCCGCACCGCCCAGCACATCGGTAACGCCGCCTATCGTATCAGCCAAGTCATCGTTGCCGAAACTTGAAGCCAAAGAAGAAAAAGAACTCCCAACAGAAGTAAGCATTTGGTTGATTTCCTCTATACTCTTCACCATTTGCTCCGCTGCCGTCTGTACTGACTTTTTCAGCACGTTTATCTGTTCAGGAGAAAGGTTCTCCTTTTCAGCATTCTTTAGCTTCCTTGTTGCTTCAATATAGTTGTCAAAGGCAGTTCCCATAGCCTTAAAAGGATTCAGTTCAACAACCTTTTCCTTTGCTTCATTCAGGCTATCCACCAATGCTTGATAGTCCACGGGATTTAACTTCAAATCACCGCTTGCCATCTGTTTTTCTATGTTTTCAATCAGCTTGCTTATCTCGGATGTTGTAAGCACATCCAGATTTGCAAACAAATCCTGCCAATCCTTAGAGGCTTTCAACTGTTCTGCATTGAGTGCCGATAGTGCGTTGGCTTCTCCTTGATTGATACGAGCCAACAGTTCCTCATTATTCTTCACGGTATCGGATAAACGCATGGCATTGTAGTCTGCCATAATATCGTTTTTCCGCTCTTCGTAAGTCTTGAAGTCTTTGAGGATTGCTTCGTTGATTTCTTTTTGTACTTCCGCCTTTTTCTCGCTCAATCCCAATTCCGCCTCCGCTGTTTCGTCTTGGCTCAAATGGAAGTCGCCCTTATCCAGCTTCTCTTTTATTGTGGCTATGGCATCCAGTTTTTCCGTAAGGTTGGATGCCCGGTCTATGGTTTGCGCGATGCTTTCTCTGAATAAATCCATCGCCGATTTCGCCCCAGTTATCTCCCCATATTGCATTTTGAGCGATACAAGGAAATTATTCTCTCCCTCCGAAAGTCCGCCAATGGCACTTCTTTTCAACAAGTCATCATTATCATCCACCGTAAGGCTTTTTATCTGGCTCTCCAGATATTGTTTGAATGAAGCACCGCCTTTCAGTAAGTTTGCGAACTGTGTGTTCGCCACATCTTCGCCCAGATTACGCACCCAGCGGAAATACAACTCATACTGCTGTTTCTTGTAGGATATTTCACCATCAAACAACTTATTTTGCTCTCTCTGATAACTGGTATTCTCAATGCTTCTTCTCTCATCGAATCCGGCTTGCTCCGTTGCAGTCAATCCACCCATTCCGGCTGCTTTACGTGCTTCCTCCAGTTCTCTTTTCTCTCTGTCTATGCGATCCAGATTCTCTTTGTGCTGTAAGTCCAGAATGGCTTTACGTTTCTCATAGCCATCTTCCATGATAGAGATACGTGCCTCTTCCAGTTTCCGATCCGCTTCCAGTTGCTTGTCTTTTAACGGATCTGCCTTGTCAGCCTGTCTGGTAGTTGTCTTTGGTAGTCTTGATTCCAGCCCACTTATGGTTTTCGTCAGTTCCTTATATTTGGCACTATTGATAACCACATTTGAACGCTCTTCTTTAAGCTGCTTGATACGCTCATTTATGCCGGATTCAGTGTTAAGGTTGTCTGTCTTTGTGTCCCTTGCTCCCGTCAGTTCATCCATTAGCTTTTTGAGGCTCTGTAGTTCTGTTGTGTCAGCCTCAACCTTTACTTTCTTGGCATTGAGCGTGTCTATTTGGGTTTGAGTTTCCTGTATCTTCTTATCAAGCTCTTCAAAGGACATACTTACATAGTCCACACTGTCTGTTACTGGAGTGGCATCCTTTGGGGCAAAATAGGCACTAAGGCTATTATCAACTTGGTTAATAGCCTCGTTCATTTCCTTAGCCTTGTTTATCTGTGAGGTCAAGTAGGATTCTACTATACCCTTGAATCCGGCTATCTCTGCATCGGTGGCTTTGGTAGCTGCCTTTGTAGAGTTCAAGATGCTTGCTACAACCTCATTATATTGCTTAGTGAACGCATCCCCGGACATGGAAGCAAGCAACTTGGCATTATCCTCAATCTGGCTTCTTATGGCTTCCTGTACAGCACCTCCCATGTTCCGTATGTTTTCAGATGCTTCATATATCGGTACTTCGTATGTATCACCTCCAGTTGAGCGGTTTGTTACTGCCCATTTCTTTCCTGTGTCATAGCTTGCATTTCCCAATCTCTTTATGAAGTTGTCATAATTTTCATCTGACTTCTCCAGATATTCCTGTAGTTCCTGCTCGACATACTTAGCCTTGATCTTTTCGGCTGTAGTCTGCTGGATTGCGGCTGTCAGTTCGGCATACTTCAATTTCTGTTGGTCTATGGTGGCATTCTCATCAAGCAAAGTCTTGTTGTATTCCTTGCATATAGCATTGATTTTACGAATGGCATCACCATGAGTTTTCGTGCCTTTCTCCGTATTGCGAAGAATGGCAAACAACAAATCCAGATTATCAATCTGCTTTTTGGTGGTGTCCTGAAATTCTCCCATTGCATCGGTGGCTTCCTCTTCGGAGCTTTTGAACAATGTGAGCGCACTAACCAGCATTCCAACCAGTGAAAGAATCCACCCGATAGGATTGCTCTTCATGGAAGCCCAAAGAGCTTTCATTGCAAGGGTGGCTTTCTTCGTGATTGATGTTAATGCAGTCGTAACAGCCCCCTGTGTAGTCTTTGCCGCTGTGTCCGCAACAGAAGCGGCTGTAGCCTGTTTTGTGGCTGTAGCCTCCAACTGCTTGCGTTTGGTGTATAAGTCCGTTTGAGCGGCTAATGCGGCTTTTCTGGCGGCACTCTGGTTGTCCTGTGCTGCCTCCAGTTTCTTTTCAGCCGTTGCAATTCTGGTGGCATCCCCGGCTTGCCTTGCCCAATACAGTTCATACCGTGCCATTTCGGTTGCTTGCATGGCAGAAACAGCCGTTTGTTTGGCGGATTCCATCTTTTGTGCTGCCGCCTTGACATCGGTACGCATAGCCTCCAGAGTGGCGGCATTGTTCCTTTGCTTCGCTGCCACTTCTTGCTCCAGAGCGGCACGATATACGGCACTCTTAGCCGATAGGTCGGTTTTGCTAAGTGCCTCCCTTTGCTCAACCGTCAATACAGATGTAGCCACTGCCTCATAATTGGCAGAAGAGGTGGTAAGGTTAAGGTTTGATAAGTACTCCTGCTGTTGGGCTGTCAATAACTGCTGTATGGTGGCAATGCGGAGTTTCTTTACCAGATTGGCTTGCTCTTCCGCTGTAAGCTCCTTTTGCAAGGCGGCAACATGAGCCTGTTGTGCGGCTGTCATAGCCTTTGTTTGGGCTGCTGTTTGTCCCGTTATGTTGGCTTCCGCTTTCAGTAGGGCGATCTTAGCCTGCTTAACGGTATTGTCTATCATGGCAACACCCGTGTAGCCCTTAGTTGCAAGGGTATTCAACACGATTGCCGCCTTATAGCTTCCGTAAGCAATGGTAACAGCCTGTACGATACGGATAATCTGATCCATATTCTCCACAAGGTCTATCGCACCCTGAATAGCCCCAGTGAACAAATCCTGATTATCCTGTCCGATCTTGTTGAGCGCACTATCCCAAGCATCGCCCAAGTTGGAAAGCATACCAGTAAGCGACTTGCTTTGCTCTTGCATGAGGTTGAAATATATTCCTCCCTCACTGGTCATGTTCTTAAATGCCTTTTCAACTTCCGGGAATCCAACTTTACCCTCCGTTACCAGCTTGTTCAGTTCCTGCCTGTCTGCGTTAAGCACCTTTCCCAACTCTTCATAGATAGGAATACCACGCCCGGCAAACTGGCGAATATCCACCGTGTATGCCCTGCCTTGCGATCTCAATGTTCCATACAGATAGATAAGATCGCCAAGTGGCGCACTCACACCAGAAGCCACGTTTCCAAGCATCACGATCTCATCTACCACGCTTTCCACATTCGAGCCGAAAGCAAGCATCTGTTTTGCTCCTTGCGCTATGCTGGTAAGGTCAAACGGAGTTCTGGCGGCTGTATCTACCAGTTGCGACATAAGCACCTGTGATTTTTCGGTACTTCTCAACATGGTATTGAAAGCCAGTTCAAGTTGCTGGAACTGCCCACGCACTTGCACTATGCTTTGCACAAGGCTCATCATTCCTTGCCCAACAAGGTAGGAAACAATGTATCTCGCTCCGTTTTGCGCAAAGGTCAGAAACGATTGCTCCATGCGGTTTGCTTCCAGCACGGCATTATCAGAAGCGTTTTTGATATAACGCCCCATCGCTTCGCTTGATACCTTGAAATCATCTATATCAAGAGTGGCTTTGAATGCTAATGCTCCACCTATATTTTCCATACTAAATTAAACCTTTGACATAGTTCTTAATATCTTCTTTCGTTTTGAGTTCCCTATGGATAACCTTGCCTCCCTGCGGTGGTTTCGGCAACCCGTTCTCATCCGTTTCTGTTTTCGGCATCGGCTTAGTCTTTGCCATATCCGCCAACATGATCTCTACATTCATCCAAGAGATACCCCAGAGCAAGTAATCATAGCTCCAGCCGAATAGTTTCAGCAATTCCGCACGATTACCCCACGGGCTGTTTAGCCCTGTTACTCTATCATATCCGCTCTGCTCTTCGGTTTCGTTGTCCCTACTTCCCTGATTGATATGATAGAGGACGTAAAACCCCCGGCATTCATCATCTGGCTTATCACATCGGCAAGCTGCTTCAAGCGTGGTACGGTCAGATGCTCAATGAAGAAGTCACGGAGTATCTTTGTCTGTTTGCTTACTGGATTGGTGATTGAGCCGTTGTTGATTACTGCAACTGCGGCTATCTCTGCCATGAGGGAAATGTACTTGAAATACTTCTTAGCCTCTTGCGTGGGCTGTTCCTGTATCTTTTCCTCATTGAGTTCTATTTGTAGGTACAGTTTCCTCAAATAGTCAATAGTACCCAGATAGAGCGGCTTTACATGAAACTGGCGCATATACACCTCAACCATCTTGCCCTTATCGGTGTCCGGCATTTCCATTACTGACACATTCCAATCTTTAGGAATCCGCCTGTCATGCCATACCTTGACATGGTTAGGGAAATGCTTGTTCCACCAACGTACCCACTTTGGAGGCTTCACCGGGTTAATCTTCAAAGGCACGGAGAATTTCACCCCCATATCCAGAAGTGCCTGTATCGCTTGCTCTTCTATTTCAAGCTGTTGTTCTCTTGTCAGTTCTTTTGGCTTTTCTTCCATAGATATTTCTGTTAAAAAGAAAGCCCCCTACGTTGCTTGCAGGAGGCTTTCCTGTTACATAAAAGCATCAGGATTACGCTTTAGTCGGATCGGTCATAGCCTCATCAATTTGCAACTCGGCTTGATACTGGATCGTGAGCGGCACAAGGCAGATACCCGTTGAAGAGTAGGTAATCTCGAACTTCGGAATGATCCTCACATTCGGGCAACCGATAAACAAGCCCTCTTCCGGCTGCTGCCAAATGGCAAATTCCTTATAAGGCAGTTTCTTAGGTCTTACCCACTTACGGTTAGGAGTTTCCCCCTCTACAGTTCCGCCAAAATAGCGTGCAAGCAAATCCAGATCTGGATCCATCAGCGAAAGTGCCAATGTGGTTTCAGTTTCGCCTACCTGTGTAATCTTCTTGCTTGAAGTTTCTGACTTATGTACCGTTGTTTCAGGGTCAGAATCGGTAAGCTGGCAAGTGTCTTGATACACATCGCCAAGATCTTTCCAACCAGAGCCTTTTGCTGGCATAGTACCGTCAGCTCCCGCATCGGCAACATAGATCTTCTTCAATCCCATTGTTGATAATACTGGCATAGTCGTAAAATTTATTGGTTCATTTTCTTTTCTCTAACTGTTATCTCCAAAGCGATAGAAACAAAGTGTTCGTTATGGTCTGGCTCTTTGATAGGAGGATTGATCAAACCGATATTCCAGTTATAACCGCTTCCTATCTCATAGTGGTTCTGCAAGACTGCAATAACCTTTTTCCTTATGTCTATCAGCCTCTGGTAGTCTATTCTGTACACGGGTGGATTTGTACGCTTCTTCACCTTATCCGGCACATGAATGTTTACATTGATTTGCCCGTAACGCACGGATTCCTCACCGTCTATTGCATGAGGGACTATAATCACATCTTCTTTGCTGTAGTCGTTACGTTCATAGTCAATGCTCCCTGTAATCATGGTTTTTACTTCACTTCCCACAAGCATTTGATACACCCGTACCGCTATCTCTTCCGTTGTAATCATAACACACCTCCGAACAATTCATTTGCCTTTGATTTGGCTTTTGCCATAAGTTGATTCATTGCGGCTGGAAAATCCTTTTTGGCTTTCAGTTCTGCCGGAAGAATGACATTGTAACCCTTAGCCTCAACGTAAGCTGCGTAATTCATCCCGGCTACTATAATGAGAGAGAAAGCATCAGGCAAGCTGTTAGCCATTTGCATAGCCACTTTAAGGCTTGCTTTAGCTCCCTCATTGTTAGGCTGGTTTTCCCCACTAAAGTATTCCAGTTTCTTATTACGCACTATCGCATAGGATATAGAGTTTGTGAGGTTTCCCGTCCTGTCTGTATAGCTGTGCTTCTCCTTAGCGTACTTCACAAGGCTTTCGCCAAGAAACTTCAATAGGTATAGTGTTGCGTTTTCAAGTCTTACTTGAAACGCTGCCACTGCCTGTGAAATGACACTGCTATGATTGTTAGTCGGAGCTATCCCCATATCTCAATGTATCTTCTATTAAGATTATCCACACCTTGAATCTCGAAAACTGCCACCTTGCCATCCTCACTTGTGATCTGTACTGTCGTTGCAATATCCATATTTCCTTTGAAGCACTTTGGTATAAGTACATCGTAAGTGTACTGGTGCATTTGCCCGTCTGTACCGATCTTTTGTTTGGCTGGCACGAATGTTTCTATCTGGCACTCGCAACCGTCCATCCAGTCGCCCGTTTGAGGCTCTGAAACAATAAACCCGGTATTCGGATCTATTTGCTCATCCTGAATTTCCTTGTATTTGAAAGTACCGTTATATCTCATGGCTACCACATATTAGATCCGTCCGTGATAGACGGGACTTCGACAAACTCCGAGGCATCCAGACCGTTTTCACTGCAAATAGCCTTGATACGCTTCTTTAGCTCATCCACGCTGTACCCTTGTGAGGATTTGCCCATGCTGTCACTTGTGAGGACAACCATTTTCTTTAGCACCTTGATAGCGGCAATGGCAATAGGTTTCCTATCCGTTTCCGCATTGTATTCGGCATCAGAATTGCCCACATTCGCATCAGCAAGAGCCTTTTTCAGCGCAAGAGGACTTGGCGTATATGGTTCAAGCTCACCGATCAGAGCATCGTATTTTGTCAAATTACCCATCTTAGACCTCCTTGTTAAGTATTTCAGAGAGTGAAGCGGCTTGCTCTTCCGTCAGTTCCTCCAGCTTCTTAGAAACACCTTTTACCCCGGCATTCTTGGCGGCTGGATTACCGATTTCTTCAAGTGCTGCTTTCACCTCATCAAGTCCGTATTCTTTCTGTTGGAATGAGATTGTTTCAGGCTTCTTCTCATCAGCCTTTTCATCATTCCCATCATCAACAGAAGTAATCTCACACATACCACGCTTCACAAGGTCGTTTACCCTGCTTAGGTCGTTTGTGGTAAGAAGATCGCCAGACTTGTAAATAGTCTGGTGATCATTCTTATCTCTGAAAGGCTTTAATACTACCAGTTTCATAGTTTAGCCCTCCATAAGAGCATCAATGCCCTCAAACTCCTGCTTGGTGCAATACATACGCTCGTTTCCGTTGGCATCTGCCGGGATCGTCTTTTCGGAAATGCCCCTTACCTGCATACAGATAATGGCATTAATATCCGTAATAATAGGCAGCAAGCGTCCAGATCCTTGCGTAACTTCACCTGCCACCTGACCAGTGGATTCACCAGTACGCCACTTGGCGATACGGATTCCGTTACCAGCGTTCATGTAGTCCACATCGTCCTCTTCCATGAGTTCGCTGTCCTCAATAGACGGCTGGATTTCACCGATAACTCCGGCTGGCTTGATACAGATAAAGTTGTGATTCCACGGCTCAACAGATCCACGCTTTCCGTCTTTGTCCTGTCCCATCTTACGGGTGACAACCGTAATGTTCGGGATTTCGTTTTCACCCAAAAGGCTTTCAAGTTGGGTTTTGGTGACGGTCTGCGCCTGTTTGTCGTTTCCATGCACCAGCAAGCGTGTGGTTTGATCCATACGCAACCAGTAGTAGAGATCCTGCGACATCAGGATTTCGCCCGGCTCAATTCCCTTTTGGCGAAGATCGGCACAAATGGCAGCAAGCACCAGAACGGGGCTTAACTTGCCTGCCTTAGTGTTTGCCGTAGTCCAGTTGAAAGCCGAAACGAGCTTGTTAGCCTCATCCATGTTGTAGTCGATCTCAAACTCCCTACCACCCGGATTGTTGATAGCTGGTTTGAACTGTGCAACACCCCAGTTGGAGAATGCCATAAGCGCAATGAAGTCCATGACATCTTTGCAGCCCAGATAGGCATCCTGCACATCCGCTTTGAGCGTCTTTTCGATCTCCCTAACCTTTTGAGCCTCCGAAAGACGGGGATTCTCGTACACTTCCATCAGCTTGCGATAGGTACGGGCTGGCATAAAGAACTTGTGACCCACACGGGGTATCTCCTTAGTCCAAATATCGAAGCCGTCAGAGCGTCTTTGAGGGGTAGGTGATTCATCAGCAAGCAGCGTAGCCATGAAGCGCAACCGATACTTGCCCATAATTCCCTCCGCTGTCAGTGACATTTGAGGGGTATTGTAGGTAAACCAGTTATCGGAGTACATCTTCTGGAACAAGGCTACTTCCCTTTCAGAAGCCTTATCGAAAGCCTTGCGCCACGTTGCCAGAAAGTCAATGGGTCTGCCATCCTTGTACAGACCTTTGAATTTTGAATAAATTGATTTCATGCGTTATCCTCCTTTCTTTAGAATGATTGAGTGAGTTTAACGTGCGGATTGGCTTTCAGGAACTTTCCTGTAGTGTCTTTCTGGCTTGCCGGGATAGGCGGAACACGCCTTTCATACATTGCGTATTGCATTGTATCTGCCGACACATCAATGCCAGTTTCAAACTCGCTTACCTCCACATCGTAGATAGTTACAGCGTTAGCCTCACCGATTTCAGCGGCATTGGAAGATTTATCCACTACCTCCACCAGTACATCATCCTTAGCAAGCCCGGTGATTTCTTTGGAAAGCGTGATAATGTAGTTTTCGTTCTTAGCCTCAATCTTGGAGATAGAAACAGCATCGGCAAAAGTGCCAGAAATAGCACCAGCCTTAGCCACCTTATCGCCAACAGCGAAGCAAGGAGCAAAAAACTCATCCACCAGCAAGCGAACGATCTTCTTATCATCGCCATCCACCTCCACCACCTTAGCGGTTTTCACCACGCTAACGAGCCGGGTTTGCTCATCGTAGATTGCAAGAGTTCCAGCCGGGATAGTGTCGCCAACATTGAAACGCTGTTTGGTGACATCCAGATTGAAACCGCCTTGCACAATAGAGGGACTACCCGTAAATATCGGGCGTTCCCCTGTAAATGAGTGCTTTTTCCTTTTCATTGCGATTTTATTTAACAGTGATTGATTCCAGCAAGCTATCAGCAGCTTCATCTATCTGTTTTTCGCTTGCCGCTTTAGAACCCTCTGAATCATCAGGCGCAAGACCTGCCGTAATGAAGTCTTGTTTGAGATTTGCTACAGCCTCTTCTATATCCTCATCATCGGATATGGATTTGGCAAAGCGATCACGGAACTTAGCCGGAATCTTGTGCTTTGCCATAGCAGCGTTAATATCCGCCATGCGCTTTGCCTTGTTTTCGTCAACCTCATACTTAGCCAACTTCTCTTCCAGAGCCTTAATCCGCTTCTCATTAGGATCATCCTTTTTGTTGGGATCATCGCCAGAGCCTTTGCCGCCCTTATCGTCTGGATCGTCATCTTCTCCGTCCTTTTTCCCTTTCTTGGAATCATCCTTTTTCTTGTTTGCCCATCTGGTAGCTTCTCCCTGACTTTCAGTAGCCACGTCAGCTATCAGGTTTGCAGTCGTTTCAATCGCTGCATCATCGGTCGAATCATCCTCAATGCTGCCACCCAATTTTTCGGTTATCGCTTTAAGGTACTTCTCCGATAGACCAGTGTCCTTACACAAGTCCTTGACCTTTTCAAAGAGTTTCTTATTCATACTTGAATTGCATTTATAGTCCGTTAATATGTGACTTCTACAGCGCAAATATAGAAAATAATTCTGTATATATGTGTTTGTTGAACACATAAAGAAGATTTTTTAGCCTTAAAATGCCTGTTTTTCTCAGTATGCAGAAAATATTTCCGTAAATTCACCCTGTAAATGCCATTTCGTCAACTCTGCGTGTCGGCACAGCCGTACTTTTGCGGTGTGCAATGGCATAGGAAACAACAAGAGTATTAACCAAGTGAAATGTTACAGAAATGGCAGAAATCAATTATTCAGTAGCGGCAATGAAGAACCCTATGAAGCAAAGCGAGCCGCCAAAGTATTATGCGAAGATGCAAGCCAGCGGCATAGTGGATATGGACGATCTGGCAGAAGAAATCAGTTATGCAACTACCCTCACGGACGGGGACATCTTGAACGTGCTTCGTGCGCTCATCAAGCAGATGAAACGCCACCTGAAAAGCGGCAAGATTGTGAAGCTGGAAAAGTTCGGCAACTTCCAGTTTCAGATATGCAGCGAGGGCACAGAAACCGAAAAGGAGTTTACCCCTGCGTGCATCACCAAAGTAAACATCCAGTTCCGACCGGGCGCATTGTTGAGAGAGGTGCAAAACCTTGACACCCTTACTTTCAAGAAAGTACCCAAGAAGAGCGAAAGCAGCGGCAACACTTCCGAAGATGAAGATGATTCATCCGACTATGAAGAGAACCCGTTGGGATAATCACTACATAGCCATTGCATAGTGAAGAGTGAACTACTATATAGTAATTGAACGACTACCCTATAGTAACGCAACATTTACTATAGGGTAATTTTTTATCTTAGAACGAGCGTATGAAAGCAATCAGAATGGGCGAACTCGCCTGCCAATACTTCCCGAACTCCACCAAGCGGAGTGCCGTAACGCAACTCCGGCGGTGGATCATCCTTTGCACCCCGTTAAGGGAGCGGCTGGATGAGCTTTGTTTCCAGAAAGGGCAACGCATACTGACACCACTACAGCACGAGGCGATATTGAAGTTTTTGGGAGAGCCGGGTGAATAGGTGTGTTTCTTGGACACATAATCAACCAACGAACCAAAATTTGCGAGCCAAATACTTTTTTTATTGAGGCAATATATCTATATTTGCAACGTAAAAAGTGCCGGAATGCACAAGCTGTACTCCTTGCACTATAATAAGGAACTTTAGGGATGCCCTTTGCGGTGTCCCTTTTTCATTAAAAGACAAATGAATGAAAACCGCAACAACAATAGAAGAACAAATTCAGTTGCTCCATAGCAGGGGCATGGAGTTTCCCAATGAGGAAAAGGCTAAGGAAATCTTGCTGGATATTGGTTATTACCGATTGGGCTTTTACTGGTTTCCATACGAGCGTACCTATCCGGCAAAGAACAACCGCAACCATAAGTTTAAGGATAACACCTCTTTTGAAAATGTGGTTACGCTCTATTATTTCGACCACGACATAAGAAGCATCATCGCCCCTTACCTGTATCGGATAGAGGTTAACTTCCGCACATTCCTCACTTACACGGTTTCCAACAGATACAAGAACAATCCCACATGGTTTGCCGATCCACGGATTGTAAGCAGTGACTTTGTAGCCTATCTGCCTAATTGCTATAAGACGATATGCAAGAATGAGGCTATCAAGCACCACCATAGCAAGTACATCAACGACATATACGCCCCGGCATGGAAAACATTGGAGTATATGACATTCGGGGATATTCTCTACTTGTACTCCAGCCTGAAAGACCAGACGCTGAAAGAAGCGATAGCCCTACATTATAATATAAGGAACGTAGATGTGTTTGAAAACTACATGGGTACGTTGCGAGTGATACGCAACCTGTGTGCGCATGGTCATAACATCTACGATTTGAAGCTGCAAAAACGCATCCGCAAAGGCCCGATAGCGGAACTGAAAGGAAACAGGTTGCACGATTTGGCGGGCGGATTGCTGGTGCTGACCTATATTCTCAACTCCATTTCAATGAATAGGGTACAGGATTTGCGCTACAAGCTGAATCTTTTGGTGTCGCAACCGCAAATCAGCAACATAGAAGATGTGATAAAGGATTTGAAAGACTTTATTAAAGAAAGCAAGTAAATGTGTCATTTGTAACATACACAATGCGGATATTTGGTATATGTAATATGCACAATCCGTGTGTTTGTAAAACACATAATTGTATCATAACTGAAAAAACGCAACGCTGGATGCCTACATTTAGAAAGAAATAAACTATCTTAGCGGACTAAAAATTTGTATCATGTGCAGAATATCTAAAGAAACGGTTATCCGGGCGAATGAAAAGACAATGAAACGTGGCAGAGTGCATGATTGCTCTTCCCCCGTTGTGGACGGTGCTATAACAGTATCTGCCCGCTATCGTGGCGTGGTATATTCCCAAAAGGTAGATGTACGGAGAATGCAAGAATCCTACAGTCGTTCATTTAAAGCAGTAAGGAATGGCAAGACAATATAACTTTATATACAAGCAACTGGTGGAAGATGAGAGCGATATTGTGGGCAATATCGCTTATTCTTTATATAAGGCAGACAAAATAAACTTTATTGAGGACTTTAAGGCAAAGCACAATGGCAGCGAACCAACGGAAGCAGACTTTCAGCCATTCCACGACATTTGCTGTATGGAAGCTAATATAAACCGATACAAGATGCAAGCCCTCAACATCTTGCAAGGCTTTTTGGATGATACGCTTTCGGCTACCATTAAACAGGTAGAGAAAGATTTGGAAAACGATTATAAAAAGGAGTTGATGGGCATTGTGGGAAAAACCACCGTAAAATCGTTCTCTTGGAATGTATTGCAAAATATCGTAGGAGCATTTGCGTTTATGCTCATCATGTGTGCCATTGTCTTTCTGCTCAAATTCTCCGAACATCAATACACGTTTACCATAGGAGGCAGCGGAAGTGCCAAACTGGAAGTAGTCAAAAGTACCCCTAATGACACGATCGTTGTACCCGCTCAACAAAACAAATAATCTATGAGAAAGTTTTTATTCGTGCTTTGCCTGATAGCTTTGACAACAGGAAATGCGGTTGCGCAAATTGGAAGCTCAGAAAACCTTGAAGCGAAAAACGGATTCAAGTATTTTATACTTGGAGACAGCATATCGAAGTATTCAGATAAAATAGAACTGGTTAAAGGCAGCAATGACACCTATTCAGCCACCGATACCACCTTATTAAAAATAGGAGATGAGATAAAATTATCCATGATTTTAATCAAAACCTACAATGGCAGAATCTTATCAATAAGCCCGATGGCAAAATCTGAGTACTCATATAAGATGCTGAATGTGTTTCTGGCAGCTTATGGAAGATGGAGCCATAGACCCAATCAATATATGGATAAGTACTTTTGGTTTTCTCCAAACAAAAAGGTTAAGCTATATTTCTACGGAGAGAAACTGGACAAATGGATTTTTGCCACATTTACGGACATGGAACTTG
>OQVI01001581.1_pt1 | contig 15552 bp, 16 predicted proteins | sample 1691651 | NCBI WGS metagenome assembly OQVI01 (sample SAMN03418287, study PRJEB22391) | human gut metagenome | biome: human-gut; feature: organic feature; material: feces | host: Homo sapiens | place: Italy | collected 2013-04
GCATGAACGAAAGTTCATGCGGAGTTTGGAAGCCCCGTCTATATTCGCGAAAGCGGATTAGGCGGGGAGGGTTCACAAAAAGTTCTTTGATGGCAGCGAACTGAGAGAATGCCTGTTTGGTTTGGCTGAAGAAAGGAGGAAAAAGGAATGTTAAAAAAATACACAAAGCCTTATCCTACAATTGGTGATATTATCACCGGTAAAAATTTTGATTACGTTTCTTATCGTGGATATGACGAGAAACGGGATTCCCCGCCGGCAACCGGCAATAATATTGATGGCGAATTCTGCGGCTGCTTTAAGGTGGCAGATGGAAAAATAATTCCGCTTGACGGCGATTCTTACTACGATAGCGAAGACGTCATTGCATCCGAAGAGTGGACCATGCCGGATGAGGGAATTGAAAAAGGGCTGACAGTTGTCGTTGAGATGGAATTTGTGCCAGCAGGAGAACTGGATGAATATTTAAAAACTTATCGCAAAGAAAGAGAGGAGAATAATCATGAGAGCAATTGATATTAAATGGGATACTGACGGTGATGAGGAGATTTTAAAAACACTCCCGAAAGAAATGGACATTCCAGATGACGTTGATGAAGAGAATGTTGCCGACTGGCTGTCTGATGAGACCGGTTTTTGTGTCTTTGGTTTTGTTCTGGAAGCAGAAAAGAATTGGCTTTGTTCTGGAAACAGAAAAAAAAGACAAAACGAAAACGTTAAAAAAATCCAGGACAGACTTGACCTGTTGACAGGCAAAAAACCACTGCAGAACGTCAAGGACTTAAAGAAATGTTTTGTCCCCGTATGTACAAATGGGTACTCTGCCGTGGATGATGGCGAACCGAGACTTTACCGCAGGGAAGACCTGACACAATGGGCAAAAGAAGCCTTTAAACGCGGAGAGAAATTCTTTTACGCTGAGCCTGTAAATCCAAATCATCCGTATGGCAGATTGCGGCTGACAGAGCCGAATTACGTATATCGCCTGAATAAGACTCTGACAAAAGAGGAGTTTGATGCGGTGTTTAAGGATATTGCGGATTGAAAAACTGAAAAATAGAGCATTTTGTATTGAACCTCCGGCATTAGCCGGAGGTTCTTTTGTGTGTCGTGGAATAAAAACAAAAACTGGCGGCTTTTTTCGTTTGCGTAAGCCGACAGAATATGATAAAATAAATTCAGAAAAGTATAGAAAAGAGATTGAAACTATGCGAAAAAAGACTGATTTAGAAGCGGTAAAAGAAACGCTGAAGCTGTTTTTGTATATGCCAATAGAAGAGACCGATTTATCTCCAATTATAATTCAACATCCAATCTTTGATACTGGATATTCAAGTGTTGATGGTAAAATTGTTGATATTACAAAACCGGAAGGGCTTCAAAAAGCAACCAAAAAGATGGAAGAAAAAATAGACAGCACCGATACACTGATAAGATGTTCGTACATTATAAGAAATTCGTATTATCTGACATTTCTTAAATACATTAAAGAATATTTATCGCTGCAAGACTTCAGTCTGCTGCTTGGAAAATTTTGGACAGAAGAAGAAAATCCGAATGGAGATGTGAATGTGTCAGTGTCTCTTGCGGCAAGGTGGTTTCGACTTGCAGATAAAAAATCGCTGATGTATGATGATGAATATGAAACATATACAGCTTTGCCGGAAAGTTTTATTGCTTATCGCGGTGTTGCACCTGGAAGAAATCCTAATGGAATGTCATGGACGAGAGAGTATGATAAGGCAGAATGGTTCTCAAATCGTTTTGGTGAAGGATATGTTTTGGAAGGAACGGTAAATAAAAAAGATACCCTTGCTTTCTTCAACAGACGAGGAGAAGAGGAAATCGTAATTGAGGCTAAAAATGTCCAAAACAAGCAAAAAATATAAAGAAAGCAGGACAAGAATGAGCAGAGCAATATATGGTATATGCGTCGATGATGTCGACATCAATCAGCGGAAGCTTCTGAAGCTGATGAAAGAAACTCCATCCGATTTTCCATCTGACAGCAAATCTGTATACGATGATTACATCGCGGTATGTAACACAGAAAGTATGCTTATCAGCCCGGATGAGTGGATAAAGAACTATGTGTTCACAATAAACGAATGCGAAATGCACGGAATCGGCGCGCTGCTATACAAAAATATGCGGCTGAACAACCCGGAAAAAATGATTTTCTGTACAACCGGGGCTGATGGCCGGGTATACCTTGGCCTGCCGATAAGCGAGTCTTGGAAAATATGCAAAGACATGACCTATACGACCAATAAGGAAATCCAGGACACACTGAAAAAATACATCGGAAAAATCAGCGACGACGGAGACAAAGCAAAAATATCTACAATTAAATACGATTAACCCGGCGGGCTTTTGCCCGCCGTATTTTTTGCCTGCAGAACTGCGGGCTTATTTTTTTTGCAAAAAAATAATACGCTTTTTCAAAATTTCGGCATACTAGATATAGCAAAAGAAACAAAGAATCAAATTTGGAGGGAAGATAATGCATAAAAAAACTACAGATGATGGTCAGTTAAGCCTTTTTGAGCCTGCTGAGGAGAAAATCATCAAGCAGGAGTATTCAGATATTATGAAACAGTCATATATTGACTATGCAATGAGTGTAATCATCGCAAGAGCGGTACCTGATATCCGTGATGGTCTGAAACCGGTGCAGCGCCGTATCCTGTATGATATGGGTGAAGAGCTGGGACTGGATTATAATAAGCCTTACAGAAAATCAGCGCGTATCGTTGGTGATACAATGGGTAAATTCCACCCGCACGGCGATTCATCCATATATGACGCGATGGTTGTGATGGCGCAGGACTTTAAACGTGAAATTCCACTTGTGGATGGTCACGGTAACTTCGGTTCAATTGAGGGTGACGGAGCTGCTGCACAGCGATATACAGAATCAAGGCTTCAGAAAATTACGCAGGAAAATTACCTGGCTGACCTGGACAAAAAAGTTGTGGACTATGTCCCTAACTATGACGAAACAGAAAAGGAGCCTGAGGTACTGCCCGTAAAAATTCCAAACTTTTTAATCAACGGCTCTGAAGGTATCGCTGTCGGTATGACTACTTCAACACCGTCTCATAACTTGGTGGAAGTGTTGAAAGCGGAAGAATATTTGATTGATACCCCAGGTGCCAGCATTGAAGAGCTGATGGATTTTGTGAAAGGCCCGGACTTCCCTACTGGCGGCATTGTGGCAAACAGTAACGACCTTTTGGAAATTTACAAGACCGGAGCAGGAAAAATCAGAGTACAAGGCAGGGTGACACATGAAAAAAACAGACAGGTAAACCGCCTTGTTATTACTGAAATTCCGTATACAATGATTGGCGCCGGTATTGCAAATTTCTTAAATGACGTGGCAATGCTTGTGGATTCCAAACAGATTCCGGATATCGTGGATATTTCAAACCAGTCATCAAAAGAAGGCATTAAAATCGTTCTGGACTTAAAGAAAAACGTGTCTGAAGAAGACGCCGAAAAAATTAAGACTGTCCTGCTCAGTAAAACAAAACTGGAAGATACCTTTGGTGTCAACATGCTGGCTATCGCAAACGGACGCCCGGAGACACTTACATTAAAATCTGCCCTGGAATATCACATCAGCTTCTTATTTGAAATCAATACACGCAAATATACAACAATGCTTGCAAAAGAAAAAGAAAAAGCAGAAGTGCAGGAAGGTTTAATCAAGGCGATTGATGTCTTGGATGCCGTGATTGAAACAATCAGAGGCAGTAAGACAAAAACAGAAGCAAAAGAATGCTTAATGACGGGCAATGTTGACAATATAAAATACCGCATCGCGGAAGATAAAAAGATTGCAAAAACCTTTGACTTTACAGAATTGCAGGCGGACGCAATCCTGGATATGCGTCTTTCACGTCTGATTGGCTTGGAACTGGAAGCCTTAAAGAAAGAAAATGAAAAAACAAAACAGAATATTGAAAAATATATAAAAATCCTGAGTGATAAAAAATATATGAAAAAAGTAATCAAAGATGATTTAGAGAGTATCATTAAGGAATACGGACAGCCAAGAAAAACAAGCATCAAAAATATTGAGAAAGCAGTGATTAAAAAAGAAGCACCGAAGGCTTTTAAAGAAGTTGTGCTGATGGATAAATTCGGATATGTCAGGGCTGTGAGTGATACAGTCTATGAAAAGAATAAGGAAGCCGCAGACTCTGAGAGTAAATGGGTCATTCCGGTGATGAGCGATGATAAGGTTGTGTTTATTACAGAAAACGGAATCATGCATACTGTGCCAGCAAATAAGATTCCATTTGGCAAGTTCAGGGACAAGAGTATTCCGGTTGATAATGTTTCAACGCTGGATACTACAACAGACTTTATTCTGTATGCTGAAGCGATGAAAGGTATGGCATGCGAAAAGGTTGTTAATAATTATATTATGGTAACTAATTTGGGCGGCGTAAAGAAACTGCCTGGTATTGAATTTAACGTGAAATCAAAAAATACTAAGTACATCAAGCTGAAAGACGGTGAGGTATGTACGAATTTTGTGAAAGTGAAGAAAACTGAGCCAGAAATCGTGCTTGTAAGTGAGGCCGGAAGGTTCTTGCGGTTTTCCGCAGCAGACATCCCTGAGAAAAAGAGGGGAGCCGGAACGGTTGCCGGTATCGCAATGAAGGACGGAGAAAAGCTGAGTGATGTGTTCTTTGTATGGCCAGAGGATGTAAAGAAAGCGGCGGAAGCTGGAAATGAGGAGCCGCCGGCTGGAGAGAATAGCGAAGAAAAGAATAAAGATGATGCCGGAAGTGTAAACCTAATGCCGGAAGCAATGCCGGCAGGCGAGAAAGAAATGTCTGTAGATGAAACGGCGGCAGCGAAAGATGACGTCATACCAGCTGGAGAACAGCAGCCAGCTGAGTTGATTTTAACCTTAAAGAACAAAAAACAGATTCCGTTTTCTAAACTGGCGAAAGCAAAAAGGGGAGGAAAAGGAACGCTTAAAAAAATATAATGTAGCGAAAGCAGGAGGTGTATAGTATGTGGCTTTGGATTATCGTAGCTGTTGTGACAGCAGTGCATGCGGCGGTCATCAGCGATGAGGAGAATAGACGGATAAGAAAAGCGAAAGAAGAAATTTTCGTCAAGTATTCGAGAATCTGATAGGTATTTAGAAAAAGAAGAAAAGGGGAGATTGGCCGGTAATTGGCTTCTTCCTTTTTTTTGTTTTTTGTCGGTTTTGCCGGCAAGAGATGGAATTCCAAGGATGGAATATCTGTAATGTAATGCCCGCAAAACAAAAAAAAGAAAGAAGCAGCAGATGTCCGCTGTTTCTCTCTCTTTTAATTAATGTCAGGAATTCTGGTCTTTGTGTCCGTCAAACTCTCCGTTTTTGTAGGCCTTCATCATCTGATTCTTCTCGTCCTGCGTCATACCGGAAAAGAAAGAAAATGCCTGCATAAAGGTTTCTGCCCCGATTTTCCTGGAGTCAAGAAAATTATGTGTTTCCTTAATTATGTTTCTTTCACCAAGCTGGTTTTGCATAGATTCGATAATTGTCAGGTATGCATTGCAGAGGCTGTCTGGATTGTAATCCAAACATTCGAGATGCTCATACAGTTCTCTGTACAGGTACTTAATTGCAACCTGTTTTTCTTTTCTTTCTTCTGGTGTTAAACATTTTTTCATAGTGTATGCTCCCTTCTTATTCGTGAAATATTTTCATATTTAATATGCTGAAAACAGCACGACAAAAAAGAGGATGCGTTACCATCCGGTGCCGTCAAATTCACCATCAAATTCACCATTCTTAGATGCCTCAATTATCACACTTCTTTCGTCTGGAGTTAATTCAGAAAAAAAATTAAATATCCGAAGCATGGCCTTAAAGCTGATTTGTTCTGCACGAAGAACACTGTGAGTTTCCTCAACTACATCTTTCGCTCCAATCTGGCGTTGCATAAATTCAATGATTGCCTGATATGCCTTGCAGAGATTATCTGGCTCGCCGTTCAAATAGTCCAGGCGTTCTTTCAGCTCTCCGCGAAGGTATTTGATGGCAGTTTTCTTTTCCTGCCTTTCTGTCTGTGTTAAACATTTTTCCATATTAATTTCTCCTTTCGTGTTTGCGAAATATTTTCATATCTAATATGCCGGAAAACAAAACAACAAAAAAAAGAGCCGTAGGAACGGCTCAAGTTGTGACTGATGGTTCAAAGTCCACTGACTTTGCTGGCAAGTTAATACCATCCATGACCATTAAACGCGTTGTTCTTATAAGCATCAATCACCGTATCTCTTTCTTCCGGTGTCAGGTCAGAAAAGAAATTAAATGCACGGATTAACGTCTCAAATCCGATTTTCTCATTGTGAAGAAAGTCGTTAGTTTCTTTAACAATATCTCTTGTCTCAAGCTGATGCTGTATTGACTCAATAATTGTCTGATATGCTTTGCAAAGATTGTCTGGCTCGCCGTTCAAATAGTCCATGCGGTCTTTCAATTCTCCGCGAAGATATTTAATAACGACTTCCTTTCCCTGTCTTTCTTCCGGTGTTAAACATTTTTCCATATCGATTTCTCCTTTCGTGTTTGCGAAATATTTTTCATATCTAATATGCAGGAAAACAAGACAGCAAAAAAGAGCCGTAAAAACGGCTCAAATTATGGTTAAGAAGTTAATCTTCCTCGGTATCGCAATATGGCATGACATATTCCTCTATACCAAAGCAGCTGATGTCATACTCCGGATACATCTTAAACAGCTTATTCATAGCTTTCTTTTTGGACTTTGCATAAATTCTGTCGTAAATGATTTCACCTTTCACATCAACCCAGTTATCCTCGTCATCCATAGCTTCCTCTTTCCATTCGGAAATATCATCCTTTGGTTCGTCCGATACCGGCGGCAGGCACCCCTGCGCATCTATGGTGTCGACTGTGATGAGATAGCATTTTTTAGGTTTCAATATCTTAACTGCAATATCGCAAGCCTGGTAAAGCAAATCCGGGCAGCCTTCAAGAATATTCAAGCGATGCTTCATTTCTTCTTTAAGAAACTTAGCTGCAGCTTTATTTTTGCTGCGTGTGTTGTCGTCATCCGGTGCGATATATGTTTCAATGCCAAAGCTGTCAATATCATGCTGCGGGCATTTTTTAATAAACGCCTGTACGGCTTCTTCTTTGGAATTTGCGTAAATTTTATCGTAGATAATGCTTCCGCTTACATCAGACCAGATGTCTTCTTCGTCCAGTTCTTCAACATCCTCATCTTCCCATTCGTCTTCATCTGACGGTGGAATGCAAGCCGGCTCCAGATAAGCCTGCGCATCTCTTGTTTCAACGGTAAAAACATAGCACTTCTTTTTTGGCGCCATAGCCTCAAGTGCTGCCTGGTATGCCTGACAAAGTGCGTCAGGCTGACCTCCAAGGTGTTTCAGCCGGGAATCAAGCTCTTCCTTCAGATATTTTTCTGCAAATTCTTTTGCCATTTTGCTCATAATATAAGCTCCTTTCTTGTTGGAAAAATTTTGTTATCAGATATAAAATGCTGAAAAATATATAAAAGAAAATCCGCAAAAATTGCTGCCCATGGATGAAAATCTGGCATATTGTATGTAGAAAATAATACCTGAGAGGTGATTAAAATATATGGGTAAGAATAGCAAGCAGAGACGCCAGGCGACAGCGGAGGAATGGTCGTGGGCGAGAGAATATATGGATTTGTTTGTTCCATGCAATAATGGATACAACGTTATAATCAGCAAAAAGGGAAACATGTTAATTCGCCATGTTGCAGGTGGAGATATTGTAAGCATACCGAAAGCATCAATTACAAGCAGGCAGGCATTTGACAAGTATCTGAATAAATGTCAGCACGAAAAAGAAGAACAGAAAAAGAGAATACAAAGAAATCTGGAAAAGCAAAAAGAAAGAATAAGGCTTGAAAATGAAGTGCGAGAGAAAGAAATAAAAATCAGGGATGTCCTGCGAAATGAGCTTAAAGCAGCCGTAAGCGAGATTAACCGAAATAAAGAAGTAACAAAGTTCAACCCGATTTTCGGTGAGGTAAATGCTGATGCATCTGTAAGCCGTCTTAAATATAACATTTTCGCTGAAATTAAAGTTACATTATATCTTATGCATAAGAGTACAGTCATTGGCAGGCTTGTTGAGGCGACGAGGAGCATTTCTACTTTGGCGGACGATAACGAATTAAATGCTGCATTCTTAAAGAAAAAAATTATGAGTGTGGCAAAATCACCTGTACAGGATTTGTTAATTACTACCGATGGTGCGATGCATATTTATGAAATGACCTGCAAATATCTCAAAAAACAAAAAGATATGAAGGCTGATGAAAACTTATGGCTGGCGGCTGATGAAAGCAAGAGGCAGATTCTAAGGCTGATGCATACTGTATCTTCAAGGAAAATGCAGACCTCTGATTGTTATGTCGGTGATTTCTTAAATTCAAAATTTAAAAACGGCTGCATTCACTTTGTGCTGAATAACTACAGCTTCGCATACGACATTGCAAATGACTCTGTTACGATGGATGAGCAGCAAAAAACTGAATTATGTCTGCTGGCAAAACGCCTAAACGCACAAAAGAAAACCATAAAAATATGTCAAAAAACAATAGAGTCTCTGCAGCAGGCAGAAGGTTTGCAGGATGATTTAAATATGTCGTATGCATTGAAAGACGAAAATATCGTGATTCGCGGAAAGCATTGCCTCGGCAAGCTTATTATTGCTCCGGGTGAAAAAATCACCGGAACAGAAATTAAAAAATGGCTTAAAAACAGCAGAAAAGAGTATGAGCTAGAACAGAAAAGAAAGCAGGAAGAAAAAGAAGCAGAACTCAGAAGCCTGCAGTCATATGGAAGTCTTATGGCCATTGATGCCCTGCGGCTTATCGCCCAAAATGAAAGATACATAACCGAAAACGCCGTTGTCAAAAACCTGAGGGGTATGAGCCAGACTCTGCAGTCTGACATTAAAGATATTGAAAACAGTGGAAAATATGGTTTGCTGACCGGGGAAGAGGTAAAAAAAACTGTACATATCCTTGATAATGACGGCCTGATTTACCAACAGGAGATAGAGGGCACTTACGGATGGTTTTATATTTTAAAGCTCCGAGACAAGGCAAAAGACTTACTGTCTGTTGAGAATAAGCAGGAGAAGAAACCTTTTGGTGAATTTACAGACCTTGACTGGGTAAATTATCTTGAGAAATTCCATGCTGACGGCAAAGAACCACGGTTGACAAATATTCAAAAAAATGAACAAATAACATTTTTTGAACATAAGTCTGTTGCGATATTATACCCGGAATTAGTAAAAGAATTCTTAAAAACAAAACCAAAAGAATGGCAGATGTATATCGAAACCATGTATTCCATGGCGGCAGGAGTGGAAAAGAAGTACTGGAAATTCCTGCGAGATATGGCTGTAGAGAAGAAAGAAAGAAAAAAGAAGCTGAAACAGAAGGAACAAAAATAGAACAAAAAACAAAAACAAAGGCAGAGCCCGCCGCGTAATCTGGCTTTTTGTCTCCGGTTAAATCCGGCATATTGATTTTGTAAATATAAAAAATTGTCTGATTAAGAAAGGAGACAAAAGCTATGAAGAGTAACATCACGCTTGAAGTATTTGAAAGTATCGTTATTGAACAGCTGAAAGAAAGAGGCTATAACACAAAAATCGTTGAAACTCCAGGAAAACTTGGCTCAGAACACCGTCTTATTAAAACACCATGCAAAGATGGGCTGGCAGCTGCCATAAGAATCGAAGAAATATACTACGATTATATGAAGAAACTGACCAGCGGGCATCCTGTCTTGATGGAAAAAGTTGTTGACGGTATTATTGAATCTTTCAACATGAAACCACCTGTGAACTATGCATCCGTATTGACGATGCTGGAGTCCTGGGATGAAGCGAAAGGCAGACTGTTTATTGCCGCCTACAACAAAGACCGTCATGCGGAATATTTGAAAGACAAAGTGTATACCTGCGTTGAAGATTTGGCTATCGTCCCGCGCCTTTTGGTTGGACGAAGAAGCGACGGTATTATGAGTATTATAGTTACACAAAAGCTGCTGAAAACATGGGGCAAAACTGAAAAAGAGGTTATGGTAGAAGCGTTTAAAAGTGCTCCGGTTGTAATGCCTATAGAGGTTCGTAGTATGAGCAATCTTGTTGAGGAAATGCTTTTCAATATGAAAGAAGCTGGTGAAAAAGTCCCGGAAGGCCTTGAAACTCCTGATTCAGATATGATAATCGTAACAACAAGAGATAACTTCACCGGGGCATCTTTGTTCTACGACGGAGTGCTTGAAATGATTGCAAAGCAGTTTGACGGCTTTTTCTACATTCTGCCGTCAAGCACCTGTGAGTTTATCATTGTGCCAGGTAAAAACTGTCCGTATCCTGAGGAATTGTCTCGTATGGTTAGTGATATCAATATTCGTGCAGTTTCTCCTGATTGTGTGCTGAGCGACCATGCTTATGTATACAAAAATGGAAAAATTGGTTCTCTTTAATGTTTTGGAGCCTGCGAAAGCGGGCTCTTTTTTTGTCTGATTTTGCATATTAAACTTAAAGGAGTTGAGGGTAATGCAGATGATACTAAACCCAGATACAAAAAAATACATCCCAAAAATTTTCGCAGCTGTATTAATTGCAACAACATTACTGATTGCGATGAATGTAAGATATTATCAAAAATATGCCGATTTCATGCCGGTAGACGCGATGATTACAGATGTGCAGCGGCATATAACATCTTCTCCTTCATCTGACAACAAAACGTCTTACACGACTCATGTAACTTATCAGTACAATTACGACAGCCACAATGCCAGCAAAACGTATACCACAACGAGAAGTGAATTCTTCAAATTCGGAAAAGAAAAAGGCAAAAAAGTTGTCGTCAAAATCAACCCGGAAAACCCGGATGAGATAGAAGATACATATGGCCGTAATGCCTGCAGAATGCTTACTGTGTTCTGCTTTGTGGTTGACGCGTTTTTGTGGATGGCGATACGGCAGATAAAACAGGAAGAAGAGAAGAAAAATTGGAGCTAAAAAGAAAAAAAGAAGAAAAAAGCTTAAAAAAGAATGAGAAAGCGAAAAACAGAAAAAAACAAAAAATGCAGGAGCCGCGAGAAATCGCGGCTCCTGCTATGTTTTAGCTAAATAAATCTGCCAGAATCTGGCTTGCTGATTTATTCATGTATCCGTCCGGGTCACCTAATGTTGACCGGTTCCATCTTAAATAATTTCCGTTTCTGATATAATTTCCGCTTGTTGTGTGGTAATCATATTTTGTATATCCTGGATATTTGGACATGTATTTTCTTGCCAAAGCTACGGCTTCGCTGTCATAATTACCACTTGGAGTACTTGTTCCGGAAATCTGACATCCTGCCTGAGGAGTAGAGTGAACGATAACAACGCTCTTATCTGAACACTGTCCGATAACAATCCATGTATGGCCGCTGTTGTATCCGACATCACCCGGTTTTAATGTCCAGTCGTCATTTGCGAGACTTGACTGAGTAAGGATTGAGCCCCAGCCGTTAGAACGATAATATGAACCGACTTCCTCGGCCACAACTGTATATCCGTAACCAATCCCTGATTTCTGCTGCATAACCTGATAAGCTGCCCATCCTACAAAACCGGAGCAGTCAAGACCTTTCGCGCGGTTTGCTGTACTTAAATCATTATAATCCCTGTAATTATAGCTGCTGTTTTGGCTGTTATACCATTCCTGCCATTTAGGGCTGATACCTTTTCTTGTTGAGTCATTCCATCCGCCGCCCCATACATACAATGCTTTGCCGACTGGCTGAAGTGCTCCCAGCAGGTAATTCTTGACTGTTTTTGAAGAAGAAGGGCTCTGTGTATTTGACCCTGTGTCTTCAACCAATACACCGTTGTTTTTGAATGTATAGCTCTTGCCGGAAATGGTAACTGAACCAATTGCCATAATCCCGCTTGTTTTATCAAAATATCGTTTATTTCCTGAATTGCTTGTAAGCCATCCTGTCGCCATTACTCCACTTTTGGAATAGAAGTAGTAGTAGTTATCACCGACTTTCTTTAATCCGGTATACATGATGCCTGATTCTTCATCAAAATATCGTTTGTAATTGCTTTCACTTTTTGCCCATCCGGTCATCATAGTACAGTCATCTTGTGAGAAGTATCTTTTTGCACCTTTCTTGTTTGTTACCCATCCAGTTGCGGCAACACCTGATTTCTTGTACATATAATACGTTTCACCTTCAAGCTCTATCCACCCAGTAGTCATAAATCCTGTGTCCGGGTCAAAAAACCGTCTGTTTCCTTTTGAATCTTTCAGCCATCCAGTCAACATAACGCCGGCTTTGCTCGTAAAGTAACGCTTCCGGCCTTTTCTGTCAACCATCCAGCCTTTCTGCTGTACGCCGGTTTTCTTATTAAAATAATATTTATATTTACCCAGCTGCATCCAGCCCTTCGCTTTGGAGCCATCCTCCTTGACGTAATATGTCTTCCCATTAATAGTTACGAATCCTGTTTTCGTTGCGGCTGATACGTTTTTTGTAAAAAAACCGCAAGATAAGACTACTGCCAGCAGTGCAAGCAGCAAAAATACCCTTTTGTTTAGTGTTTTCATTTTTTAAAATCTCCTTGTATATCGTTTGTATTTTTTCTTGCATATTTAATATGTAAAATTTTTGTAACAATTGAACATTTTTTAAAAAAAATATTTTTCTTATTTTCAAAAAATCCTGCATATTAAATATGTAACAATAAAAAACACCTAAATACAGGAGGAAAAAATAATGGAAAAATTAACTTTAAGACAGTTTGCAGACGTGGTTAAAGCACTTGTAGAGGCTGGGCTTTCAAAAGAGAACAAAAAGTATAATCTAAAAATCACGGAAACACCAAACGCAGGAGAGGATGAGGGCATCCGTATTGTCATGACCATTAAGGCAGAAAAAGAAAAAGAAGAGAGCGCAGAACAATCGTACAGAAGCAGAAAATATTCTTATTCCATGGCATTAAATATGAACGCAAAATACCACACGTATATTATGATGCTGGAAGACGAAACTCCCCAGGCGGAAGTGTTAAAACATATCTCAAATGACATCGTTAAGCGTGTCTTGGAGGAAAATACATGTTTTGAAGATGAAAGTGAAGAGCCGTGCCCGCAGAGCGAAAGCTGTAAGCCGAAATATGACAGCGCAGAAGAGAATAAATGCAGTGGATGCGAAAATTCTGAAGACCTGGATGAAGACTGGGCTGACGAAGAGCTGGATGACTTGGACTGTATGCGATGCAAATGTATTGCAAAAGCCTGTCTTATCTTTGCGGCAATCCCGGTTGGTCTGCTGATTATAAAGAATATGTTCAGAAAAGACTAAAAAATATTTTTAAAAGCAGCTGAAAAAAATTCGGCTGCTTTTTTTGTTTGTAAAAAAATCAAGCATATTGGATATGTCAAAACAAAATAAGGCAGAAAAAAATCTAGCCTACAAAGAAAAGGAGAAAATGAATATGAGAAAAATGAATCTGAGAGAATTTGCCGAAGTTATTGCAGCATTAGTCAACAAAAACGGAGTTGTATGCTTTGTTGACAATCATGGCGATGACGGTCAGATTGTACTGACATGTCAGAATGGTCCTGCAACAATCAAGTCAGAGCTTAACACTCTGTGGCAGGCATACAATGAAAGCGCTATTGATATTAACTATATCGCACAGGCTGTTACTCAGGCCTTTACTGAAGTTATGAAAAGCGGAAACCAGGCAGTACCAAATGCAGCTGTCCAGAAACAGCCAGCTATGTCAAGTGTAATGCCAAAAACTGCGCCGCAGCCGAAACCACAGCCGCAGCCGCAAGCAAATACCGAGCCAGAACCTCAGTCTCTTGCTGATTTGGTGAATGCATTGTTCAACAGTGAACAGAGACAGCCGAAACAGCCAAAACAGCAGACAGCCAAAACAGAAGGCAGCTTTGCTGATGTCTTAAAAAAGAAAGAGCCAGAAGCTCCTGTAAATAATGGTATGTCACGAGAATATGACCCTCTTGAAGACGTGCCTGAAGACCAGAGGGAACTGTTCAATCAGGCCCTTGAAAATCTGGCAAAGCAGTTTGGAATTGAAGGCGGTATGAGAAAACGTATGCCGATGGGAAAGGAAGAGAGAAATGAAAAGGAAGAGGTTAAAAATAACATTTTAAACAACGTTCTTCCACTCCTTATCCCAAGGATTCCAAGAGGTGTAGCTGAAGATTGTTCAGATGCTGTCGGAAGGGATATCTTCGACATGTCTGTTGTCTATTATATGGATAACGATTTTATCAAGAAGACAAACCTGCCAGCAGACGGCACTGCTGTATTGTCACGTAAGGTCATCAGTGACCTTGATATGTCAGAAGAAGAGCTTTATGAAGCTGCAGTTAAGAACCTTACAAAAAGGGTGATTATTGCAGACGGTAAAGACCTTGTTAGTGGGAAATTTCCGGTCAGGATTCTCTCTTTATCAATTGACAATATTGAGCATGGAGCAGCCGCTATTCTCGGAAACAACATCCTGCATGGAATCGCAGAGGTCTTGAAAGAGGACGCCCTCATTGTTGCTCCTGTCCTTGATTCCATGTCTTTAATTTTCCCGGCATCAAAAGTGTCTGCCGGAGATGTGGAAGAAGCGAACAAGAATGTCCTGTCAAACATTGACGGAAATATCCTCACTGATGAGGTATATGTTTACAGTAAGGACGACGATTGCCTTGTCGCACCGGCTTATAAACTTTAAATATTCAGAAATACAAACACCGATGATTTCTCATCGGTGTTTTTTTTGTAAGCCGCCCGGCAGTCTCACATAAGATGTAAGCGCTATACACCCCGGCCTGACGGACGACTTCTTAGAAGAATATATGTAAACTGTCTGACAAAAGGCCAGGCAGGAAGCCGGAAAAAGGACTCGAACCTTTATTTCAGACACCATGTCATTCCGGCCGGCATTTTTAAATGCCAAAGGAGGTCTGTCTTATGCATATATAATATATTACATATCCAATATGCAAAATAAATAAAAAAAAGTAACGTTTTTTCGTAAAAAAAATTGTGAGAATTTTCTTATTGCAAAAAGAAAGAAACACTGTTATAAAATTGCGGCGAAAAGCCCCGATGCTTGCGTCGGGGATGAAAGCCGCTTTTTTATATGATACGTGAACATAACTAAAACATATTGCAGTCATGTATTATATAAAAAATTTATTTTTTTTGTAAAAAAATGTTTTCTTTTGCAAAAAATCCTACATATTATATATAGACAAGGATAACAAAAATACATAGAAATACTATATCAGGAGGCAGGAACATGCAGGATACAAAAACAAAAACAGACATTAACTTAATCCAGTTTCATAAGATAACAAGCCGGCATGTTTTAGTGCTTGAAGCTGATATCAGTGAATACGATAAACGCGAGCTTCTGCATATGTCAAATATCATCAGAGTTGCCGGAAACGAACTGGTTGCGGTAAT
>OQVI01001602.1_pt1 | contig 15460 bp, 16 predicted proteins | sample 1691651 | NCBI WGS metagenome assembly OQVI01 (sample SAMN03418287, study PRJEB22391) | human gut metagenome | biome: human-gut; feature: organic feature; material: feces | host: Homo sapiens | place: Italy | collected 2013-04
TTGGTTTTGATGGATTGCTTAATTTCTATGCCGGTCGCAATGCTGTGTGCGATTTCGGCTCATTGTCACTGAAAAATATTGCAAATTTGGCAGTTAATATTTTGATTGATTCTGAAACAGGAGAAAATTATAAATATAGCTCATCCATTGATGATCAGACGTATAACAAAATAAAGCTTGTTTATGACAATAAGAACACCGGACAGAGAGATGTATATATTGCGCAGGATTCATCTAAAATGAATGAGTGGGGAATGCTGCAGTATTACGATAAGTTATCTGAGGGTGAAAATGGCAAAGAAAAAGTTGAATCTTTATTGCAATTGTATAACAGAAAATCAAAATCATTTCAGATTACGAATGCAATAGGAGATGTATCAGTCCGGGCAGGATGTTTATTACCTGTTATTCTGGATTTAGGAGTTGCAAAAGTTCAGTCTATGATGTTGGTGGAATCGTGTAAGCATGTTTTTAGAGAAAATGAGAATTTTATGAATTTGACATTAAGGGGTGGTGATTTTGTCTGAATTTGATGGATTGATCAAACAGATCAAGCAAGCAGCATTAGATGCAGTAAATTCCGCCGGACCAGCAGGATTTTATGAAGGAACAGTATTAAGCGTATCTCCATTAAAAGTTAAAGTAGACCAGAAGCTTATACTTGGGAAAGAACAACTTGTCTTAGCGCGTAATGTAACAAACCATGAGATGTCTGTTGATGTTGATTGGGAATATGAAAAGGGGACGAAAAAAATAGTAATCCATAATGCATTAAAAACAGGAGATAAAGTGATCCTTGCAAGAATCCAGGGCGGTCAAAGTTATATTATTTTGGATAAGGCGGTGTAAATATGATCCCAAGTGTTAATAATTTGTTGCTTACAGAAATAAATGAAGAGGATATGCCGAGTAAAAATTATCGAATGATCAGTGAAAGCGTTAGAGGTACGGTGGATACCATTGAAGCAATGAAGCAGGTGGTATATAAGATATTATGTACAGAACGATATGTCTACCCGATATACTCATGGAATTATGGGATAGAATTGGTGGATTTATTTGGCGAATCAGTAACATATGCATGTCCTGAGATAACCAGGCGAATCGAAGAAGCATTGTTGCAAGATGAAAGAATTAATTCGGTAGATCAATTTGAATTTGATACAAGTAAAAAACATGAGGTGGTGTGTACATTTTCAGTACACACCATTTTTGGTGATTTTCAGATGGAAAAAGAGGTGAGTGTTTAATGTTCGAAGAGATGACATATGAAAAGATTATGGAACGCATGTTGTCCCGTGTGCCAGATGCACTGGATAAGCGTGAGGGTGCGATTATATTTGATGCACTTGCACCGGCAGCATTTGAAATGTCTATTCTTTATACTGAATTAGAGACAGCTTTAGACCAGACATTTGCAGATACTTGTCAAGGAGTTTATCTGGACAAAAGATGCATGGAAAGAGGAATCACAAGACAGCCAGCAACACATGCGATTGTTCAGGGAACTTTTAAACCGACTGACTTGGATTTGTCTGGTTTGCGATTTAATTGTGGAGATTACAATTATACAGTTAAAGAACCGATTGGAAATGGTGTGTATGAGATGGTGTGTGAGACAGCAGGAAGCCTTCCCAATGGAATTTCTGGTCAGTTGATTCCAATTGACTATATTAACGGATTAGAAACAGCAGAGATCACAGCTATTTTAATTCCGGGAGAAAATGAAGAATCAGATGAAGATCTCAGATCGAGATACTTTGATACTCTTGTGAGCCAGGCATATGGAGGCAACATTACAGACTATAAGCAGAAAACAAACGCTATAGAAGGTGTTGGTGGGGTAAAAGTAACACCTATCTGGAATGGCGGAGGAACTGTAAAGTTAACTATTATTGCATCAGATTATACAGTGCCTACAATCACATTGATAGGAAAAGTACAAAAAGAGATTGATTCGGTAGCTCCAATCGGACATATCGTAACGGTAGATGGCGCGGCTAAAAAGGAGATACAGATAGAAACTAATATCGTATATCAGACAGGGTGGAGTTGGAAAACATCTGGAAATTATATTGAAAAAGCTATTGATGCTTATTTTCAGGAACTTGCAAAAAACTGGGCGTCGTCTGATCAGTTAATTGTACGAATCAGCCAAATTGAGACAAGAATCTTGGACTGTGCCGGAGTAATTGATATTTCAAATACAAAAATAAATGGAAATGCAGAGAATTTAATATTGGAATCCAATTCCATTCCTGTGAGAGGAAGTGTGACGGATGGGGCGTAAGATAATAGATTATTTGCCACCATATTTGACGGTATATAAAGAAATAAAAGCAATTATGGAAGCCGAACAGCCAGAATTTGAAATAGTCTGGCCGCAAGCAGAAAATGTCTTGAATGATCAATTTGTATCAGATTCATCTACTATCGGTATAGAGCGTATGGAGAAAATTCTTGGAATTATTCCCAAAAAGACAGATACGCTGGATGAGAGAAAATTTAGAATTTTGGTTAAATTGAATGAACAGCTTCCATATACACTGCCGGTATTGGAACAGCAATTAAAAAGAATGTGCGGAGAGAATGGGTATCGCCTGATTCTAAGCGCAGATAAATATTTACTCAATGTTAAATTAGCTTTAGGCAATGAGAATAATTACCAGGATGTGTGTGATATGTTAAGACGTGTTGTGCCAGCTAATATGGTTATTTCGGTTAGTATGTTTAATACGCATGAAATACTTTCGCATTACACGCATGCGCAGTTGGCAGTATACACACAGAAACAAGTGAGAGAGGAAGTGTTGACGAATGTCTAGTAAAACAACAAATTTGAATTTAACAAAGCCGTCAGAGGATGAATTTTATGATATTAATGTGCAGAATGAAAACATGGACATTATTGATCGTGAGATTAATGGATTAAAGCAGCCGGCTTATGAAGTGTCTACAGCCATGTCAGATCTGCATAGTGGAGAAATGATTACTGTAGCGTTTGGAAAGATTGCAAAGGCGGTTAGTACATTAATAAGTCATATAACATCTAAAGCTACCAGTTCCGTTCTGGGACATGTCAAATTATCAGACAGCACATCAAGTACAAGTGCCTCAACTGCTGGAGTGGCGGCAACGCCAAAAGCTGTAAAAGCTGCTTATGATTTGGCAAATAGTAATACTAAAAAATTAGGAACCACTGATATATCTGGTATCGGTGACGGAACCGTGACAGGAGCAATAGTCAATAATAAAGAAGCGATAGAGGATGTCTCCCAGAGTTTAAATAATTCAAAAAAAACGTATATCAATTTAGCACTGCCAAATGTTACTGCTGACGCGAAAGCTGTCTGCGATTATATAAATAAAAATTATTTACTAGGGCAGTTATCTCCTGCATATACAGTCGAATTTGATGTAGTTGCATCAAATGCAGATTGGTTTTCTGGTACTTTGTCCACGGATTTGCTTACATTAGCCCAAGGAAGAACCGTTTGGGGCTTTGTCCAACAACGTACCTCATCAGCAGAAAGCAGTACTTTATATAAATACTTTGCAAAGGGAACAGGAGGTGCTAGTTCAGTAAGTGTTATTGATGAAACCATTGCTGATCCAATGTTCTGTGAGAGCATTCCGGGAAGAAATCAGATTACAGATTTTTTAAATGTAAACTTATCCAATCGCAATAGTGATATTAATAAAATACATTATTTTGGTTAGGATAATCCTGCCACAGCATTTACTTTCTGGACGTGTTTGGTCAAACACTTATGATATTAATAATAGAACATGGTATGGCTGGAAATGCAATCAGGGTAATACATTTATTGATGTTGGAACTGTTTTAAAAGGTACCACAACTATTTCCGCAGGTGCCACAGTAACTTATACAGCAACACGAGATTGCTTTGTAAATGTGGCCGCATATGCTCATGGCAGTTGGCAAAATACAAAAATATATATTAATAATGTCTGCATTTTTAGTCCGTACACTAATAATGGTTCTGATGCTGGTCTTGTGATTGTAGATAAAACTGTACCATTAAAAACAGGACAAACAATTAAAATTGAGAATGGCACATACACCACTAGTTCTTATGCTATTTTTGCAGCATTTTAACTCTGGTTCCAGTGATGCAATATGGTAAAATAAAAAGATCCGGATAATTCCGGCTCGTATAACACGATGGGAGGAGAAAAGTCATCTGGGAAGGTATTTTTTAAATCAATTTCGTAGATGACTCTCTCAAAAAAATTATAAGGTAATAATTTGCAAATGTAAATTCAGATAATCAGTACACTTTCTTAAAATCACAGAATTGCGGTTTAAAATATTTGATATATATGAATTGTGGTGTATAATAATAGCAACAAAATAAAGCAGTGCCATAGCGCCGAATGATTAGTCTATCAGATTAATTGTCTGGCGCTTTTTACGTTGCAAAATGGCACAAATACAAGGCTTGGCGGATTTATAATGGTTTTATAAAGAAAGAGGGAGGTTGGTCATTTGGAATCGATTATATCTGCTTTAGTGGCAGGAGGACTGACTTTAATTGGAACAGTGCTTACAGTCAGTTCTGGGCAGAAAAAAACAGAGCAGAAGCTTCAGACCGCGCAGGCGGTCACAGACTGCAAAATTGACGAGTTAACGCGCGAGGTGCGCTTACATAATAATTTTGCGCAGCGCGTCCCGGTCATGGAAGAGCAAATCAAGGTAATTAATCACAGAATCGCAGATTTGGAAGGAGAAAAATAATATGTTGAAAAATTCGGTATTTAAACCATCAGTAAGCACACAGAAATGGGCGAAAGCCGCAGGAATCAGATCAATTAAGACGATGGCGCAGACAGCGGTAGCAGTAATCGGTACAGGGGCAGTGATTTCAGCAGTGGATTGGAAGATGGTAGTATCATCCGCAATTGTAGCCGGTATCGTATCATGGCTTACATCTTTGGCAGGAATTCCAGAAGTAGAGGAGGAGTAATTTTTATGGCAAATAGAAAAATTGGACAGGCAGGTCTTAATCTGATCAAGCAGTATGAGGGATGTCGGTTATCTGCTTATCAGTGTGCTGCCGGAGTATGGACCATCGGTTATGGACATACCGCCGGAGTAAAAAAAGGTATGACGATCACGCAGGCACAGGCAGACGCATATTTAAAGCAGGATATTACAAAGTTTGAGGGATACGTTAATAGTCCCGCATATGTGCCAATCACTGCAAATCTCAACCAGAATCAGTTTGATGCTCTGGTGTCGTTTGCATTTAATTGTGGAGCTGGCAACCTTAAAAAGCTTTGTGCAGGTAGAAACGCATCACAGATTGCTGTAGCAATGCCACAGTACTGTAAAGCAAATGGTAAAGTGCTTGCAGGACTTAAAAGACGTAGGTCGGCAGAGCAGGCTTTATTTAATAAAGCAGCGGCAGCAGCAAATACATCAAAATCAGAAAGCGAGGATTACAATATGACTACGATCAGAAAAGGTAGTAAAGGAAATGTGGTTAAGGTATGGCAGATCATCATTGGTGCGACAGCAGATGGCAATTTCGGCAGAGGTACGGAAGCATCGACCAAGACATGGCAGAGGAGCCACGGATTGACAGCAGATGGAATCGTTGGAAAGAACACATGGAAAGTTGGTCTTGAATCATTATAAAACCATAGCCGGTAGAGTTTATCTGCCGGCTATTTTCGTGTCCGTATTTATTATTTTTAATTGGTAAATCTTTTTATGTATTAGTAACAAAATAGTAACAATTTTTCTCAAACACCAGTAAAATCAGCATATTGTAAAAGGAAAAATTTAATATATTTTTAAAATTAATCATATGGTAATATTTATTTTTTTCATCTATAATAACAACAGTCTGTGCATATAATAAAAAAAGAAAACAGACAGTTATTTTTTGTGAAAAACAGGTAGAGTTTTTGCAGAAAAGCACGTTGATCGTGCAGCACAAGCAGGAGAATGAGAGAAAGAATTACGTATGGTATTTAGCAGTTTTGAATTTTTGTTCCGGTTTCTGCCGGCTTTTTTAATCATATATTTTATCACACCGAAGAAGTTCCGCAATGCAGTACTCTTTTTGGGGAGCATTGCCTTCTACACCTATGGAGAGGCGCAGTATGTCCTGTTGCTGTTAGCGTCAGTCACGGTGAACTATGTGATCGCACGCAGCATGTATAAGACACCGGAGGACGGAAGAGGCAGAAGACAGGCAGTACTGCTTGTTCTGGCACTTTGCTACGATTTCGGAATGCTCTTTTTCTTTAAATACAGCGGTCTGACCACAAAGCTGCCGCTTGGGATCAGTTTTTACACTTTCCAGATCGCAGCGTATGTGATCGATGTGTACCGTGGCATTGTTCCGGCAGAAAAATCTTATGTTAACCTTGGAACCTATCTGACGATGTTTCCACAGCTGATCGCCGGACCGATCGTAAACTATACCGAGGTGAGCAGCTGCCTGAAAAGAAGGACGGTGACAGCACGGGATTTTGAGAGTGGCGTCCGTATCCTTGTGATCGGACTCGGATCCAAAGTCATTATCGCTGACCGGGTGGGAATGTTGTGGAACAACGTGCAGACGATCGGGTTTAACAGTATCTCAACGACGTTGGCGTGGCTGGGTGCGGTCGCATATTCCATGGAGCTGTATTTTGATTTCGCAGGATATTCGATGATGGCGATCGGACTCGGAAAAATGTTAGGATTCCAGATTCCGGTAAACTTCCGTTTTCCATATATCTCAAAATCAGTGACGGAGTTCTGGCGCCGCTGGCACATTACACTGGGACGGTGGTTCCGCGATTATGTATACATTCCGCTCGGAGGAAGCCGGAAAGGCAGACTGCGGACGATGTTCAACCTTTTTGCTGTGTGGATACTGACCGCGCTGTGGCACGGGGCAGGGTATAATTTCCTGATCTGGGGCGGCATGCTGCTCGGGGCTTTATTTCTGGAAAAATTGTTTTTGCTTCCATTTTTACAGAAAAGCAAAGTGATCGGACATGTCTATCTGTTACTGTTTGTGCCTGTGACCTGGATGGCATTTACGATCACGGATGTTCAACAGCTTGGAATTTATCTGACACGTATGTTTCCGTTTGTGAATGCACATACCGGCATGGTCAATTCCATGGATTACATCAAATATCTGAAAGATTATGACAGCCTGCTGGCGATGGGAGTTCTTTTTGCAACTCCGGTTCCGGCGGTGATTTATGGAAGAATAAAGCGGGGGATGCTCGGTACGCTGGCAATTGCGGTGATCTTTGCACTCAGCATGTACTACCTTGCGGTATCTGCAAACAATCCATTTTTATACTTTAATTTTTAGATAACAGGAAGGAGCAGAAATGAAAAAAATCAGATATTGCAAAATCACCATTCTGATTTTAGCTGGCTGGGCAATCCTGTCAGCGATAGGATTTCTGGGAAAAGATACGATTTACAGCCGTTATACGGTCGATCCGGTAAAAACACCGTACTTTGTTCTGGTCATGCAGGGCATACACGATGGGATTTACCCATGGAGCAGCGACCATGAGTCACTCTGGGATAAATGGGAACATCTGGCAGAACTGAGAAGAGATGAGGAGCAGATATCCGCGACTGAGAGCACAGAACCTGCCGCAGAGGGAACGGAGAGTATGGCAGAAACGGAGACAGTGGCGGAGACAGAGCAGGAGGAAGTAAGAAGCTTTCATGCGGTGGACGCCGGGTACTTCTCGGACGCAGTGTTTATCGGTGACTCGAGAACCGTGGGACTTCATGATTACGGCGGACTCGATGACAGCACTTTTTATGCGACCGTCGGCATGAACGTATACAACCTCTGGACAGAAAAGTTCTGTGAAGTGGACGGGGAAAAAGTGACATTAGAGGAAGCGCTTAAGGCAAAAAAATACGGGAAAATCTATTTCCAGATCGGAATCAATGAGATGGGAAGAGGAACGCTGGACGGTTTCATGACAGCCTATGAGGATTCAGTGGAAAAATTCCGGGAACTGCAGCCGGACGCTGTGATCTTCGTTCAGGGGATCATGAAGGTTGCAAAAGAAAAAAGTGATAAAGATCCGATCTTTAACAATGTGGGGATCGAGCAGCGGAATGAGCGGATCGCTGCACTCGCAGACGGAAAAAATATTTTTTACCTTGACATGAATGAGGTCGTATGCGATGAGGAAGGCAACTTAAAGAGCAGTCTGACGTTCGACGACATTCATCTGTATGGTTCAAAATATGGGATCTGGGTGGATTACCTGAAGGAGAATGGAATCTGAAAAAACGCTATGGTGCAGGAAATAGCATCATAGCGTTTCTTTTAATCGTTTTTCTCAAAAATCGTGAAGGTATTTTTGTTGAATTCCAAAATGCCGGCATCTCTCAATTTGCACAATTCATTGGACATGGCAGAGCGGTCGACAGAGAGATAGTCGGCAAGCTGCTGGCGGTTGAATGGAATGGTAAAGGTTGAAGCATTGGCTTTTTTCGACTCAATGGACAGGTAGGAGAGCAGTTTCTCTCTGGTGGTGCGCTTGGACATATGTTCTAATTTGCGGTTTAACTGGAAATTTTTCCGGGACACTAACGTTAGAAGATTGCGGATCAGCCGGTTGTGAAACGCACAGGCAGATGGGCAGACCGTCAGGATCTTAGAGACCTCCAGAAACAAAATGCGGCAGGTGGAAGCAGCAAAAATATTCATTTCCAGAGGTTCGGTGGAATTGATCGCATAGGCTTCCCCGAAAATATCGCCCGGGGCACATTCTGCCATCAGATTGGCATTGCCCCAGAAGTCCTCTTTTACAATGTGTACACTCCCCTCCAGTACAATGCCGATGCCTGTGATGGTTTCCCCATAGGAAAAAATGATCTCATCTTTGATAAATGTCGTCTCCCGTGCAGAGAGGCAGGAGAGCATGTCCCTGATCTCATCGGTTGTGATCCCTGTGAATACAGAGGTCTGTAATAAAAGCAGATCGTCGTTTGTCATAGAAACTCCCTTCAAATGTATGTTCGTAGAATAAAACATAATTACGTTGTAAAAACAACAGAAAAATTTTCTTTATTATATTAGTATGCACATAGAAAGTCAAATGAAACAAATAATAGATATGCAGACAACAGGAGGAATGGAAGATGGTAAGAAGAATTATAGAGATCGACGAGGAAGCATGTGTAGGATGTGGTCTTTGCGCAGAGGCATGTCATGAGGGAGCAATCGCGATGGTGAATGGAAAAGCGAAGCTTATGCGCGATGATTATTGTGACGGTCTCGGCGACTGTCTGCCTGCCTGTCCGGTAGATGCGATCCATTTTGTGGAGCGTGAGGCGGCAGCTTATGATGAGAAGGCAGTGGAAGAACATAAAAAGAGCAAAGAGGTGGCAAAGACACCATGCGGATGTCCGGGAAGTCAGGCGAGAGCCATCCGGAGAGAGGCAGATGCAGACAGAAGCGCAGAGCTGCAGACGGCAGGAGAAATCCGTTCCGAACTGACACAGTGGCCGGTACAGATCAAGCTTGCACCGGTCCGTGCGCCATACTTTGACGGCGCAAAGCTGCTGATCGCAGCGGACTGCAGCGCATACGCCTATGGAGATTTCCACCGTAAATTTATCCGCGGCCATGTGACACTGATCGGGTGTCCAAAGTTAGATGATGTGGACTATTCTGAAAAGTTGACAGAAATTATCAAAAACAATGACATCAAATCTGTTACAATAACACGTATGGAAGTGCCTTGCTGTGGAGGAATTGAGATGGCTGCGAAAAAAGCACTGCAGAACAGTGGAAAATTCATTCCATGGCAGGTAGTGACCATTTCTACGGACGGAAAAATTCTGGAATAACAGTAAAATTCTGCGGTTGTCTCCATTTACAGGAGCTATTTCGGAAAAAAGAAAGAGAGGACGAAAATATGAGTGAAACAAGCGTAAATCAGAGAAAAGTGGCAATGATCGGATGCGGTTTTGTAGGATCTGCAACAGCATTTGCATTAATGGAAAGCGGTCTGTTTTCCGAGATGGTTCTGATCGATGCTGATAAAAACAGGGCAGAGGGAGAGGCGCTGGACATCAGCCATGGACTTCCTTTTGCAAGACCAATGAAAATCTATGCCGGAGATTATGATGATATTGTGGATGCAGCGATCATCATCGTGACAGCAGGCGCCAATCAGAAACCGGATGAGACAAGATTAGACCTTGTCCAGAAAAATGTTGGTATTTTCAAATCCATCATTCCGGAAATTGCAAAAAGAAACTGCGGAGGAATCCTGTTGATCGTTTCCAATCCGGTGGATATCCTGACCTACACGGCATTGAAATTGTCCGGTTTCCCGGAAAACAGGGTGCTTGGCTCCGGAACGGTGTTAGATACTGCAAGATTAAAATACAACCTCGGAGAGCATCTGAATGTGGACAGCCGGAGTGTGCACGCATTCATTATCGGCGAACACGGCGACAGCGAGCTTGCAGCATGGAGCAGCGCCACTGTTTCGGGTGTGCCGATCAATACATTCTGCGAGATGCGTGGACACTTCAACCATGACGAAGCGACCGAGCGTATTGCAGAGAATGTAAAAAACAGTGCTTACGAGATCATTGCAAAGAAAAAGGCGACCTACTTTGGAGTTGCAATGGCAGTGCGCAGAATCTGCGAGGCAATCATCCGCGACGAAAAATCCATTTTACCGGTATCGAATCTGATGCACGGAGAATTCGGGATTTCCGATATTTCCTTAAGCATGCCGGCAATCGTGGGAGCACACGGTGTGGAAAACCGGATCCCGATCACTCTCGATGAGGAGGAAACAGAAAAACTGCAAAGTTCTGCCGGCACTTTAAAGAAAATTATTGAAGAAGTGTTATAAAAAATGATAGAATGAAAGAAAAAGCCAGACATATTTTGTGTTTGGCTTTTCTTAAGTCTGGAGAGAAAAACATGGAAAAAATATTAATCTATCAGGTAAAAGAAAAAGAAGCGGTAAAACAGCTGCTTGCGCCAATGAAAATCCGTCTGGAGGAGATCGAAGCCACAGATTTACGGCAGAGTATCGGAGATCTCGCAGAGGAAAAAAAGAACGTACTCACAGCACCATTTACCGGCAGCGCACCACAGGAGAGCCTTATGGTATTCTGCGGTGTGAATGAAAAACATTTTGACAAAATACTGTTTGAACTGCGCCGGAAACAGATCCCGGTTGACTATAAAGCAGTCCTTACACCATCGAACCGGAAATGGAGTGTGCTTATGCTTATGCTGGAACTTACGAAGGAGAAAAACAGCTTCCGGCAGGGAAACTGAAACGGAACAGGGACAGATCCGAACCGGAAATGGACAAGCGTGCAGATTCTTGTATGAAATGTAAAAATATGGTAACATAATGATATATGTCTGCGTACAGAGACAGTATCTGACGGCAGACCGCGTATGGAAATATGATATTTCACACGAAGGAGAATGAAAAATGGAACATTTCATGAATCTGGTGTTGATCAAAAATATATATATTGGTATTCCAATGGCTGCACTCATATGCTATCTGTTTTTACTATTCTGTTTTCTGAATGTTGCAGAGAAATCATCAGAAGTAAGAGATCTCAAGGCAATACTGTCGGCATTATTGTCCTGGACAGGCGGCGCTGTGCTCATGAGACTGCAGATCAGCCCGGGGATACAGTTCTGGTATCATGTGTCATTGATGGGACTTTTTACGATCCCGATACTGATATATGATTTTTTGTTCCATTATCTTGACATCCGGGGAAAGGACAGATTTCTGTATGGCTGCATGGCTGTGACAGTATCAGCTGTCCTGCTGAATGTTTTTACCGGTTGTATTCTTCCACCGCCGGAAGTGCAGATCATGGCGAATGGCGGTATATCCTACCATTATCATGCAAAAACAGGCATCTGGTTGCTGGCAGCAGCAGAGATATTTCTGTTAGTGTATGTAACGCTGCTTGCCCACAAAAAAATCGGGGAACAATTAGAGTACCGGAAAAAACTCGGCCCATTATTAATAGGAACACTGCTCATCATGGGTGGAAATATTCTGTGCGTGATGCCATGGAGCGGTGATTTCCCATTCGATACCCTTGGCGGAGTGGGAATGGCGGTCTGTTTTGTATACATTATTTATAAACAGTATCTGTTCTCATTCTCCATGCGTGCGACAACAGGTGCCGTATATTTGATCGCAGTAGTTGTAGCGTTTCTTCCAATGATTATTTTGGAGCCAAACATTGACCATGTGATCGGCCAGACGGACAGCTTTACCAGACAGTTTATCACAGTGTTTGTCGTTCTGCAGTGCCTCTGGATGGTGTTGGTCATGAGCTATGCCAGAAAATGGCTGGAGCGTATCCTGTACCAGAAGAAAAAACACATTGTGGAGAGCCTTGTGGAATTTCAGGATATGGCGGCCTCGATCCTGAATAAAAAAGAACTGTATCAGAAAATCCGAAGCACCGTCAGTTCGGCAGTACCGGACTCGTATGCACGTATTTTTGAAAAAAGAGATGACCATTTTGTGGAGTGTACGGCAGACGGAGACCGGGTGCTGGACACAGAGGAGGAGGCAAGGCTGAGGTCATTCTGCGGCACCGGCGGCATTCATAAAAAACCGGAGATCGCAGTTTTTAAGTATGACGATAAAATTTATGGATTTTTATATGTGGAGCTTCACAGAAAAAACAGGCTGATCTATGATGAGGCGGACTGTATCCGGCAGATCGCAAACAGCGTATCCGGCGCATTAAAAAATATCAGTGCCTATGAAAAAGTATATCAGGTGTCCATTCATGATGAACTGACAGGTCTGTATAACCGCAGCTATTGCAGTGAATTTATAAAAAATCTGGACATAAAGGAACATCCGACAGGAATGATATATCTGGATATGGATAACTTCAAGTTATACAATGACCTGTACGGCGAGGAGACCGGAGACCAGATCCTGAGGTGGAGCGCATCCCAGGTGCAGAACCTCTGCAGTGACAAAATGTCGGTATTCCGTGTCGGTTCCAATGAATTTCTTATTATTGCGGAAGAAAGCAGAAAAGAAATACTATTGTCGTTTGCGCGGCTGATACAGAATACGATATTAGAACAGAAAGAAGATAAGCCAAAAGTCATCCAGCCGATTACGTTCAGCATTGGAATCGCATGGGACAAAAACATGGCAGAAAGTGCAAGAAAATTATTCCGCCAGGCAAGACGGGCAGCCTTCTATGCAAAAGGAAATGGTAAAAACCGTATCGAGATTTACGAGAAGAGTTTTGAGGGACAGGAACAGAGCAGGGAGAAAGGTTATGAGCAGGTAACGCCGACGATTTTTGCGCTGATGGCAGCAGTTGATGCCAAGGATTCGTTCACCTTTGAACACTCTGAGAATGTTTCCGGGTATGCGATGAAGCTTGTAGCAAAAATGGGGCTTCCAAAGGATGATATCCAGACTGCAAAAGTGGCAGGTCTGCTCCATGATATCGGAAAAATCGGTATCCCGGAAAGCATCTTAAAGAAGAAGGGCAAACTGACAGATGAGGAATACGAGGTAATGAAAACTCATGTGGAGAATTCCATTGAGATGATCCATTTCCTCCCGAATATGAACTATGTCATTCCGGCGGTTTTATCCCATCATGAACGCTATGATGGAAAAGGCTATCCGGGCGGTGTCAAGGGAACGGACATCCCGCTTTTAGGCAGGATCCTTGCAGTGTGTGACAGCTTTGATGCAATGGTGTCCAGGAGGGCTTATAAGGATGCCTTAAGCGTGGAGTATGCGATCGGGGAATTAGAAAAAGGAAAAGGCACGCAGTTTGATCCGGATGTCGCAGAAGCATTTATTGAATTGATCGAGGAAGATCCTTCGTTTCAGGTGAAAGCTTCGTAATATCTTTTTATTATGATTTCAAGGAAGAGTGCGTTTACCGCTTTGATGTTTGAAAAGCATCCCAAAATGCAGAGAATGCCGGAAAAAAAGGGGGATTTTATGGCGGTATTCTCGGCATTTTTTTGTATTGGAATGTATTTATTTTGTGACATTGTTGAAAACGAGAAGTAAGATAGAATGAGTAAGTATGTATTACTATGTGATGATCATTGGATTAGGGGGAAAGCAGAGTGAAAGAGTTAAGGGTAGATAAAAAATTAAGAAATAAAATTATAGGAACAGGATATAAAAAGACTGTGGAATGGACACAGGCAAAAATAAAGAGAATTATTTTTATTGATATTTTTGCAGCAATACCGGAAGTGGCAGCATTGATAGCACTGATAGATGCGTTGTTAAAAAAAATGGAGACATGGGAACTTGTTGTGATTCCGGGAGGTGTGTGGTGTAGTACAGCATTGATACCATTGTGTGTAGCAATAATCTATTATAAGATAATTAGAAATAATTCAAGCGTATCATATGAGATGTATAAAGAAGAACAACTTTTTTATGATGATGAAGGCTTTACATTTTCTTTTACAGATTATGGTGGTGTGCCGGGTAATTGGACATATCAAATTAAGTATAAAGAAATAGAAGACCTTATTGACTATCCTAATATAAGTATGATCAGGATAATAGGACATTATCCATTTGAGTTATTTCAAAATGGAAGAGTATCAGTTTATAACAGGGAATGTTCAGATGAAATTAAGGTTTCAATAGGTTATTATTATGACGCTTTTGATGAGTTTAAACGAACTTTATCTGAAAAATCAGGATTAAAGTTTGAAACAAAAGATTATTGATAAGGGATTGTATATACAAATCATGCAATGTAGTCTGGAGGTGCGTATGGAAAACAAGATTGAATTTATTAATAAAGTATACATGGGGAAAGAAGCGAAAAGTGGGAAAAAAGTTTTTTCGGTTATTGCGGGGGTTTTGTTTGCAATCGTTTTAATTGGCTCTTTTCTTATTGCAGGAGGAGTCGGTGGCATATCAGTATCCGTTTTAGGCTTAGTGGTATACAATTTGTCTAATACAGGTGGAAAGAAAACAAGTACCTATATTTTAACGGTAGCATTTTTTGAAGTGGATTCTGAGGGAGTTGTGTTAACACATTCGTTGATTGATTACAATGACAAATTGGGGATCAGGGATGAGATCAATTCAATGAAATGGGATGCAATAAAAGGAATTTCCTATAGTGAAGAACTAAATTCGATATGCATTGATGGAAAGGGAGAAAAAAAGACCATCTGGAAAAGTGAAAAAAGAAAAGAACGTTCACCTCGAAAAAAAGCGATAAATAGGATTATTCTCTATCTACCATATGATAGCAAAGATAAATTTATTCATTTGTTTATGACATATGGGAAAGAAATAGAAATGGTAAAATAGGTATGCGTTTTTAATGTGAAAAAGAGTAAGTAGAGCAAAAGAAAAATGAATATATTTGAAGCGTCCATACCGTTGTCTGCCGGTATCAAGGTGGCTGAATGTT